>OLGZ01001957.1_pt1 | contig 10556 bp, 9 predicted proteins | sample 1605981 | NCBI WGS metagenome assembly OLGZ01 (sample SAMN03283291) | human gut metagenome | biome: human-associated habitat; material: feces | host: Homo sapiens | place: Peru | collected 2012
AATAATAACGGCCGTTTTTTATGGGCGGTTTTCTCCAAAAACAGAACCAGGAGAAAACTATGAAAAAATTTATTGATATTAGCCATGCGACCGCTTTTTTTAGTAGCGTCATTCCCGAAAGTAGTAGTCGGGAATCTGTTGTTGCGAAACGACGAGATTCCGTAACCCTGCAGGCCGCCAAACCTTACGCAATGACGTCTGTTTGGGGCGGCCGCACTATGGGTGCAGGTTTTACCCTTATAGAATTGTTGGTTGTTGTCCTCATTATCGGCATTTTATCGGCGGTAGCCCTGCCACAATACCAAATTGCAGTAGAAAAAAGTAGAACCGCAGAAGTACGTGCAAATCTCAAAACACTTGCACAAGCCGCCGAGGTATATCGCTTGGCAAATGGAGAATATACAACTGATTTTAATGCTTTAGACATTACGGTCCAAGTGGACTCTTCCAACTGGGGATATGAAATGATTTATGATGATAATGATGAACCAACCAGTTTTTACGTTGACGCAGGGAGAAACAATGTCCCTAGCGAAAACTATTATGTAATTACTTATTACCCTGCTAACTATTACAAAACTTCAGTAGCCGGAAAATTTACGTGTTTTTTCGGTGAGGAAAATTCTCAAGCAGAAAAATTTTGTCGTTCTTTTGGCGGACAATTAGATACGGCCACAGGCGAATATATTATGCCCTAAAATTTATTTGTCATTCCAGAACCCGCAGTACAAGCGGGGACCTAGAATCTAGGAATAAAAAAAGGAACAAGTTTTATAAACAGCCTGGATGACAAACCGCTTATAGTAGGGCGTAAACAAATTACTCCGCGGAGGTATCGGGGGCTTTTTCCTTCTTTTTAAAAATTCCAAAAAGGCCGCCAATCCCCTTCTTTACGGAGCGGCTGGCAAAATTATTGCCAATACCTTGCGTAACGAGCGACGACACCGACCCCAACATACTCATACTTCCCTTGGGGTCGTCCACCGTACCGCCAATATTCAATTTCAGCGGCATAATACCGTCCGCCTCGTGCTTGCCCGGAGCAGCCTGTACCGTCATATCTATTTCACCGCTGTTAAAATCAGTCGTGCCGTTTAAACTAAACGAAACCATATCGGATACAAAACTGCCGTCTTTTACGGACGCCTTGCCTTTGGTAAAGGTTACGTCGGTAGTAAACTTATCAAAAGCCATACGCCCGTCAATCTTCTGTTGGCTTTTGGGTACACGGATTTGCATCGGCTGTCCGTCCGGTCCGGTAACAGTTTGCAAAACGGTATCCTCCTCTTTGTCTGATGTACTGACGGCGGACACAAGCCCGCTGCCGATACCGTTTAACACAGAAAACACATTAAGCGAATTAAATACTTTTCCCACGATATTTACAGACATAAACAACACCTTGGTTAAAGCATTAGCATCCGTCAGTTTATATAAGTCCTTAATTTCCCCGTTCCCCATAGACAAATTAAGTTCGCCGCGGGCGCGCTTCATATTGGGGGTGAGGTTGCCCAAATCCGCTTGGAGCAAAATCTGCCGCCCCGCAATATACGGCGCGTCCAACGCATCTATTTGTATTTTTCCGGTAACGGTGGCCGGTGGCAAGGGCCACGCAGGGGCAGGCTGCTTATCCGCTTGTACTTTCTTTTCAGCCACGCCTTTCTCTGTACGTTCCGGCAAAGGAGGTAAAATTAATTTTTTTGCAAAAGCATTTAACGAAACTGCCAAATCCTTGGGAGACTGGTTCCAAGCCGCGTTGACGGAAAAAGGTTCCTTATTCAGCAAGCCGGAAACGGTTATACTGGAAACCGCCGTTTTAAAATCGGTTGTTCCCTGTGCAGACACTTCCAATACCCCTTGCTCCAAACGGCCCGCATAGCCCGCATTTGCACCCATATCGGCCGCTGTAACGGCAGCCTGCCAATCCTGCTGGGTAAAATACACCGTACCGCCGGCTGTTCCTGCGGCTTGATATTCCTCCGCCAGTTGGGGCAGTTGCGCAAGAAACTCCTTAAAATCAACTTGCCACTCAGCGCGGGCTTCGTATTTTAAAACTGCGCTGTAATCTATGCCGCCAATAGCCGACAGTTTCACCCCGGCAAGGGCCAAAACCGCTTGATTAACCGTCAGTTTTTCCTCCGGCAAATTGGCTATTGCATCCGTTTTAAAATGCACCTGCGGGACCTCAAAGCGCGGTCTGTCCGGCACGAGATTTTGCAAAGTATCCGTGGTTAAATTTTCTAACGTAACACCCAACTTAATGTGGGGCGCAGTAAAATTCTGCGCTTGAAAATTTATTTTAACTTTGGCACCGTTATAAGAAAGCAAAAAGTCGGGCATTTGCACCTGCGCGCGCGACAAATCGCCCCCTGCCAAATTAAGCCGCACATTAAACGATACAGGAAATTCATACTGTTTTTCCCCCTCTTGGTAAAAGCCGTCCGCCGCAAAGCCCAAACTAATCAAATCGCGCACCACCAGCCGTTTGCCCCGCAAGGTAATATTTTTTAGCGCGGCTTGTCTTTTATTTTCCTCGTCTTGATAAAATATATTGATATTTTTTAACGATAAATCTGTTAAGGTTAAATACGGCAAGGAAAGTGTATCCGTTTGCGCAGGCTCATCTGATGACGGCTTATCCACAGGCAACAAATCCGCCCAATTAAACGCGCCGTCAGCCCGGCGGAGCAAATAGGCTTCCACCCCGCTAACGGTAAGCGATTTTAACTTAATATGCCCGTGAACTAAATGGATAAGCGATACCCTAATCCGCAGCCGCTCCACCGATAAAAAAGTTCCTTTTTCAAAACCGCCCGCTTCCGATAAAGCAAACTTATCCGCCTTTACCCCCATAAAACTGACGGACATTTTTTCCAAACGTACCTCGCGTCCGGTGGCCTCTTGCATCTTTTGTACCGCGTATTTTTTCATCCAATTACTGGACGATACCCACCGCAAAGCAAGGTCTGCCCCAAAGAATAAAATCAGCGTGCACACCGCTACCGTAGCCAAGCGCCGCCAAACCTTATTTGTCATTTTTAACCCTCATACTGTATTTACAGCCACAATAATCTTGCTTGTATAATTGTAATTCTTTTATAAGCGCTTGGCGCAATTCTTCCAATCCGTTCTTGCGCCAGTTAATCGCCGCATACGGCTTGCCTACGGCATACCACGCGCGGCGGGCGGCCTCGTTTACTTGGTCCAAATCTTTATAGCGCGATACACCCAGCACAGAGGTCAACGCCGTAAATTTATGTTCCAACGCATACTGTTCGGCTCTTTCCAAACGCATATAAAAACAGGCCGAACACCGCTTGCCGCGCTCGGGTTCGTTTTCCAGCCCGGCTACGGCTTTATCCCATTTTTCGGGTTCATAAGGCAGTTCGGCAAATTTTAGGCCAAAATGCTCACATACGCGCTTCTGCTCGTCGCGCCGTTTTTCATATTCAGCCGACGGATAGATATTCGGGTTATAAAATAAAACGGTGGCATCTATGCCGTCATCTGCCAATTTTTTGATAGCCGCACAAGAACAGGGCGCACAGCAGGAAAGGACAAGTAATTTAGGGAAATACATATATATATTTTACCAAAATAGAAGCATAAACCAATGATAGAAAACTGCATTAGTATTTTGTTTTTAGTTGTAGATTTAGATTAACACTTATAGGCGAAGCCGCATTTGTAATGTTGCGACGGAAAGGAAACCGATATTCCTTTACCAGAAACCGTAACCGGGCAAAACATCCTCAGGCAAAAACAAATTGCCGATTTGGAATTTATTGCAAAATAACTGCATAATAACAAAAACCCCGGTCGGGAAATAAACCAACCGGGGCAAAAAGTATTTTATTTCTGTGGATTGTGCGGGTCAAAATGATGTTTGTAATATTCTACAAGCCTATTCCACATCGCAAGCGCCACGGGAGTATCAGCAAAGCGGGAAGACATTTCCTCTATCTTATAGACAAACAACTCCCGTACTTGGCGTGGCGATTGCAAACTGTTATAGGCCGCTTCCTCGGCAGACACCCGGGCACAGAACAAGAGCATGTCTTTAATTGTTCCGTAATATTGCACTTCCTCGGTGCTGAAAGTACCGCCCATTTCGCGCAAGCCGGTGCGGACCTCGCGGTATAAAAGGGCCGTATAAAATTCGTGCGTATTAACCGTAGGAGCAAAGATACCCTGCATTAAAATTTTTAAGAACCGCACTCTGTCCGCAGAAGGCAAAAGCGGCAAAAAGTGGTCGTTCAACCGCTGTGCCGTGGCCTCGCCCAACAGAGCGCGGAAATTGGGATTATCGTCCAAAATTTGGGTCCCCGCCGAATACTGATAGCGCTTGCGAAATTCCTGTTCCGCCTGTTTTTGTGCAAGGCGCAATTCATATTCCAATGCAAGCAAATAAGTATAACTGAGTTTCATCCCTGTACGGATACGCTGGGAGAGAACCACCATACACGGACTTAATTTATTGGTGTTTCGGTCCTGCATTTTGAAAAGGGCATTAGAGATTTCGTGGGAGAGTGTGGTGGATATTTCCGAGTGAAGTTTGCCGTCTTTCAACAACGGGGCCAAGACTCCGCGCGAGGGCAATACCGAAGCAAAACGCGCTAAAATCTGGCGTTCTGGCGTGGCTTCCACCAAATGCTGCAACGCTTTTTCTTCCGCCGGGATAACTACGCGGGAGGCGCTTGTCAAAGCCCTCCTTACCCCTTTAACGGATTTAAGCGGATTTTTCTGCGCAAAAACCGCCGTAGGAACCAGTAAACTTGCTAAAAATAAAATAAATATTTTTTTACCCATACTTACATTTTGCAATACTTTCACCCCAAATAACAGGGTCCTTGGACCCATTTTTATATAGGGCAAAGGACCTAAAAAAGAGGGAACCTGTACAGGCTCCCCCAAGCACTTACAAATTATCTTTAATAGTTTGCGCAAGGCGTTTTAGGCCTTCCACAATTTGCTCTTTGGTAGAGTAAGAAAAATTTAAACGCATATCGTTAAACACATCCCCTTGCGGATAAAAATCTACTCCGGCCACATAGGCCACCTTGTTTTCAATGGCCTTGGGCAACAGGTCTGTGGCGTTCATATATTTGGGCAAAGTCAGCCACAGGAAGAGGCCCCCCTCGGGGCGCGTCCAAGAAACATTTTTCGGCATATATTTAGCCAAGGTTTCCAACATCAAATCGCGTTTTTCGCGGTAAGATGCAATAATTTCTTTGACGTGCTGCATCAGCATCCCGCTGCGCAGATATTCCCCCGTAGCCAACTGCAAAATGGGAGAAGTACACAAATCCATCGCCTGCTTTAAAATGACATATTTGCGAATAACATCTTCCGGGCCGACGATGTAGCCCAAACGGAAGCCTGGCACAAACACCTTGGAAAACGTGAACATTGTAATCACGTTGCCACGGCCGTTGTCCAGCGCGTAAAAAGTACGCGGGGAAGTGCCTTCAAAGCGGACTTGACGGTATGGAGAATCTTCCAAAATAAAGGTGTTATACTTTTGGGCAAGTTCCAAAATTTGTAGTCGGCGGTCTTCCGGAATCGTCGTGCCTGTGGGGTTTTGGAAATCGGGCACCAAATAAATAAATTTGCATTGTTTGCCGCGGGCTTTTAATTCAGCCAGTTTCGTTTCCAAATCTTCGGGCAAAATACCATACGCATCGCTTTCCGCACCCGTAATGTCAGCACCCGCCACGTGAAACGCCTGCAACGCGCCCAAATAAGTAGGGCAAGCGGTAATAATGCTGTCGCCGGGGTTTATAAATAGGCGCGCCGTCATATCCAAGGCTTGTTGGGAGGCGGACACTACCATCATTTGGTCGGTGGTTACATCAATATTTTCGGTTTCTTTTAATAATTTTACCAGTTCCGTACGCAAAGCCATTTGCCCTTCGGTGGTGCCGTACTGCAAAGCCTGTTTGGGGGTTTTCGTCAGCACATGGTGCATAATACCGTCAATTTCGTGCGTAGGGAATAATTCCGGGGCCGGCAGCCCCCCCGCAAACGAAATAATATCCGGGCGGGCTATCACTTTCAAAAGTTCTCTAATGGCGGAAGCCTTGGAGCGGCTTACCACTTGGGAAAACAACTCATTGTAATTCATCTGCTACTCCCAATTTTTAAATAATCGCTTAATTAATATATTGTACAATTTTTAGACTCAAATCTTTTGCCGGAACAGAGTGCGTAAGCGCTCCCATAGAAATCACATCCGGACGGACCGCGCAGTACGCTTCCAAATTCGTTTTATTCACGCCGCCGGACACCTCAATAATGGCGCGCCCGGCAATTTCCTTTTTGCACACGGCAATTTGTTCGGGTGTCATATTATCCAGCATAATGATATCCGCCCCGGCGGTTAAGGCTTCTTTTACCTCGTCCAGGGTCGTGGTTTCCACCTCCACCTTGGGAGTGTGCCCGATAACGTCTTTAATCTTTTTGACGGCCGCCGTAATGGAGCCTGCCGCCGCAATATGGTTATCCTTAATCATCACGCTGTCGGCCAGACTAATGCGGTGATTGCGCGCTCCGCCGGTGCGCACCGCGTACTTATCCAAGCGGCGCAAACCGGGCTGTGTTTTGCGCGTATCCACAATCATTACGCCGTATTTTTTGCCGATAGCCGCATATTCGCGCGAGGCGGTGGCAATACCGCTCATCCGCTGCATAAAGTTAAGCGCGGTTCTTTCGGCCTTTAAAATAGACAAAGTGCTTCCGGTCAGTTCCAGCACCACTTCGCCTTTTTTCACATTATCGCCGTCCTGTTTAAGCGGAGTAAAAATGACGTCCGGGTCCACCGCGTGAAATACGGTTTTGGCTACGTCCATTCCGCATAGCACCAAATCTTCTTTGGCGCGGATAGCGGCCTTGGCCCGGTTTTCGGGCGTAAAAATAGTGTCCGAGGTAATATCCCCCAAACTTAAATCTTCCAATAAAGCAAGTTCAATAATTTTATCCAGTATCATTTTGCAAGTTCAAACATTTTTTCAATGGCTTTTTTGGCCTGGACCGCTACGCGCCCGTCCACCGCAACCACTTGGTCGGGGCGCGGGTCAATCAGCGCTTCCAGGGTATTAATCAAACTGTTCTTTTTCATATAACTGCACACACCGTAGGGCCAAATAAAGGTTTTGTCCGGGTGTTCGGCTTCCAAACGGTTCACAAGGCCAAACTCCGTAAGCATACCAAATGTCTTATCCGGCGAAGCCGCCACATAGGAGGCCATCCCCTTGGTACTGCCTACATAATCGCACTTTTGACAAACCTCAATAGGGCATTCCGGGTGCGCTAACATTTTAATACCGGGGTGTTCGGCACGCAATTTATCCACAATTTCCGGGCGGTATTTATCGTGTACACAACAGGACCCGCCGGAAGAAATTATCTTTTTGGGCGTACCGCGGCGTTTGAGTTCGGCATCAATATTTTGAGCCATCAACATATCAGGCACAAAAATCAGTTCATTACCGGGTATTTTCTGCGCAATATCAAAAACATTACCGGACGTTACGCACAAATCGCACACGGCCTTTACATCTGCGGAACTGTTAATATAGCACAAAGCCGGTACGCCGGGGTGCTTTTCGCGCAGTTTTTTTACATCTTCCCCCGTCATAGAATCGGCCAAAGTGCACCCCGCCTTGCCTGCCGGGATAACTACCTTTTTATCCGGGTTGATGATTTTGGCCGTTTCCGCCATAAACCACACGCCCGCAAAAACGATAATATCCGCAGTAGAGGAGCGCGCCTTTAATGCCAGTTCATACGAGTCCCCCCTAAAATCAGCCACCCCGTAAACCAAATCGGGTGTGGTATAGGAGTGGGCAAGAATAACCGCGTTCTGCTCTTTTTTAAAGCGGTTAATCGCCAGTACATACGGCGCGGCGGCCAGGCAGTCCTCAAACGTCCACTTGGCGGCTTTTGTTTTGGATACAGATTTAAGAAGCCCATATAATCTATGGGCTTCTTGTGTAAGTTGTGCTTCCTTTTCTAACGGCGTAAGCATAAATTATTGCAAGGTGTCCGGCGCAACTTCGTCGCTCGTGTAAGTAGTGGTCGTCGTGCTGGTGGACGAGGTGGACGTATTCGGTGCGGAACCGTCTAAATAATAAATATTGGTATTGTTTACTACCTTTTTGTTGGTCGTAGTGGTTTTGGAAGAACTCTTGGACGTTTTCTTTTTGGCAGCCGATTTTTTAACCACCTTAGCAGCGGGCTTTTTGGCCCCTCTTACCGTTTGTTCGGCGGGCGGCAGATAAGAATCGCCGCAGGCCTGCAATTCATAGGCGGGCAACGTGTCGTAATCGGCCTCAGGCGCCAACAGGTTGTCAAACTCCTGGTCAATAATTTGGTATTTGGCGTTCTTGGCGGATGCTTTGTTGCGGGAATCCGCAGTTTTGGTGTTGGCGTTGCCGGAAGAGCAAGCGGCGGCGCCGAAAGCGGCGATAAAGGCCGCGAGTAAAAGTTTCTTCATAACCCGTCTCCTTATTAATGCGGGGCAAACCCGCGCGTTACTAAATTATATATCATATTGCGTGGATTTGGAAAGGTTTTCCCTTATAAATTTTTTGCAGGTTTCCTCTTATATTTTAGTACAATAAAAAAGTTGTACCGTTTGGGAGGAAGAAAAAAACACAATGGAAAGCCTGCAACAATTATGGACAGCGGTTTGCGCATTTGCGACGGCGCCAACCTTGCAGCATATGTACGACGTAATGAACGGATTCAATACTTTGGTATGGGGTCCGCCCATGATTATTATCCTGCTTTTTTTAGGTATTTATTTTACTATCCGTTTGCATTTTCTACAAAAATACACCTGGCCGGCAATGAAACTGTCGGTTAAAAAAGTAGAATCCGAGGGGATGGTCAGCAGTTTTGGCTCACTCGCCGTAATGATTGGCGCAACCGTAGGCACCGGGAGCATTATCGGCGTAACCACCGCCGTAGCCGAGGGTGGCCCGGGGGCGCTGTTTTGGATGGTGGTGGCGGGTTTTTTCAACTTTGCCATTAAATACTGCGAGTGTATGGTGGCCTTTAAATACCGCGTGCGCCTGCCGGACGGCGAATATGTGGGCGGGCCGATGTATTATCTTTCCCGCATTTTAAAGTTTAAATGGCTCGCCCTTATTTTTGCGGTGGGCACGGTATTAATGGCCTTAACCGCCGGAAGCGCCTTGCAATCTAACTCCATTGCCGATGCTTTACGCGAAGGATACAATTTAAACCCGTGGTATGTGGGCTTATTTGTAGCCTTAGCGGCGGGCGTGGTGATTATCGGCGGGGTAAAACGTATTGCCGCGTATTCCGAGTGGCTGGTACCGATTATGGGCGGCTTGTACTTATTACTCTCCCTTATTGTGCTTTGTATGCACCTTACCGAAATTCCGTCCGCTTTATTAATGGTAATTAAAAGCGCTTTTACAGGCAAGGCTGCTGTGGGCGGGGCCGCAGGCATAGGCATTATGGCTATTGTGCAGGCTATGGTACCCGCTTTAAGCGCAGGTGTTACGCGGGCTGTACTGGCAACCGAAGCCGGGCTTGGAAGCGCCTCTATTGCGGCCGCCGCGGCCAAAACCCGCAGTGCAACGCAAATGGCGATTATTTCGGCTACGTCTGTATTTTGGGCGATTTTTATTTGCTCGCTGACGGGTATGGTTATTGTACTGGCAGGAGATTGGCAAAACCCCAACGTCTATGCCGCCAACCTGTGCAATAGCGCGTTTAAAACGGTGCCTTATATCGGTACGCCGATTTTGATTTTCTCGCTGGTAATTTTTTCGTTCACAACTATTATCGGTTGGGGATATTATGTGGAAAAGGCTTTGCAGTTTTTGTGCAAAGGTTCCAATATGCTCATAAAACCCGTGCGCGTGCTGTTTATTATTTTGACCTTTGTGGGCGGCTGGATTGGCACCAGTTTTTCGTTGGATTGGACGATTTCCGACTCCTTACTGCGCACCGCCGAGGCCAACGGTTCCACCCGCTTTATGTGGGCACTCGTCATTTTTACTATGACGATGATGACCGTGCCGAACATTTGGGCCCTGTGGTGTTTCCGCAAGATAATTGTCAAAACAACCCGCAAAAACATCAAAAATATTGTGAGCAAACAACCCAACGCAAATTAATTACCCGTTACTGATAAGAAACCGCCCCTGGATATACAATTCCTGGGGCGTTTTTTTAACTTTTTATGCAGAAATATTAGTGTAAATCCCAAGTGTATTTACTAGCAAAAGCACCACCCGCATAACGCTGGGAGGTTTCCGTACCTAAGGCGTTGCATAAACGGCGCCACCGAGGAGAAGGATATACATTTGACATAATACAGGTCCTTGCACCTCCTATACACCCAGAAGAATTGGGATGGTTATGCGTCCGAAAATAAAAGGCATCACTCGCAGTCCACGGGGAAATATACGAATAACATTTATTGGTACAGATATGGGCATAGCCCCAATTTTCCTTTGTTCCCCAACAATCTCCCCCTAATCCCTCGGGCTTTTTATACGCATAGTTTTTTGGTATCTCTA
>OLGZ01001958.1_pt1 | contig 10554 bp, 8 predicted proteins | sample 1605981 | NCBI WGS metagenome assembly OLGZ01 (sample SAMN03283291) | human gut metagenome | biome: human-associated habitat; material: feces | host: Homo sapiens | place: Peru | collected 2012
GGAACGGTAGAACCTTACTGAACCACCGGCCTAGCCGGTGGTTTTCTAGATGTAAACTACCACGGGCTTCCGCCTATGGTTTCCCCGGGCAGTATAAAATTTTAAACCCCGCCCCGGTATTATATCCGAGGCGGGGGCAAAAAGAAGTTCTCAATTTTTTGCTTAATGACCCGGAATATATGTCAAGCAATCCTTCTCACAAAAGCCATATCCGCTACAATCCCGAGGTGGCTTAGTTGAACAAACATATTTGATATGATAAGCGCTTTCTACATCGCAAGTAACCAAACGTCCTTTATCATCCTTGTAAGAGCGACAATCCTTAGGAATGGTACCGCCAGTCAAATACTTATAATAAACCGCATTTGTATTTTTACCGGACACGCAAGCGGAATAGGCATCACCGTAATTTTCATATGTATCACTAGTCATATTCGGATAACCGCCACTTATTCTTTCAACACATTTAAAATAATAGGTTTTAGAGTCGCAGTTTGTGTCGCAGTTGCAAGTTTCTTCATTCCAGGAATAGGTGCCGTCATATAATTGCATTTTTAGAGAGGTTGGAGATACTGATTTCATGCACTTTTTATAAGCCGTACCGGAACATTTCGTATATGTAGCGGTATTGTTATAACGGTCTGCACACACGCAATTTCCGTCAGAATCTTCGACCTTCCCCGTCGGGCAACCCGCAGCACCTTTGCTTTTGAGCAAAAAGGATGTATATGTTTTCCCGTTGGATTTGGCATTGCCGGAAGAATCGTAGTCCTTGGAATATTGGTTGCTCCACTCCATCGTCTGCCCCAAGTTGGCGGCAGTTTGCGCGCCCTTGGTAATTTTGGCGGTAGAAGCAATTTCCAGATTATCTGCCTTTCCTCCCATTGCGGCAATATCACTGCCGTACAAGGTGCCCGTTACGCTACTTTTATGGAAACTCGTATCCTTAAACGTAACATTACTAGCCATTATGCGCCCCGCCGTTACCGTGCCGCCGTTTTCAACAGTCAGGTTGTCGCGCAACCGGTATTCGGGCGTATTCGTGCTTCCCAGTGTAGCACCGTTTAAAATATTAACTTGGGCCAAATAGGCATTAGCCCCTTTGATAATGATGTTTCCCACGCCCGAGCGCGTATTGCAAAAGTTCAAGAGCGGCGCGCTGGTAACGTGCGTGGGGTCAGCCGCGTCCAAATGGGCAAAGTTGCCCACCGGAGCGGATAAGGTGGTTACAAATTGCATTTGTTCCGCGTGCAAGGCAAGCACAGGCAGCAAACAGGCGGAAAGTAACATAAGTTTCTTCATACTATATCCCTTTATATTTAAGTACCCTTTCAAGGGCCTGTGATACATCGGTTTCAGACATTAGACACATGCCTTAATATATCCAATGTATCATAAAATACAGCCAAACACAAGATTTTCTATTAGTATTATAATGAACAAACGCCAGTAATGCAAGGGGTGGAACAAAAAACAGAAAACAGCAGAACCCCGACTAAATTCCTTGGAGATGACTTTTTAGATAACAACTAACTACCCAGTAGGGAGATTCTGAAAACTCTGCGGGCTGCCAGTTCAGAAACCGCTTATTTTATAACGGCTTTGTTGTATCGCTTTTTGCCGGCATCCCATAATGTTTTTATACAGGATTTGTCGTTAGTCGTTGCTGGTGGCTATTGCTGTTTGTTGTTGCCTTTGTTTGTAGCCGTCATCCCGGAAGTGGTTCCAGCATCCAGTTTGTTTACTAGAAAAATTCCTTATTTTATTCCTAGATTCTGGATTCCCGCTTGTATGCGGGCTCCGAAATGACAAACAAGACAGCATTTTAGGGTGCGCGACGCCCCCACAATGGCAAAATTTTTTGCTCCGCTTCCTGTAAACTTTTGTAAAATAAAAAAATTAACAAATGAAAAATTAAGGAGTGTATGAAATGATAAAATTAGATCTTACTAAACTCCCTTCCTCCACCTTTACTTGCGGGCCGAGCCAGGGACATCCCGTCATCCGCGAAACGCCGATTTATAAAACTTTATTTGAACGCAGCCACCGGGCTAAGGATATTTCCACCGACGGTTTATACAAAGAAGCAGAGCAAAACTTGCGCAAACTTTTTTCTTTGCCGGAAGATTACACCGTTATCTTTTTTTTAGGCGGGGCCTCGGCGGCGATGGATGCCGTCATGTGGAGTTTGGTTAAAAACTCCGTTTCTGGATTAGCCTTTGGAGCATTTTCCAAACTGTGGGGACAAAAAATTTTATCCCGCCTAGAACCAAACGTCGTGCGCTCCGTGCGTGAAGCCGCCGACGGCGAGTTTTTCCCCAAAGAAAAGCCGGATTACAATGCCAGTTTGGTATTTTTAACCCCGAACGAAACCTCTACGGGCGTACAAATTCCGGATGAATATTTAGAAGAAGCCTGGAAAGCCAAAGGCCCGGATACCTTAATTGCGTGGGACTGCACCTCGTGCGCGGGAGGGCGGCTCTTACCTAAAAACCAATTTGATATTATGGTATTTTCTATGCAAAAATGCTTTGGCGTAGGCGGCGGGTCCAGCGTGATTATTTTAAGCCCGGCGGCGGTAAAACGCGCCGAAGAGGTTAAAAAATACCGCTCTGTGCCCTACGCGCTTGATTTAACAGCAGCCATAGATAAAGCCCAAACAAAATGCCAAACGGTCAATACCCCCTCCACCACTAATATCTGGATGTTCAACGAAGCCTGCAAATGGATGAACGCCAACGACGGTTTAAAGGCTATGGATGCGTTGTGCCGCCAACACGCGCAATTTTTGCTGGACTGGGCAAAAAAGAGCGACTATTTGGCTCCGCTTGTGCAGAACGAAAAATTCCGTTCCTACACCACACTTACGCTGGAAGTAACCGACCCAAGCATTAAAGACGCCGATATTTCCGCCGCCTTAAAAGCAACAGGCCGCGCCAATTTAGCCGACGGTATCAAAAAATATTCCTCGGTCAAACAAAACTCCCTGCGCATTGCCTGCTTTCCGTTTGTGGATATCCAAGGCACAAGCGAATATCAAAAACTCGCAGAAACGGTGGACGACATTGTCCGCCAATTAAAGGAGCAACCCAAATGAAAATTTTAATCGCTGATAAATTCCCAGCCCACTGGAAAGAGGTCTTAACCAAGCAAGGGCACACCCTGACGGACAACCCGGAACTGGACGAAAACACCTTGCCCGCCGCTATAAAAGACAACGAAATTTTAATTGTACGAAGTACCAAGGTGCCCGCCGCTGTAATTGATGCAGGATGGGCTTTAAAACTGGTTATCCGCGCCGGGGCAGGCTACGATACCATAGACACTGCACACGCCGCCCAAAAGGGCATAGCGGTTTGCAACTGTCCGGGGACCAACTCCATAGCCGTAGCAGAACTGGCCATGGGGCTTATGCTCTCGCTGGACCGCCGTTTATTTCACAATACGCGCGACCTGCGCGCCGGAATATGGAACAAGGCCGAATACAGCAAATCTAAGGGGATTTTCGGGCGCACCTTGGGCATTATCGGGCTTGGGCATATCGGACAAGAAGTAGCCAAACGCGCCACCGCTTTTGGAATGAAAATCACCGCATACGACCCCTTTGCCTCAACAGATATTTTTGAAAAAATGCACATTACCCCGCAAACGGATATTTACCAATTAGCCGCAGTGTGCGACATCATTACCGTTCACCTGCCGGACACTCCGCAAACACACGGTCTGTTTAACAAAAAGTTTTTTGATGCCATGAAACCCGGTGCTATGTTTATCAATACTGCACGCGGCGGTTTGGTGGTTACAGCAGATTTAGTGGACGCAATAAAAAACAAACAAATCCGCGCCGCCTTGGACGTATATGAACACGAACCCAAAGCCGCCGATAAAACCTTTGATTACGCGCCCTTTGCCGGTGTGGAAAACTTTTACGGCACACACCATATCGGAGCAAGCACCGAACAAGCACAAGATGCCGTGGCTGAACGTGCGGTAGAAATTATCAACGAATACGCTTCCACTGGTAAATTTTTATTTAAGGTGAACTAAATGGCAACCATTAAACCCTTTAAAGGGCTTCGTCCCGCCGCCCACGCGGAAAAAATAGCCTGCCCGCCCTACGATGTGTTAAACTCGGCAGAAGCGCGCGAAATGGCAAAAGGCAATTCTATTTCTTTTTTACATATTGATAAGCCGGAAATAGATTTGCCGGAAAACATTGATTTGTATGCCCCCGAAGTTTATCAAAAGGCTAAGGAAAATCTGGATAAATTTATTCACGACCGCATTTTAGTACGCGACCCTAAAGAATATTTTTACCTTTACGCGCAAACAATGGACGGCCGCACCCAATACGGCCTGGTGGCCGCTGCCTCGTGCGACGAATACGACAAAGGTATCGTGCGCAAGCACGAACTCACCCGTAAGGACAAAGAGGACGACCGCACCCGGCACGTCAACACCTTATCAGCCACCACAGGTCCCGTGTTTTTAACGTACCCGGATAATAAACAAATCAGCGCAAAAATAGCCGAAATAGCCGCCGAATTTCCTGTGTATGAATTTACCACAGACGATCATATTAAACACGCCTTGTGGGTAATTGATAACCCGCAGGATATTGCTTTTCTGACAGACGCATTTAAAGCAATTCCCACGCTCTATATTGCAGACGGACACCACCGTTCCGCCGCCGCAAGCAATGTGGCCCGCCAACATAGAGCACATAATCCCAAACATACGGGAAATGAAAAATATAACTTTTTTTTAAGTGTAATTTTTCCGGCCAGCCAGTTGTATGTAATGGACTACAACCGCGTGGTGCAAGATTTAAACGGATTGACGGAAACGGAATTTTTAGCCAAAATCGGAGAAAAATTTACAGTAGAAGAAACCGGGCAGAACCGCCCCCCACAACGCCATACCTTTGGTATGTATTTAGGCGGAAAATGGTACACATTAACTGCCAAAAAAGGAACTTTTAACCCGGATGACCCGGTTGCCGTATTGGACGTGAGTATTTTACAAAACAACCTGCTACGCCCTGTGCTGGGCATTGGCGACCCACGCACAGACAAACGCATTAGTTTTGTAGGCGGTATCCGTGGATTAAAAGCATTGGAAGAACGCGTAAACCAAAACAACGGGAAGGTGGCTTTTTCTATGTTCCCTACCTCTATGAGCGAACTGATGAAGGTAGCCGATGCGCACCAAATTATGCCCCCCAAATCTACTTGGTTTGAACCTAAGTTACGCAGCGGCCTGGTAATTTACAGCTACGACGATTAAAAAATTCCCCCGGGGCAAGCAACGCTCCGGGGGGTTTACTTACATTTTACAGCAAACATAAGAACCACAATTTGTATCCGCCGGGTTCACTTGTTCGGCGCAATTATTGCTCCATTGTTTACATAACGCCCAAGCGGTTGCATTGGTGGTTTTACTCGCAATTTTGCAATACATATAGTGCTCGCGCGGGTCGTAAAAAATATTCATATAATTGCTTTCGTTTGCCCCGCGCCCTTCCCAGTTAGCCCCCACTCCAGCGGAGCCAAACAACGTATAGCGGAATTTTCCGGCTACAACACGGCTAGAATCTATCGGCGTACCCACCGAAATATCCAAGGCGGACATATCCGTCGTGTAATCACCGGGATTGGCAAGCAAATACCGTTCCAACGCCAAGCCAATAACCTTGGTGTTGGAAATGGCTTCCATCCAACGACTTTTTTCCACCGCTTTGGTATATTGCGGCAAGGCAACTGATGCCAAAATACCAATAATGAGAACAACCACTAACAGTTCAATCAGAGTAAAACCTTTTCTATTTTTCTTCATTTTTTCTCCTTTTAAAACCTTCATATTTAACTTTTATTCAAATCTTCGCACTGGGGTATAGCCGTTCTGCAATCTCTAAATTTTAACAACAAAACGGAACAAACCCTTATAAATAACAACGACATTTTTTGTCGTCATCCGGGGAAGTCGTAGTCCAGAAGCCGTCGTTATAAAATAAAGAATAGATTCTGGACAGAAACCTTCCAGAATGACCTTATTTTTAACAGCAATAACAACTCCCGTAATCCTAGCAGAGAACCCCGCCCTTCATAACAATACCCCTGGGGCAAGCAACGCTCCGGGGGGTTTACAAAAAGCAACTGAAAACTTATTTTTCGTCGCGCACGATGTAGCCAAATTCTTCCAGGGATTTCGTGTCATTACGCCAGTTGGGCGAAACCACTACATTTAGTTCCAAGCGGTACTTACGCCCCAAAAATTCTTCAATGCGCTTCTGCGCCCGCTTGCGCAGTTCGGCAATGGCACTGCCGCCCTTACCGATTAAAATAGGTTTTTGGCTTTCGCGTTCCACGTGGATATTGGCGCGGATATAATTTTTAGGGCCGAGGTCTTCGGTAAATTTTTCAACCTCTACAAATGTACTATACGGCACTTCCTTTTGGTAAAGTTTAAAAATCTGCTCGCGGATAAATTCAGCCGCGTAAAAGCGTTCCCAACGGTCCGTCCATTGGCCGGGCGGAAAGTAAGCCGGGCTATTGGGCATTGAGGCAATAACAGCCTGCTTTAACACATCCGTACCCGTGCCGTTGGCGGCAGAAATACGGAAAGTTTTTTCTATCTTTAAATCGGCCTTAATGCGCGATTCCAAAGCGTCCAGTGCAGCCACATCTTGCACAAGGTCAATTTTATTAATGGCTAAAAAGACAGGACAAAAAACGGTTTTTAATTTTTCCACCAGCGGCGCGTTTAAAGCATAATCCGCCGTTGCATCCACTAAAAAAATCACTAAATCGGCATCTTCGCGCACGGCACGGTCTATGCAGCCAACCATTGTTTGCTGTAACTTGTATTGCGCCTTTAAAAAGCCGGGCGTATCCACAAACACCACTTGGTAGTCGGCCCCGTCCGCAATAGCCAAAATGTTTTGGCGCGTGGTTTGGGGTTTGTTGGTAACGGGCGACAAAAGTCCGCCCGCCAGGTTGTTAAGCAAGGTAGATTTGCCCGCGTTAGGCAGGCCGGCTAATACGGCAAAACCGCTTTTAAAGTTTTTTTCGTCCATAAAAGTATTGTACTTATTTTTTTTCTGTTCGCCAACGCTCCGCACTACTCGGTAATATAACTATCTATAATTTCGCCGAAGTAAAACATATGGTAATCGTCCGGCTCTTTGTTATACCACAGTTCGGCAAGCGCCTTATTTAAATTCTCCGCCCCCATTAAACGGCCATACATTACCTTGCACTCAAAGTGCATACCGGGCACGTCAAGCACCGGGGTAGCGATTTTTTGCCCTTTTACGGTTTTTAACCCGCACGCGGCCAGTTTATCCATATTGCGCCCGGATTTGGTTCCGCATACGGCCACAGCCTGCGGCAAGTTTACATACGGAATCGTAACGGTAAACTCGTGCGATTTTTCAATTTGCTCGTAGGTAAAGCGGTTCTGGCGCACTACCGTGTTAAATACGGGCAGCCGCCACAAGATACCAATCGTTCCCCACCCGATAACCATTGTGTTTATTTTATTGCCGGACTTCGTGGTTAAAAAGGCAGCTTTGGAAAGAATGTCCAAGTTCTTTTGGGCATTAAAATTATATGGGACTCTTTTTATCATATTTCCCCCTTACTTAAAGTATAATGGGCCAAAGCGTCAGGAACAAGGCCTTTATTGGGTTAGAAAACCCGGCCTTTGCAACTCGGCCGGGTTTATAAAAACTACTTATTTGCGCTTTTTGGCCTTGGCTTTAACAGCCTTATGCGCAGGGGCCTTTTTAACGGTTTTTTTCGCCTTGGGTGCGGCTTTTTTAGCCGTCTTTTTGGCCGGTATTACACGCGCCGGAAGAGATTTTTTATGTGTCTTGGCAGATTTTTTGGAACCGTGTTTTTTATTCAACTTGGCTTCAAACTCCTTCCACCCTTCCAACGATAGCGGCAAAACTTCGTCCATATGTTTTACCGGAATTAAAGTGAGTTCCTTTCGGACCCGTTCCGGAAGTTCGGACACATCTTTTTCGTTCGTGTGCGGATAAAGAATCGTCTTGACCCCTTCGCGGTAAGCGGCTAAAAACTTTTCTTTAATACCGCCGACAGGAAGCACACGGCCCGTAATAGTTACCTCACCGGTCATTGCCAAATGCTTTTTAACAGGGAGTCCCGTCAAAAGGCTGGTTAGGGCGGTCGTAATCACGCTACCCGCAGACGGGCCGTCTTTCGGCACGGCTCCTTCAGGGAAGTGGACGTGAAAGTCCGTCTTGTCAAAATCTACGTCTTTGCCGTAACCGCGGCTTCTGGCATACGTCAGCGCAGCCCGGACAGATTCCTTCATCACGTTACCGAGCATACCCGTCAAAATCAGTTGGCCTTTGCCCGGTATTTTAGTGGCTTCAATAGACAGCGTTTCGCCACCTACGCTCGTCCACGCAAGCCCCGTAGCAATACCGACACCGTTTTCCTCGGTAGCAAAGTTGGAATAGCGCGGCACCCCCAAAAACTCGTGCAGGTTTTCTTTGGTAACCACTACTTTTTTAGAGCCATCTACAATTTTTTTGGCGGCCTTGCGGCACAGAGATCCGATTTCGCGGTCCAAATTGCGCACCCCGGCTTCGCGCACATAGTCGCGCATTAAAAGGGCTACGGCTTCGTGCGTTACTTCCAACTGTCCCTCCTTTAACCCGTGCATCTTCATTTGTTTGGGCAGAAGGTATTTATCCACGATATCGTGTTTTTCGTACTCGGTGTAACCGTCAAAATCAATAATTTCCAAGCGGTCGCGCAAGGTGGACGGAATATTAGCCAACGAGTTTGCCGTGGTAATAAACATTACCTTGGAAACATCAAACGGCACGTCCAAAAAGTGGTCGGTAAACTCTTTGTTTTGTTCCGGGTCCAACAGTTCCAAAAGTGCCGCCGCAGGGTCGCCGCGCCAGTCGCTGCCCATTTTATCAATTTCGTCCAGCAGGAATACCGGGTTCATACTCTTGGCCTTGCTGATACCCTGGATAATGCGCCCCGGCATAGAACCGATATACGTTCTGCGGTGGCCGCGGATTTCGCTTTCGTCCCGCACTCCGCCCAAAGACATCCGCACAAATTTGCGACCGATGGCGCGGGCAATGGATTTAGCCAAAGAGGTTTTCCCCACGCCGGGCGCACCTGCAAAGCAGAGTACCGGCCCGCGCAGAGAATTATTTAATTTACTGACAGCCAAATATTCCAAAATACGTTCTTTTGGTTTTTCCAAACCAAAATGGTCCTCATCCAAAATCTTTTTGGCCTCTTTTAAATCCAGCACATCCTCCGTCGTGTGGTTCCAAGGCATATTGACAAGCCAATCCAAATAGGTGCGTGAAACCGTCGCCTCCGGCGAGAACGGTGCCATTTTGGACAAACGTTCAATTTCTTTTTCTGCCGCTTCTTTGGCCTGCGGCGGCAGACCGTTCTTTTTAATTTTTACGCGCAAGGCATCCAATTCCTTTTGGAAATCATCTTTTTGGCTGAGTTCCTTTTGAATCGCCTTCATTTGCTCGTTCAAATAATATTCTTTTTGGTTCTTTTCAATTTGAGCGCGGACCTTGGAGTGGATTTTTTCCTCTAAACCCAAAATTTCCACTTCGCTGGTAATTAGTTTTAAGATTTTTTCCAAGCGGTCTTTGATGTGGACCGCTTCCAAAATTTCTTGGCGTTGCTCGGTTTTGACGAGCATATTGGAAGCCACCGTATCGGCCAATTTAGAAGCATCATTAATTTGGCGAAGGAAGGAAACGCCTTCCACCGCAATCCGGTGCGATACACGGGCATAATGGTCAAACTCGTCCAACACTTTGCGCATTAAGGCCTGCACCACCGGGGAATTATCGTCCTCTTCCTCAATATAATCTACCGTAGCAAACCAAGCCCCGGCAACTTCGTTCATTTCCAACTTGGTTACGCGCGCACGGGCCAAGCCTTGCAGAAAAATCTTCATAGAGCCGTCGGGCATTTTTAAATTTTGCGAAATTTGCGCAATCACGCCGAAGTGGTAAATATCGGCCTCTTTCGGGTCCTCAATTTCCGCATTTTTCTGCGATACGGCCAAAATATATTTGCCCGGTTCACCCAAAGCAAGTTCCACCGCCGAAACGGATTTTTCGCGGTCCACCGATAACGGGAGCGACATCCCCGGAAACATCACCACATCGCGTATGGCGACTGCCGGCACTACCGTCGGCAACGAAAGCGTTTGTTTTTTTATTTCTTCTGCCATAATTTTTCCCTCTCTATAACGGATAAAAGGTTTCCCAAAAGCGTTATATATATAAAACCCCCGCTTTTGGCTCTTATAAATTGTATCAAATTGCCCTAAAATTAGCAACTATGATATTTGGCTGCTAATTTTGATATAGTTGGGACAAACGGCAACAATAAAAGTTACTATAAAAGTCATCCTGAATTGCCGCCCATACCGCTAGGCATCACCCCGTAGTGTTTCTGTACGGGGTCTATTAATAGGCGTCAGGATCTACCGATTGGGGCGTTTATCTTTTGTATTGTAGTTATCGTC
>OLGZ01001959.1_pt1 | contig 10552 bp, 9 predicted proteins | sample 1605981 | NCBI WGS metagenome assembly OLGZ01 (sample SAMN03283291) | human gut metagenome | biome: human-associated habitat; material: feces | host: Homo sapiens | place: Peru | collected 2012
GCTTGCCGTGCAGGGAGCAGTAGGTGTAACGGATTTTCGGCACACCGTTCTCATCCTGAAATTTTGTGTAGCGTTCGTCACCGGGCATCAGATATAGTTGCTCCATTTCTGCATCGTCCTTTCCGTTTTTATGCGTCAGGCACACAACGTACCTATTCTACCACGAACATCGGAGTTATGCCATTGACGCTTGCACCAAAAAGCGACTCGGATTTTCGGAGAGAGTGTGCATTGACACATTCAAAAGCGTTCGGAAAGAGCGCGCAGCCCGCACCGAAACGGTGCAGATCAGAAAGGGTTTGGGATTTCCCAACAAGCATTTTGCAACGCAAAATTTGCATTTGTGCGCACGAATGCACTGCTTGCTACAATGGTGTTAGTTCTGAGAAGTTCACAGCCAGTGAGCTATACAGATGCCCATGCCTAAGCTACAATGAAGATGTGCTGAGAGAACGAAGCATTGCTTGAGCTGAACGCTCGTACGCGCAAACTGTTCTCCGCCATCTCCATTGCAGCGTTCAATTAACTGGAGTGAGTTCTGTTGCCATCGTGAATTTTTATGACAGAAAATTCAAAAGACTGCCTACAGCACACTATAAAACGATGATGCGTAAGATAAAAATACGGAGGCTTTCAAGTAAAAAGCTCAGGCTTATGCTCAATTAGATATTTTTTCTTTTCTAATGATGACATACTATACGTTGGAACGCATTGTATAGAACATTTCTTATAGTATTCTTCCAATGTTTCAATTTGCTTGGCAGGGATTCCTCCCCAAACTGTTCCGGCAGGCACATCCTTTGTGACAATAGCTCCGGCTGCAATTACACAATTGTCCCCAATATGGACATTTGGCATTATAGTTGCGTTCCAACCGATATTACAGTTATCCCCAATAACAATCCGGCCATATTTCACCTCTCTTTGTCCAATAAGATTGGCTTTTCGTAATGTCCACAAACCACCATCGTGTGTTATAAAATTGACACCTTGTGTAATTCTTACATTATTTCCAAGTTTAATTAACCATGGTTCACTTCCAAATTTTGTTGGTTTATAAATATCACAGCCTGTGCCAATAGTAACGCCCTCAGATCTAAGGTAGCGCTGATATTGTTTTTGTGACATAAATTTGATTCTTATTGATTTTATGACTTTTATAATATTCTCAATTGTACGCATGGCTCAAACTATTCCGTTTCATATTTACGAAGTTTTTGGAGGATTAACCTTCATCGAAAATGGTCAAATAGCTATATCCACCATATTCTATTTTCACATTCGTTCAACACGATGTGTAAAGCTTGCTGAAGTTGATGCTTCCCGATGTTAGAGATATTTGTTTCAGATAAAGAAGCAATGTTGACAGTACAAGCACTGCTTAAAAAATCGTTGTAGTTAGCACCAAGCCAATTATAATGCTGATGAAATTCGCCAATTCGGATGCTCGGCCTTCCAGCGGCAATTGCGAGATCTAGTCCTCCGGAGTTCATGCCAATCGCAAAGCGGTAGCGTCCGTATTCTTTTAGTTGTGTTAAATATGATGGATATCCAGTGATATATAATCGATTTCCTTGCATTTGTTTAAGTTGGTCATCAAAAACACCAGTCCCGCTACCAACAACATCATAGACAATGCTGTTCGAATTTAAAAGTTCTATGATTAACTTTAGGAGAAAAGAATTCATGTTGCGCTCTGGACGAATCGACATGTTTCTCAAAAAAAGCAAGGCTTTTTCTTCTTGAGGAAATTTAAAAACCTGTAGATGACTGACAATTTTGCCAGACATATATTTGTGATTTTCAAATCGATCGATCATATAATAGTTGTGGTTAGTGCCTTCGGTAATTACTCCCGGCAATTTTTTTGTCTGACGATCAATATATTTAATGTCATAGCAATACCAAATATCAGAGAGAGACAAATTCCTTAATTGTTGGTTTATTGCGGTTAAGCTAGCACATTTTATCAGAATAATCTCACAATCTACGATGTTGAATAAGTCGCAAACATTTCGATAGGCTGCCGGTGTACAAAAAACAATGCCAGAATCATCTTTTTCACACAATAACTGACAAAAACCATGTAAAAACCTTAATGCATCACCTGGGCCTGGATCAAGCAATATACCATAGCAACTCATATGACAATCCCATTTTCTTCGGCCCACTTTTGATACTCATCATATACGTATGCTTCACTCATGCCAAGCATCTTCAGCTGGGCATCTATTACAGCTCGATCAAATCTTACCAAACCATCTCGAATTTCTTGTCTAGAAATAGTACTCAACTCGTATACAGGCATATAGTTGCTTCGTTGGTAGTGCCGCCAGTTCCAATCAACAATACGGATTCCAAAATCTTCTGCATGATCGAACATTGGAGAACCCGGACGAGGCACATAAATAGTATCTGTACATATGGATTCAATTAGCCCCTCTTCAATTAAGCGAACGGCAACATTGATATTTTTATCGAAACTTTTTGACGTTGTTCCAGGAAGTCCCATCATCCAGTAACAATTCGCTTCAATATTAGAATATTTTTTCAAATTTTGGAGCGCTTTTGTTAAAACATCTTCATCCATATATCGTCCAGCGTGCTCACGACAGAATGCATCTGCATCCTCAAATCCGAAGAATAATTGTCGAACACCAAGATTTTTTAAAACATCGACTTGTTCGGGCTTTTGAAGAAACTCAGCACGAATATCTCCTGAAAAACCGATATTCATTTCCAAAGAATGAACCAAATTAGAAAATGCTTTTAGGTGCTCTATATCGTAGCCAATAATATTGTCTAAAATATGCATATCCAATTTGGAACCACAAATCTCTTTAATCTGACGCAACTCTCTTTCCAAGCTTTCGATAGATCGATTTCGAACAGAACCACCGTAATAGCCGTATAGACAATATTTACAGCGATAGGGACAACTCCGTGTGGTTTGTATTGCATAGCGATAGTTTTTTTTGTTTCCATGCAAAATAGAATAGTCGGGTTCAAGTAGTTCACTAGGCTCCACCTGATCTGGTTTGCTGTGGACTATAATGGTTCCGTTTCTGCGATACGCAATTCCATGGATAGAATCTAGTGACTTCCCTTGTACCAGTTGCAAAAGGGTTCGTTCGCTCTCTCCTACACAAGCATAATCTAGCTCCGGCAAGTCTTCTAGAACTTCCTTGGGAAGTCCCATTGCATGATATCCTCCTAAAATAGTTGTTACGCCATAATTGATCTTAATTCGTCGTATAATTTCAGAAACATTCGGATATGCGGCGGTTTTAGCCCACAAATATACAAAGTCGGCAGCTCTTACAGTCTCTTCAAACAGGTCCTCGTCTTGTGGTAAAGAAAGATACGATACATTAATACCGTTCCGCTTTAGGTATGTGGCCATGGTCAGTAGCGGCATTAAATATTTCTTTCGATATTTTCGTTGTATATCACGGTTCTTTAGTTTGTTCTGTTGAAATTGAATAGCCTTTTTTACATTTTGAAGATATCGGGTCTCATTATCACAGTAGTAAAAGTTTCTTGTCTCATAATCAATTAATGCAACATTCATCTTTGTTTCACCTTATTTTGCAAGATCAAGCAAAATATTATTTAGATCTTTCCATTCCCTTATGATACGGCAATCTACACGACGGTTAATTTTAGATTCGTCTACTTTTGCGTGCTTTACATACCAAAATGGCTCCATTCCTATTTGATAAGCACCTTTTATATCATCCTCTAAACTATCACCAACAAACCAAACTTTATGAGCTTCAATTTGCAAAGTCTGCAAGGCCTGTTCAAATATTCTACTATCTGGTTTATGGCAACCAACTTCAGCAGAGGACAAAATAATATCGAAGTTATGCTCCGGGAAAAGTTTTTTTAGTTTCCAACGAATGGTTTCTTGAGAGTAGCGATTATTTGTAACAACGCCTGTTGCGATTCCAAGTACTTCCAGTGATTTTAGTAATTCAGTACTACCTTCTGTTGGCTTTCCGAGAGAACAACCCTCAGAGAAAATTTGCTCTAACTCATTATAATCTTTCGAAGTTTCAATATGAAATTTCTCAAATAAATATTTCATTGTGAGAACTTCGGGATAAACCATTCTTCTCTTTTTATCTGGACACATTTTGGCAACGAATTTTTCTCGTTCTATAAAATACAATTCAACCTTCTCTTGGTCGGGATTCACGCCAACGGAAGCTAATAAATAAGCGATGCCTCTTCGAATATCAATATCGGGCATAATAACCAGTGTCCGGCCATAATCAAATAAAACGGCTGACGGCAATTGCTCTTTTTTTACTGCCATGTCGCAAGATGCACAAAGTGTTGATGTATCAGAGAGACGTTGGAGTTCAAACATCTTTTTTGCATCTCCATGCAGGATTTCTGGCCATGTCTGGGATATAAGGTTTCCTAGAATGACTTTGCCATCATAATCATAACAACATGGAACCACGTCACCGTTACAAAGAACTGTTATATACTTGGATTGAGGGCATGCTTTTAAATCTTTATAGTATAGCATGTCTGGGTTGTCTAATCGTTGATAAGATTTCTGTGTTGGTTCAAAGATAGCTCGATTTTTGCTGATTATATCTGCAGTTTTTCCAAACATCATTCTTTTTGCAGAAAATCCAACTCCCAATTTATCTGCAAAAGTTTGAAATTCTGTAAGCTGATATTCGTTTTGCTTGCTGATTAAAGTTTGAATTTGAATTTCAGGAAGCGAACTATTTCTTTTTTGTTTTTCCCTGACTAATAGCTGTATGTTTGATACAATCTTAAAAAAATCTGAGCCTACACGGTAAGATTCATGGTCTTTTGGGTTCAAGCCATCTAAAGCAATCTGAATATAATCTAATCCAGAAGAAAAAATATCATCGATATGTTCTTCAAGCAACATTCCGTTAGTTGAAAAGCCCGTATGAATTCCCGCACGGTGGGCAATTTGAATATATTCAAAAATATGACTATTTAGCAAAGGTTCTCCCATTACATAAAAACAAATACTTTTTGTATAAGAAGAAATATGTTTGAATATTTTTGAAAATTCGTCAGGCTGTAAAAGGCGTTTTTCTCGTGTCATTGTGCTATGCCACGGACAAGCCGGACAAAATAGATTGCAATAGTTTACTGTTTCCAAAAGAACATCCAATTTTTCATATGTCATGATATGTTTCCTTCCGAATTCTTTGGTTTATTCAGGCTTTTGTAGTGCCAAATAATATCCGGAAACAAGGATATTATCTAATTTTCCTGTATGACGAAGGTTTCCATATTGGAGTAGCTTTAGATGTTTTTTCTTGTGAATTTCTGCCAAGAAGAACCACCACAGTCGTAATAACGGAGTAGATGTCTCGGTTTGAAAAGCTAAACGTTGATAAAGAATTCCTAGAGTCTCTTCGGTGGTTGCTTCCTCTTGTAATTCCAAAATACGATAATTACTAAAAAGTATTTCCAGTCCATATCTGGTGAAACGATAATAATCATGTGGCGTATCGTGGAGAGGATAAACAAAACGTGTACTAAGCAACAAAATTCCGCCCGGTTTTAACACACGATACATTTCATTTGCTGCTTTCCATGGGGCATAGCAATGCTCGAGAACTTCAGAACATAGAATGCAGTCGAATGTATTGTCTTCAAAGATATCCATTTGATGAATATCTGCAACAATATCTGGATTTTTATCTTTATCGATGTCTACACAGATTGAATTTGGAAACAAGTTTTTATAAAATTGTTCACCACAACCGATGTCTAAAGTGTAGCCATCAGTTTGATAACGTTGCAAAAAATTTGCAAGTTTATGTCGGGTTAATTTTCTACCAATAAAGTAGTGATTGAGATCATTCATATTTTTTGCTTTTTTATTTGTTTGGCCGGAACACCTGCATAAATAGAGTATGGAATGGAAATATCATTTGTAACAACCGCACCGGCGCCGATAATTACATGATCACAAATATGGACACCATCTAAAATTGTCACATTTGCACCAATCCATACATCATTTCCAATTTCGATTCCATAATTTTTGTGACATCTTTCCCCTCGAAAAAAAGCTTCTTTATCGTAAGACGCAGCTAAAATCGTAGCACCATAAGAAAGTGTGACGCGATTGCCTATTTTGACACCGCCATCTGCATTAATAAATACATTTCCGTTGACTTTTAATCCTTCCCCACAAATTAATCGATCAGGCCGATTGATGCGAGGGATGCTATAAAATGTGCTTTGGCCCGGAAATTGTTTTCGATGGAAAAATTGAAATATCCGTCCAATGGTTAATCTGTAGTAATATCCTATTTTACTCATGATACTTTGTATTTGTTTCTTGCACAGCCTTTAAAAGAGTGATGTCAATATTAGCCTCCTGGGCTTGATAAATTATACTAGAAAGATCCTTTGGTAAACAAGAGCCGCCATAACCACGGTTATCTTCATAAACGAAAGTATGGCTTCGACCAATACGCGGATCTAACAGCCACGTTTCGCGTAATTTGTGGTAATTTATTCCAAACGCCTTTGCAATGTCATAAAATTGGTTACAGAAAGTTACTTTTGTAGCAAGAAAAGAATTTTCCATATATTTAGCTAATTCAGCTGTTTTTGCATCGACTTGATGAATAAATATTTCCGATGTAAACACTTCTTCGTACAATTGGGCTACAACCTCTGTGTCTTCATCAGAACCTCCTAAAGTAACCCAATTTCGATTTCTGGGGTTTGCAAATGGGTGTGCATAAGTTTCACCATAATATTCCGGCTGAAATACAATTCGTTTCCCCATTTCGCTACGATATTTATCTGTAAAACCTACAGGTACAGTAGAGCGTATTACGATAACCTCACTATCAAGCCAATTTAATACATATTCTACAATAGAAGTATCGCAGCGACCATCTTCTGCTTGAGGTGTCGGAACACAAACAAATGCAATTTGACAATGATTAATTTCATTGCGGTTTCCAATTTTTTTAATTTCGTCATAAACAATTGCATCTTTGAACAATTCCTTCATAATAGAACCGACATGTCCTAGGCCAACAATACCAATCTTATTTTTTTCCATATTTTATACCTCTTACTAATGCAATAATTTTTTGAGATCGAATTTTCCAAGTAAACTGAGTAACTTGGCGCTTTGAGTTTTCTTCTAAAGTTTTTTTCAACTGTGGATTTTCGTATACTAGCTTTATTTTTTTTATAAAGTCTTCTGGCTGTGTGGAATCAGCAAGCATGCCGGTTTCAAGAGGAGTAATGATTTCTCGGATATCGACATTATCAGATGCAACCACAGTTTTTCCCATCGCCATGTATTCAAATAATTTTAAAGGAGAATGGAATTTATAACTCTGTTCAGTTAATGGCAGTAGTAAAAAATCTGCAGCTTTCATATAAGAAAGAGCTTTTTTATGAGAAAGTCGAGGAATATGCTTTAGGTTTTTACTCTCGGAAATCTGACCCTGAGAACCACCGACGATAAGAAAATTTATATCCGGCGCTAATTCTGCCATTTGCAAAATCAGTTCAATCCCTTTGCCTTTTTGCAAACTTCCGACATACGCAGCCAATGGATGAGGCTGAAAAAAATCAGGTATTTTAGCAGGTTCAATGTTAGCGCATTCGACTAGATCAATGCCACTGTGTAACACTGCCAACTTTTTCTTTGGAACACCGAATTCCAGGCATTCTTCAGCCAGACTCTTTGAGATGCAAACAATTGCTTGCAATTCTCTTTTTTCCATAATACGACGAAGAATTTTTTTATAGATAAGGCTAAAATTATAATTTTCTTGGTCAAGTTGATGGATTTCACAAATATTGTTGATATGAAAGCGGCATAACCAGTCATTTAGAAGTATATCTCTAGAATATACAACATCTGGTCGATAAATCCATGCATAAACAAGAACAAAGACTTTTAGCCAGAATTCATTATGACGAAGTACCCATTTAGGAAGTAAAATTAACGGAAACGGTTTTACGCCGTATAACGAAAACACATTATCTCCGTTAGCATTGCAACCATTTATTAAAATAGAACGCAACTCCGTTAACGAGTTCAACGAGTCACATTGCTTCATAACAGCAATAGAGTTAGCGAAATGAGATGGAATTTGAGAGTATGAACAATATAGTATTTTCATAACCAGTTTACCAATGCGCAATGAGAAGATGGTTTGAGATAGCATGTTCGATTGTATCTTCGCTAATTCCTGTAAGAAGAAGTTCTTGCTTTGTATATGTCTGGGGCGATATTGAAAAAGCACTGGCTAGTGGCGTTTCGCAAAATGTGCCATCGTAATCATTATAGATTTTTCCATTAATTACTTCGCACCAAGCGGCAAGTTTATAGTGTACTTCTTTTATGGAATCTGTAGGACATTCACTATGGGATTCTGTGCAATTTTTGAAACTTAACGCTTGAAGAAATACTTGTTCATAGCTGTCTACCATCTTTTGAATCGTAAGATTGTTTATAATAAATGCTCTAGCTTCTTCAAGAGACTTGCGACCATGTCCGCTTAGAATTTCATGAACAGCATCAGCAGTCTCATTAATTGCACCATAGGGAACAACATACAGAAATTCATGAATTGGCATAGTGCGATAGGTGGATGTATTAGAACAGACCACAGGGGTTCCACAGAGTAAGGATTCCACAGATACGTTAGAAAAAGATTCTACAAAATTTCCAATACATAAAATAACATCACAGTAAGAATAATATTCTGGCATTTCTTCATGGCAGACCCAATTATGATAAATCGTATTCCCCTGTAATTGTAAGCTTTCGATTGTGTCTTTAATTTGCTGGTATGTATCATCTGTACGACTAGATAGTCCGCAATCCATATACGTTGGAATGAGTAATTTTACACGGTTGCCCCAGAATTTTGTCAAGCGCTTCAGAACCTGTAGTGCATTATAAAATCCCTTTGACATCTCTGGCCGATGAGGAAATCCAATAATCAATTCATCGTTTTTCGTGGGGAGATTATATTTCTTACAAAACTGTTTAGAGACGATTTTCCGTTGAAAGACGTTGGAATCATATCCATTATAAATAATTTTTAATTTATTCTTTAAAGAGGGGTTTATCTGCATGAAGGAATCTTGTAGACAAAGAAAAGTGTGCATGGAGTTAACCACAATTGCCTGTTCTTGAAAATTCATCGCCCCTAAGAGAGTTTCTTGATAACAAAAGTCCCGAAGAGAAATAACAGTGGGAATATCTTTTTTCAAGGAATTGATAAGAAGACCGCCATCATGACAATAAAGAATATCAGCATGTGTAAGCTCTTTTTTTACCAGTTTATAGGTTTCCACTAGTGAAAAAGGTGGCACAGCATATGGCATAGGGAATGCTTCACGGAGCGGAAGGATTGGCTTCACAACTGCTCCACGACAAAATTCAAATATTTCATGATTGTCGTTTCTTCGAGGACAGACTATTGTGATGTTGTGTCCTTTAGATGCTAAACCTTTGGAAAGGTCTCTTAAAACTTTCTGTGAACCGCCTTGAACAGCATCTTTGAACACTACTCCGAGAGAAAAAATTACAATATTCAAATTACACCTCGTATGGAATCTTCATCAGACATGTCGTATTCAGATCAATTACTAATACAAATTGGAGTAAAATTTGTGCAGCATCAACAAGATAAACACAAGTTTGACTTCATTATGAACGTTTAAAGACTATTCGTCAAGAGGGAATTGTTTCGAGTTTATCTGTAAGGTGGTATTTCGTTATCATTCCTTATGAGTCCTAGGTAAAAGAGAGATTTTCTAAGATTTGATTTTGGTTTGTTTCCGATACTGAAAAGCTAGTGTGACGATCAATGCTGACCTGTCGCACTCAGCGCAGCAGCAATACCAGCACCTGAAATATGACAAACAACACAACCAACAGTATCGTAAGGAACCCGGCCCAGCGCACCAGCGCCAGCAGCACCAGCGCCAGCCGTCCGTCTGCACCCCGGTGCAGCAGCTGCCGCCAGCGGGCAGGCTGTGCAAAGGTGGCTTTTGCCAGAGCAGCAATACTCTCCACCCCGATCCGTGCCGACAGTGCCGCTTCGCCGTCATGCTGCGCGAGCGGAAGCAGTTGCTCCGTGATGGAGAAAAAGTGGAACACACTCGTTGCGACGAAAACAGGGCGGTTCCATACTGCGCCCAAAAACAGCAGTACACCTGCATAAAGGCTCTCTGCACGTACCCCTGCCAACGCCTGCTGCACCCCTGACCGGTCGTTGCGGTGCTTATCCATGCTTACATAGGCGCTGGTCACCGACCAGCCGCAGACGTAGATCCCGACCTCGTCCACGGCACACCCATCGGCTATGGCAGTGATCATGTGACCGAGCTCATGCAAGGCGATCCCAGGCAGCGCCAGTGCCAGCGCCGCCAGCAGCTCTGTCATACTGAGCTCTAAGAGCAGCTGCCACAGCGACAGCCTCTCCAGCGCCATGGCGGCACAGCCTGCCAGCAGCGAGAGCGGACCGCACCACGGCAGCAGCCCGCTGACCCG
>OLGZ01001960.1_pt1 | contig 10551 bp, 10 predicted proteins | sample 1605981 | NCBI WGS metagenome assembly OLGZ01 (sample SAMN03283291) | human gut metagenome | biome: human-associated habitat; material: feces | host: Homo sapiens | place: Peru | collected 2012
ATATTTCATTCCCTTAAAAAATCCAAAATATGTCATTGTTTATCCCTTTTCTTGTATACAATTTCAGAATTCATTATAGTTTTCGCATATTACCTAAACCACTCACTCACGCTCATCAACATTACCATAATCTGAATTAACGATAAATTAATTGTGCGAAAAAAATCTCCCTGCATCTGCAAAATAGTTTCTAATTACATTCTCCGAAAATCTCATTGACCAATTCGCCATTCATCTTTCCCATGATTCTTTCAGATGTCATTTCTACCGTCTCCTTATTTACCATGTATTTTTAAAACAAAAAATAGAGAGCCTTTAGATCTCTCTAAAAGCCCTCTAAAACGTTTAAATACTAGGTTTTTACTTAGAACTTACCAGCGTTAGCAGCTTCCTCAACAGAAACAGCTACAGCAACTGTAGCACCAACCATAGGGTTGTTACCCATTCCGATAAGTCCCATCATCTCTACGTGTGCAGGAACTGATGATGAACCAGCGAACTGTGCATCACTGTGCATACGTCCGAGAGTATCTGTCATACCGTATGAAGCAGGACCTGCTGCCATGTTATCTGGGTGAAGTGTACGTCCTGTACCACCGCCTGATGCTACTGAGAAGTACTTCTTACCCTGCTCGATACACTCCTTCTTGTATGTACCTGCAACTGGATGCTGGAAACGTGTAGGGTTTGTTGAGTTACCTGTGATAGATACACCAACGTTCTCCTTGTGCATGATAGCAACACCTTCCTGAACATCGTCAGCGCCGTAGCACTTAACTGTTGCACGGATACCATCTGAATATGCCTTCTCGTATACTACATTGAGCTCAGCCTTCTTGTAGTCATACTTTGTCTCAACATATGTAAATCCATTGATTCTTGAGATGATCTGAGCTGCATCCTTACCAAGACCGTTAAGGATAACTCTAAGAGGTTTTTTACGAACCTTGTTAGCCTTCTCAGCGATACCGATAGCACCCTCAGCTGCTGCAAATGACTCATGACCTGCTAAGAAACAGAAGCACTCTGTCTCCTCCTCAAGTAACATCTTACCAAGGTTACCATGTCCAAGACCAACCTTACGATGATCTGCAACAGAACCTGGTATACAGAATGCCTGAAGACCCTCGCCGATAGCTGCTGCTGCGTCTGCTGCCTTTCTGCATCCCTTCTTGATAGCGATTGCTGCACCTACTGTGTATGCCCAGCAAGCATTCTCAAAACAAATTGGCTGAATACCCTTTACCTGATTGTAAACGTCAAGTCCAGCGTCCTTTGTGATCTTCTCAGCTTCTTCGATTGAGCTGATTCCATAGCTGTTAAGTACAGCGTTTATCTGGTCTATTCTTCTTTCATATGATTCAAATAATGCCATTGTCTCGTTCTCCTTTCCTCTTTCTCTGACTACTCTTTACGTGGATCGATAATCTTAACAGCGCCCTGCTCTGGCTTAACACGTCCATATGAACCTGAAGCCTTCTCCCAAGCTGTGTTAGGGTCATCACCCTTCTTGATAAAGTCAGTCATCTTTCCAAGAGAAACGAACTGGTATCCGATAACTTCGTTATCTGCATCAAGTGCGATACCTGTTACATAGCCCTCAGCCATCTCAAGGTAACGAACACCCTTCTCCTTAGTTGCGTACATTGTACCAACCTGAGAACGAAGGCCCTTACCAAGATCCTCAAGACCTGCTCCAACTGCAAGACCGTCATCAGAGAAAGCACTCTGTGTACGACCATAAACAATCTGAAGGAACAGCTCTCTCATAGCTGTATTGATAGCATCACATACAAGGTCTGTGTTCAGAGCCTCAAGGATTGTCTTACCCTGCAGAACCTCTGCTGCCATAGCTGCAGAATGTGTCATACCGGAACAACCGATTGTCTCAACCAAAGCCTCTTCAATTACGCCATTCTTAACGTTCAGTGAAAGTTTACAAGCACCCTGCTGTGGTGCGCACCAGCCAACACCATGTGTAAAACCAGAGATATCTTCAATCTTCTTTGAGTGTACCCACTTTCCTTCTTCAGGAATAGGAGCTGGCTCATGCTTTGCGCCCTTGGCTACTGGGCACATGTTTTCAACTTCCTTCGTGTAAATCATTGTGGAACTCCTTTCAATATTAAAATTTTATAGAGAGATGCTTTTTTCATGCAAAGCACCATCAACTACATTTTCTCACAAAGTCATAGTTTCGTCTACACCTTTTTTGTCATTTTTTGTAGAATATGCAAACATGGCTAGTATCTGCATTCTTATGACAAATCCGGATTATTCCTTTGTCTTTCCAAGCTTCTTATCTGCTTTCTTGTCTTCCTTTTTCTCTTCCTTTACAGGTGTATCCTCTTCCTCATCTTTTACGACTGCGGAACCTGCTTTTTCAATCTCAGCGATTGCGTTCTTGTGCATTGGGATACGGCAGTTCTTGTTGTTACCGAACTCTACGATAACTGTTGTATCATCTACGATATCAAGGATTGTACCATAGAAACCACCTGTGGTCATGATGTTGTCACCCGGTTCCATTGCCTTGTGCAGATCTTCCATCTGCTTCTTCTGCTTCTTCTGTGGACGGATGATCAGTAACCACATGAATCCGACTAAGATTACAATGTAGATAACCCAGAACAATCCACTTGGCTGTTTTGCTGTTGTTGCTGTTGATTCCAGTAATGTTAATAACATGTCTTAAAACTCCTTTTATTTATTCTTGATTTTGAAAGCCTTCCAATTTCTGTCGTTTATATTCACTATAACGATGTTCCTCGATTGCCTCCCGAATCTCTTTCATCATATTATTATAAAAATATAAATTATGCAAGACGCAAAATCTCATTCCAAGCATTTCCTTTGCTTTCAGCAGGTGACGGATATAGGCCCTGGAATACTTCTTACATGCCGGGCATCCGCAGCCTTCCTCGATTGGTCGATCATCCAGCTCGTATTTCGCATTAAACAGATTCAGCTTACCATGATTCGTGTAGACATGTCCATGTCTGCCGTTTCTGGTTGGATATACGCAGTCGAAGAAATCAACGCCTCGCTCTACTGCCTCCAGAATATTCGCCGGTGTACCAACCCCCATCAAATAGGTTGGCTTGTTCTCCGGCAGATACGGAATGACCGACTCGATAATCCGATACATCTCCGCATGTGTCTCTCCAACTGCCAGCCCGCCGATTGCATAACCATCTAAATCCATGTCTGCAATCCGCTTCGCATGCTCGATACGGATATCATCTATAACACCACCCTGATTGATGCCGAACAACATCTGCTGCTTGTTAATCGTATCTTCGAGGCTGTTCAGTCTCTGCATCTCGCGCTTGCATCGCTCCAACCAGCGTGTTGTACGATCTACCGACGGCTGGATATAAGAGCGATCCGCCTTTGCCGGTGCACACTCATCAAATGCCATCGCGATTGTTGATGCGAGGTTTGACTGGATCTGCATGCTCTCTTCCGGTCCCATGAATATGAGACGTCCATCGACATGCGAATGAAATGTCACACCTTCTTCTTTAATCTTTCTGAGTCCTGCTAATGAGAATACCTGAAATCCACCGGAATCTGTCAGGATCGGCTTGTCCCACACCATAAACTTGTGCAGTCCGCCAAGTTTCTTCACAACCTCATCACCCGGTCTTACATGCAGATGATAGGTGTTTGATAACTCCACCTGTGTTCCGATTGTCTGCAGATCCTCGGTTGATACCGCACCCTTAATTGCAGCCGCTGTGCCGACATTCATAAATACCGGCGTCTGGATTACACCATGCGGTGTCGTAAATTCGCCACGCTTGGCGCTTCCATCTTTGGTAATCAATTTGTAACTCATGCTGTTGCTCCTTTATTTAATAAATGGCTTGCTATCTTAGCTTGTTTTTTTATCTCATGCCCTATATAATAATTGTGTCACACAGAACGTCGTTTCATTCTCTGTGGCTTACACTAAGATATCTTGTATCTTATATTTTCACAAGGCAGGTGATACTATGTTTCGCATCTGGGGAAAAATAATGAAAGATAACCGTCTCGTCAAAGACCATACCGTCTGCATCGAGGACTATACCATGACGCGTACAAAAAAGGTGTATGCCGCCCTTGACGAGCTATGCTACACCTTTGATTTAGCGAAGCCTATCTGGTTAAAATCCAACCAGCAGGATTTTATTCGTCATGCAAGAACCCGGTTCACGCAGGATAATTTCATCGAATCCATCGATTTTGATTATCTTGACTTTCAGGTCATCGAGGAGGACTACTGATTATTCCTGATCAGAGTCCTCTTCGTCTGTTTCCTCGTCATATGCTGTATCATCTTCCGTTTCGGGATCTTCACTTATCTCTTCATCTTCTTCTGCTGCTTCTTCATCCCGGTTTTCTTCTATTCCACTGTTTTCTCCGCTGTTTTCTGCATCTTCCCAGGATTCATATGCTTCATCTATCCCAGCCTGTGTATCCTCAGAATCTTCGCATGTTTCCTCCGACGCATCTTCGGTTGGATCTGTCTCCACCGGTTCTGTCTCTTCGGATTCGGACTCCTCTGCGTCATCTTCCTCTGCGGATGCACTCGCAGGAGCCTCTGCTTCCTGTCCATCATCCTCTGAAAAATAATCTGAATAATCGGTTGTGTCACGAGATACAGTCTGAACGGTTGTCTCATCTAACATCTTATTGATCTCTTCTAAATCCGCTGCGCGCAGACTTCCGATAATCTTCGCAATCTCATTTAACTCATCAATCACACCGTTTAATTCATTTAAGTTTGTCTCACACAGATTCGCGGATGACTGCGCATTTGCTGCAATCTCCTCGCTGGCTGCCTGCTGGTTTGCCAGTCCGTCGATAATGGAATTGTTCGACGCATCCAGATTACCGGACAGCTTATCGAGCTGCTTCATATCGCCAGATAACTCCTCAACCGCACCTGCAATTGTCTGGAAACTTCCGTCTGCCGCCTCAATATATTTTGCCTGCTCAGATACCGCCTCTACACTTCTTCGAACCAGATCCGATGTGTGATTGGCAAGATCTGTCACACCCTTCAGAAGCTGTGTGATGCTATCGATGGAACTTCTTGTATCATCTGCCAGCTTCCGGATTTCATCTGCAACTACGGCAAATCCACGTCCCTGTTCTCCGGCACGTGCTGCCTCAATGCTCGCATTTAACGCAAGCAGATTTGTCTGGCTGGAGATCTGATAGATGATCTGTGTGATCTCCTCTGCAGACTGGATCTTCTCGCAGAGTTCTTCGGATACACGTGTTACATCCTCATTTGCAACATTGATATCGTCCGACTTATCCTTCAGACTTTCAATAATATCTAAACCGGACTTTACAGATTCGATTGCCCGGTGTGTCGACTGTACGGTATTGTCCTTGACGTCGATCAGGTTATCAATAATATCCTGAATCTGCTGTGTCATCGTTGTTGACACTTCCATATTCTCTGCCGTATCGGTAACGCCGGTTGAAATGGCATCAACAGACTTCGTTACTTCTGCTGTCGCTGCCTGGAAGTTATCCAGCTTTGACTGCAGCTGCTCGATATGCGCATTTCCGTTATCAACGACCTTGACCATGTTCTCTGTGATTTCTTCCTGATATGCAACATGGTACTCAATTTCCTGACGGTCTGTCTCCTGCTCGCGCAAAGTAATGTTACAAGCCATCAGAATTCCAAATGTGAAAATAGCTGCTAAAAGCAGAATCTCTATCCATGTAGCTGATGGTGCAAATCCAAGCTTTGCGATCTGAATGATCGTCTCAACCAGAATGCCGAGTGTTGATACGCCACATGTCACACGGATATGGGACGTATCCATATAGATGATACACATGCCCATCGCGATAAAGATCGGAAGTGCATCCATCACCGAGCCGGATACAAATACAGACACAAGTACCAGCACAGAAAATGCTGTGACCGATGTGAATTTCATCAGTTCACTGCGGTCATTGATCAGCTGGAACACAACATTTCCAACCGCAAACAATGCAAATAATACAAGCAGCGGTACAAATCCCTTCTGTGTCTTATGATTGATAATCAATACTGCGATTTTCGCGATTGCAAATGCAACCATCACCTTCATCGCCAGATCATTTTTCTTTGCTAATCTCGTTCCATTCATAATGTATGTACCCCATGTCTTTCGTTCTAACAATTTTCCGTTACGCGTAAATACACGTCATGTCATATATGTTTAAAATTATAGCAAATTTATAATATAAAGTCCATAGACAAAATCCACTTATCCGCGCTTTCTACTTGTATATTCTACCTAAAAATGCTATCTTAATTCAAAGAACCAAAGACTTGAACGGATGCAAAAATCGCAATCGAAAACCAATCAAAGGAGTTATTATGTTTCAGATTGAACATATCTCAAAATCATACGGAAAAAAGCAGGTGTTAAACAATGTGTCTTTTCCCATCCCGGAAGGTTGTGCCATCGGGATTTTGGGTGTCAACGGCTCCGGAAAATCCACACTGCTTTCCTGCATTGCAAAAAAATATGCCGGAACACCAGATGTAAGAATCGGCTATGTCCCACAGGAAAATCCGCTCTATGATGAGCTAAAGCCTGTGGATAATCTGCGTATGTGGACGAACAAACACAAATCCGAAATCCTGCAGGCATTGCAGACACCACCGCTCGCCCAGCTTGGAATTGAGACCTTTCTGGACACCCCGGTTAAAAATATGTCCGGAGGTATGAAAAAACGGCTCAGCCTCGCGTGCGCCCTGCTCGATGCACCAAAGATTCTGCTGATGGATGAGCCATTTGCGGCACTGGATCTACCAGCCAAACAGGATGCCATGCAATTTATGCGTTATTACTTAAGCCTTGGAAATTCCATTGTGATTGCCTCCCATGAGGAAGCTGTTTTTCAGTTCTGCCACACAGTCTATCTGCTGAAAAACGGCACACTCTTCGATGCGTCGCATCTGCCAGAGGGCACTAATTATATTGATCTGTTAAGAAATTAAATTTAAGAGGAACTTATGTCTCACATCCATATGTTTTTTAATTTCATCCGTGCCAACTGCAAACGGCTGTTACACTATCTGCCATCGATGTTTGTCTCGTTATTGCTGTTGCTTCTCCTGACTGGAACCGCAGGATTTTATCTGTCCAGACATCTATATAAGGAAAATGTATTTTCTGCGATTTCCATCGGATACTATCTGCCACAGGACGACAACCTGGACCTAAACCAGCTTGGCATTGGTATGTTACAGGATTTAGAAGGAATGGAGGAAACCGTCCAGCTCGTACAGGTAAACAGCGTCGAGGAAGGCTACAACATGCTTGCTTCGCATGAAATCCTGTATCTGATCATCGTCCCGGAACAGTTTTTCTCTGGAATCATGGACAGTACAAATGTACCGCTTGATATCGTTGTTTACGACAACAGCTCCATATCCTCTTATATCATCAACGAATTATTTATGTCCTATGCCGGACTGCTCGGAACAGCACAGGCTGGCATTTACAGCGGACTTGACACGACACGCGCCCACGAATTTACACCGGAACAGATACGTGAGCTTTCCAACCGTGTGAACTTCGTATACCTAGACCGTGTCATGAACAAGACAAATTATATGGAGACGATACAGGCAGAGAATGCAGGAAGTGTGACACTCACACAGCACTATGCCGCATTTGCGATTATATTAAGTCTCTGTTTTCTTGCATTCCTGCTGATTCCATATTTACAGGGAACTGGAAATGGCATCTGCGAATGCATGAAGCTGTATCACCTAAACCGCGGACATATACTGGTAGCAAACATGATCCATACATTTTCAGCTCTGTATATCCTGTTCCTGCCGTGCTATATCGGAATCTCCATCTGGATGGGGCACGCAAACCTGAACGGACTTCTGACAATCATCCCTGCACTGCTTTTGATTGCACTGCTGATCGCCGGAATCGCAACCTTTTCCAGAAGTACCTTTTCCGCAAATATCTGTCTGTTATTTGTTGTGCTGGTGCTTGCCTACTGCGGTGGCGGACTTTTACCGGATGTTCTGCTGCCAAAGGTGATACAGCAGATCCGTCCGTATCTGCCGGGAACGTATGTAATGCAGATTTTCTGCCACGCACTTTATTAAACATTTGGGAGTTTTGTTATGAACCGACTGATTGTCGCATGGAAACGAATTTTACATCGAAAGCTATATTGGTGCATGCTGGGCGTCCTGCTCATCTTAACTGGAATCTATGCATTGCTTCCAGCGAAAAGCCAGTCCACAGAAATCCGTGTTGCCGTATATCTGGAAGATACCAGTGCGTATACGACACAGTTCAAAGAGGAATTAGATGCCAGTGCCTCGCTCTATCAGTTTTATTATGTAGATGCGTCCACAGATGTAATCCGGGATGTACAGGCGGGTGATGCAGAATGCGGTTTTGTCCTGCCAGATGGATTTTTCTCCGGCTACATTGCAGGCTCCGGGGAACCGAAGATTTCCTTGTACGAGACAAGTGCAAGTACACTTTCCTCTGCCATCTGCGAGACATTCTTCCATTATATCTTCAAGGTTGCATCCCCACAGATTCTGGTTGACACGATCGACGATGCAGCGTTATCTGAAGAGTTAAAAAGCCGCATGCAGGCATATATGAACAGTGACACAATCTTCCGTATGTCCTCTGTCACAGACGGTGCCTACGATTATAAGGAAAATACCTATCGTATCCAGCTTCCAATCTACGAATGCACCTGTCTGCTCGTCCTGTTTGCTTCTCTGTTCAGCCTGATGTTGTTCTTACAGGATCAGGAACGTGGCATCTACATCGCACTTTCTGGCAAACGCAGATATGGTATTTTATGCACGGGACTTCTGGCTGGCATCCTTCCAATCTACGGAATCGGCATGCTATGCAACGGCATCACCTACGGAACTGCAACTCTGTTACAGGTAACACTTGTCAGTCTGCTTGCCTGTCTTCTGTCGCTTGTACTTTCGGTGTTTATCAAAAAAAGCCGGACACTTGCCAAGTGGATCCCAGTGCTTTTACTGATTACCATCGTATATTTCTTCGTGAATTATATTCTATGATTTCATATTTTTTAATTATTGGAACATACATTTAACATGATACAAAAACAGGATGAGATCATCCAAAAATCTCGTCCTGTTCTTCGATCTGCGCTCTTGCATTCGTCGCATCGGTTATCTCTTTTAAGATTGCTTTCGCATCGCCAACCGGAATATGTACCGTAAAGACCACATCCTCTGCGAATTCCGTGTTGATGATTGCAACCTGTCTTGTATTCAGGATATATTGTATTTTTCCCATATCCGTATAATTCGTCCGGATCAAAACCGGAAGCAACTGTTGCATTAACTTCGTCGTACACGCTTCTAGGGTTTCCTTTGTCGCCTGCGTATATGCACGGACAAGCCCGCCCGTACCAAGCAGCGTACCACCGAAATACCGTGTCACAACCACGCAGATATCATGGATTCCAGAATTCTGAATCAACTCCAGCATCGGCTTTCCCGCGGTTCCCTGTGGTTCTCCATCATCCGAGAACCGGAGCAACGGCATCTCTGCGCCCACAGAAAATGCGAAGCAGTTATGTCTTGCATCATAATGTTTTTTCTTGATTTTCTCAATAAATGCATATGCTTCTTCTTCCGTTTCGACCGGGGCAATCTGCGCAATAAAACGGGATTTTTTCTCGACAATCTCGCCCTCTGCACCTTCGATCAGTTTGATATAATCCATAACGTCCCTTTCAGTTTCGTCTACTTTGTATCCAGAAGCTTCTTCAACTCACTCATAAACGTATCCGCATCCTTGAACTGACGGTAGACGGATGCGAAACGCACATATGCAACCTGATCCAGATCACGAATCTGATCCATTACAATCTCACCAATCTTCTCGCTTTCGATCTCACGCACGCCGAGATTGAAAATCCTGTTCTCGATCTCATCCACACATGCCTCGATCTGATCCACAGATACCGGACGTTTGTGACAGGAACGTACCACTCCTGACTCAATCTTGGAACGGTCATACGTCTCACGATTCTTGTCACGCTTGATGACAATCAAAGGGATCGTCTCCACCTTCTCATACGTGGTAAAACGCTTTCCACACTCGTCACACTGTCTTCTTCTACGGATTGCCTCGTTGTCATCTGCTGGTCTTGAGTCAATCACACGCGTATTATCATCTCCGCAAAATGGGCACTTCATATGTTTATTCCTTTCCTCCCTGAATTTTCCGTATATCGCAGGCATCGATATCGACCAGAACAATATCCGGTCCGATACGCACAATGTTGCAATACCGGATGTAATATTCCGTTCCCGAACCAAAGCAGGAAAATAATTTGCCCGGTCCCGGTACGATGATTGCAAGTATCTTCCCTGTCTCACAATCAAACTCGACATCGGCAACATAGCCGAGCCGCCTGCAATCCTTGCAGTTTATAACTTCTTTTTCTTTTATTTTTTTTATATTAAACAATACATATATTATGCAGTAAAGTGCTGTATAGAAGGTTGTTATT
>OLGZ01001963.1_pt1 | contig 10537 bp, 9 predicted proteins | sample 1605981 | NCBI WGS metagenome assembly OLGZ01 (sample SAMN03283291) | human gut metagenome | biome: human-associated habitat; material: feces | host: Homo sapiens | place: Peru | collected 2012
TCAAAAACTTATAGTTGCATGGGAATTAAGTGCTGCAGAGGTCGAAAATGGAGCAACTCCTCCAAAGGACGAAATATGGTATTTTGGATTTTCTAAAAATGAAGTTTTGTTTTGCGCAAAACTGTTGGATGAAAATGAGGAATTAGAATTTGAAACCATAATGAGAACGCTCAAATATTGAGATGTTGAGTGATAAGATTGAAAATGGGAATTATAGGGGATTTATTATCTCGATTGTAACCCTCAATGCTCTTTTCTATTAATTAATAGTTTCCTGTATATGACAAACAAATACTTTATTTGTTAGAGAAAATACTATATAAATCCCTGTTTCCTGTTAAGGAGACAGGGATTTATATAATTTAGATAATACTGGGTAAGATTCGATAAGCTTCTCAAATATTCTGCTTCACAATTCTGGAAATCAGTCCAACAGCCACATTCCGTTCCGAATCAATCCGGGTCACCACGAAGCTGACTTCATCCTTCTTTCCGGGAAGTCTGGAGTCATAGCAGCTGTGGGCAATCGCATTGACTCCGATATTCAGCCTTATAAAGACAGTGCCTTTATGAATGTCTGTAATGGTACCGATATATTTCCCCTGAACCTTACATTTCTGCAGATTTTCCACACTGGTATTGCCAAGGACACTTTTAACATCCGCTTTTACAGAAATGTCAGTAACAGAGGATATGGAAACGCTTGTGATACGGACTAAGATTTGGTCGCCTACATGGTAGTTTTCTGTGGCATCCCCCATCCAGTCGTAGGAGAGGTCTCTGGCAGGAATTGAGTATTCTACCCCGAAGATCTCAGTGCGGACAGTCTTTTCGGCGACAGCAATGACTCTTGCCTGCACAATACGTCCTTCACACACTCTGGAGTTGCCATTTGCATCCGGCAGGTAGAAGATCTGGCGTTTCTTAAGCATGGCGTCCTTCCTGCTGGCAGCAACGGAGCGTGATTTATTGTCGATTCCCTTGATTAAAAAGTCGATTTCAGCTCCGAGCATATTGCCGAGGATCTTATTTTGTCTGTTAAGGAGCTCCCCGTAGTCGGAAGTGGCATCTTCTTTTAAGTTTATCATCATTTCGGACAAGGGAATTACAATACGCTGGTCCTTATAGTAGACAATCGCTATTGTTCCATCGTTCTCCAGTTTTTCGATACCGCCGAGTATGCCGGTGAGGATTTTTTTGGTCCGGTAGGCGTTTTGCAGCTCATGCCAGTTGGTATCTTCAATGGATTCCGGCGTTTCAATGTCTGCGTCTGCAGAGATTGTAAGGATAGATGTGGGGGCAAGCTTTTCAGGGGATGCGGGCATGATAGTTTCTTTTTCTTTGGTTGTAATTACCTGTTCTTCAGTTTTCTTAGGCATAATAGGTTCTCCTTTTCTTTACTTTGACATGATGGACGCTTTGTCTGCCATGACGATTTCTGGTTGTGGTTTCGTAGATGTCTTCTTTTTAGTACTCTGTATGGGTGCAGACCATTCTTCTTTGTTTTGTGCCCTCCATGTCGCTAGTAATTGATTTGCGAATATTATCCACTTCGGATTGTTCAAAACCTCCACATTGAACTGAACAATCAAACATAAAAGCATATGCACGATTTGTAGAGAAACCTCCAAATAAATCGCATTTCGCAATTGCACGTTCTTTATAGGGCTCAATATAATTATCTTGAATAGCCTGAAATTCATCGGTTTCGCAAAGTGCTTCAAATAATCCTGTCCATTCAGCATTAATTGATTTGCCGGAAGCATCATTGATACTGATGGCCCAAGTGAGTTGTTCTGCAGGACTACTATTGAGCATGTTTTCCAATTCTGTAGTTTTTTCAGAACCAAAAATTGATAATACAAGGTTTCTATTGTCAGACAAAATATCAGATAATAGTGGTTGTAACGTCTCTTCACCTATATTAAACTGAATGATGCCTAATGAAAGTCCTGCACCATCAAAGTTACCAGCTATAGTTTTATAGCCGGATCCGCTGCCTTCAAATTGCGCGGTCAACATCAATGCTCTTGTGTGTGCTTCTTCAAAAGTAATTTGATTTGCATAGTTATCTTCAAACTGTGCACCGGTATCGACCCCTCTAACAATATCTTTGTCGATTTCAATGGATACATTGGTTGCAGGATCAGTTATTACAGTTGTTACGATTTGATCAAATGTCCAGTTATATGGCATAGTGTAACCAAGATTGCCGCTGTAACCCGTTGACATATCGGAAACAAAACTAGCAACTGCATAGCCAGCTTTTGAAATGCGAGTACAAACATTTCGAGAACCATAAATCCTGATTTTGAAACCAGCATAATTCATATTTTTAAATGCATTTGCTAACGTACTAAAGAAGGGAATTAGTAGAGTAAATATTTCATTCTGTTGGCTGGACTACAAAGAAAAGAATCCAGATGGATATGAAAAATCTCAGTTCTATGAATACTATCAACGTTTTGTTCAGGAAAACTATGGTGGCACAAAAATTTCAATGGCGGTAAATTGCAAGCCTGGTGAAAAGATGTACATCGACTGGGTTGGCGACCAGCTTGGACTTCTGATGGATGTTACAACCGGTGAAATCATGAGAGTTCATATCTTTGCCACAACATTAGGCGTGAGCAGTATGATCTATGCAGAGGCATTCCCAAATGAAAAGCTTCCATGTTTTATCGAAGGCTGTGTACATGCGGTATTCTTCTATGGTGCAGTTGCTAAACACTTTGTTCCGGATAATCTAAAAACAGCTGTTACGAAGCATACAAAAGATGATCTTGTATTACAGTCAACCTTCTCTGATCTGGAAGACTTCTATGATACGATTGTGCTCCCACCACCGGCTCGTAAGCCTAAGGGAAAGCCAACGGTCGATAATCATGTGCGTTACCTTGAAACACATCTTATAGAAAAGTTAAAAGAAAAGATTTAAACATCCTTTGAGGATTTGAATGCTGATATCAAAAAGATAGTAGCCGTCCTCAATGCGAAACCTTTTTAGAATCAAGCTTTTTCCAGACAAGAAATGTTTATCAAGTATGACAAACCATGTATGAAACCACTGCCAGGCGGAGAATACACAACTTCTCTTTATAATCCAGAGAGGCAGTTAAACACACATGTCATTGAATTACTGGACAAAGGTGATTGGATCGATGAACCGAACAATCTTTTAATTACAGGTGGAGCAGGAGCTGGCAAAACGCATGTTGCATGTGCACTTTGCGTCACAGCACTACATCAAATGAGGACTGTTAAATATATCCGTGCAAATTATCTGCTTCAAGAATCCGCCCATGCGCACAGCGAAGATAATTACTATGAGTATTCAAACAAGATGGCCGGTTATGATCTTCTTGTTATAGATGATTTTGGATTGATGGACTTAAACCTCGACAAGTGCCGTGATCTCTTTGAAATCATCGAAGCTAGAGATTGTCGAAAATCAACAGTCATAATCTCGCAGATGCCAGTAGCGAACTGGTACCAATTGTTTGGTGATAACACATATGCAGATGCATGTCTCAGCCGCATGACCTCTAAAACATATCGATTAGACTTTCCAGGTTGCGATAGACGTGTAGAAAGCAAGTAACTTTATTAACCAACAGGGCAATGATCCGTTCCTAGTGGAACAGCGCTCCGCTCATGCGGAGCGAGTGCTCCGTTTTTGCGGAATATGCAGTATATGCTTTGAATATGTTTTTGCTTCATAAATTCTAATACAATGTTAGTATATTTACAATTTGTTTGTTAATTTGTGCTAATTTGCTAATTTGTGAAAGGAGCGAATTGAATTACAAAAGGGAAAGGGGTATAATGAAAGTCGATAAAGGATAATTCTTAGTTATCTATTGAATATTTGTTGTTCTTGAACAGTTTTATAAGCTTAATTAAGGAAGTTTGGATATGTACATAATGAAAAGATTTTTGGGGGAAGATTTTGAACGTTTTAACTCCATTATAAATAAATATAACTTAGAACAAAATACATATATAAATCTGACGGCCTGTGTTAGTTATCCTTTTCAAGAGGTCTTAGATGTACAAGGAATGCCTCTTGCAACAGTTCCAACGGAGGGAACACGTGGAAAAAGATACTTTCCGAGTGTGGAATCAATAGATGATATCGAAAACTATGCTGAAGAATTGTGTTTAGAACTTTTTCACATCAAAGATTCCTCATATAAAATCAGTGTCCAACCAAATTCCGGTACTCAAGCAAACCAAATTGTATATAATGCCCTTTTAAATAATGGAGATACTGTATTAGCATTAAGTCCTAAAGATGGCGGACATATTTCGCATACGAAGCTCGGCTGTCGGGATATCCGACCAGTATATTTCTCGTTAGATAAGAATTTAGAGATTAATTATGAAATGTTAGAAAATCAAATAAAAAACCAGAAACCTAAATTAGTCATTGTAGGGGCATCTTCATATATAAAAGAATTCGATTACCAAAAAATACATTCTATTACGTCCCGTTATGAAGTTCCACTGCTGGCAGATATATGTCATTCAGTTTTATATATTATGAGTAATATACATAAAAATATATTTCCATTTGTAGACTTTGCAACGTTCACTATGGATAAACTTTTACGTGGTCCTCAAGGAGGTGTCATCATTTATAAAGATAAATATGATTCAATAATTAGTACATCTATATTTCCAAAAACTCAAGGTGGTCCAATACAAAATAGTTTATTTTCAAAATCTATGTGTTTTTTGAAACTTACTTCCATGGATATTCAAGAATACGCAAAAAGCGTAATTGATAATACAAATTTAATGATTAATGTACTGAAATCAGAAAACGTAAAAACTATTAACGATATTGCACATAATCATATTATTTTGATAGATGTAACACCTAATTCTGTTTCCGGAAAAATTGCAGAAGAAATGCTATTTAAGCATGGTGTACTTGTAAATCGAAATCAAATACCGAATGACAATAAAAATGCCTTAATTACATCTGGTATTAGAATAGGAACAGTTCCGATTACTAATCTTGATTATTCAAAAAAAGATATAACTACTTTAGGAAAATATCTCGCCGCTATAATCAACGGTAAGATACCCAATAAAGAAAATTTCCTGTATTTAATTGATAAATACCATAGTCATATTAATATCTCCAATTAGGCGATAATCCAAGGCAAAGTTCCACTTTAATATTTTGAACCGGAAGGTATTCCAATATGTAAAACTTTGTCTTGGTATTACAATATTCAGAAATGTAGCGTTGATGACTAGTTTCTAAGGATACTTCTTCATGTCGTACTACTTCTGCAAGTTGTCTTCGATTGTATAATAATTGAAATTCATACCATGGATCTTCAATTAATGGATATTGATTAGATAATTGTTCTAGTGCAATTAGGGCTTCCTTAACTGTAAATTGCTGTCTACACAACTTGATTATAATTAGATTAATGCTTAACATAATTATATCTAAAGTCAATGTTTTAGGGCAATTTTTTAGTGCTCTTTCAGCATATTTGTATGCATCATCATACTCACGGCGCATTAAGTGAATAATACTTTTATTGCAATATGGCTCAAAAATTTCATTTGAACAAATCTGTTCTAACGTTTTTATAGCAGGTTCTAAATACTTGTCTGCTTCTTCGTATTTACCTTTCCATATATTAATTACTGCTAAATTGTTTTGAATTGTCGCCACAGTAAACGAAGTATACTTATTACTGCTAAAATATTTTAAAGCTAATAATAGGTTCTTATGTGCATTATTGTAATCATAAAAATGTGCTGTATTCCTTAAAATAATATAATAATTTTCATCAGGAGGACATGTTGATAATTCATTACATAATAATTCTTCTACCTCATCATCTCGACCTAGATGCTGTAGAGCGTTAGTTTGACACAATAATTTTAACGAAGAATTCGGAACATTCTTTAATTCATCAAGTGCTTCTTCAAATTCATATATTTGGATTAGAAATTTTGCATAAAAAATTCGAAACTTCTCATATGCCTTAGGATCTACTCGCCGAAAACTATTTAGTATATTAATACCATTACTAAAATCAGATACACGTTGAAATGAAATTAATATTTTTTCAATGGTAGTTTCAGGCAAGTATATTATTATATCTGTAATGGAAGTTGCAATCGTATCTATATAATAATAGGCATTCTCTTTATATTTTATAGAAATAAGCTCTTGAATTACGCTTGTTTTTTTCTTCAACTTTTCCGAGGAATTTAATCCAACCCAACAATGTAGAAGATATGAATAATCTTTAGTCCCGTGATAAAATGTTGCCAGCTCTTCAAGACTATCAGATAATCTTGAACAAAAATTTGCTAAATCATGGATATCTACAGTTTCTTTTACATGATTAATAACTGTTTCATGGCTGGGTTTTATTGTATCGTGAGAATTACTGTTTATATAAATATAGCCTAAATCAATTAAGGTTACTATTGCCTTTTCAATTTTTTCATCTTCTGTCTCACTTAAGATGCTACGAATAAATTGTATAACAAAACATTCTTTCATACCAGCTGGAAACAAAGCTGTTATCAAAAGAATACTGCGCTGTATGGTACTCAGGTTCTGAATTGCAATTTTGTTACTTGCAATATCATAGCCTGGATTAATACGAACTTCATTTAGAATTATATCTATATCTTTTAGATTTCCATTTGTAATAGTCCAGATTTTTTCTCTTTGCTTATCACTTATATCAATACCTTGATTTTCTATTAATTTCTTGTATGTTTTATATGAAATATATTTCAAATCGCAAAAAACATGGTGAAATGCAGAGCAAAATGATTGATCATGATTATAAATTCCTTTTGTACGCTCAATCACAAAAAAAGTAAATCCATAATTAAACTGATTAATTCCAACTTCAAGTGTTTCCTTAATTGAATTGGGTAAGAATTGATAATTATCAATAATTAAGTTTATTCGGGTACTTTTTATTATGTATTTAAAATACAAAAATAGCAAACTATCAACGGACGTCATTCGTTCTTGTAACCACTTATCCATAATTATAGATAAGGGTCCCCCAGCAGTTGGTATGGCTGCCGCTGATGCAGTCAACGCATTAAAAAATTTTTCAAATCCTCTATGCGTCTTGAAAATCCTTTTTGTATATTTTGATAATGCCAAAGTTTCTGGAATATTTGTAACAGTATTATAATGATGGCTTAATGGCATATATACTGTTTCAAGCAAAGTTGTGAAAAAAGACGCAGATTGAAATTCATCAGGTGTAATATCTACGTAGATAAAGAACATATCGCTTTTCACAACTCGATCCACAGCTTTTTTTAATAATTCCGTTTTTCCACATCCACTATCTCCAGATAATTTAAAATATGTGCTAAGCTCATATTTTGAACTAGAGAGAGCTTTTATTAATTGAGATATTTCTTCTCTTTCAGTAAATTGTAACACTAATATCCTCCATTTTTGTTTGCATGAATTTATTAATCTTTTTTATCATGTGTTTTCGTCTGTTATTATTTTCTCCATATCATAATATAGTCAATGGAATATTTTCTGGTCTCCATCCTAAATCAAGACTGTGATCCCTAAGTATATCGTAAATAAATATTGCTAAATCTAAGTTTAACAAATATTTTATAATATCAATAATCAATATAACGGATAACTAAGAATTATCCTTCAATGACAAAATAGGGCTGGTATGTTATACTTTTAATAGCCCTAATGACTGCATGGAGGAAAAAGAGATGTCATTGCAAAAAATACGAACTGCTTTTGAAGTGATGGATAAATGCGAGGCATGGTCAATTCAGCTACTTAGAATAAAAACCAGTAAGAGTAAAGGAACTGAGTATGCAGCTATGTCCGTAAACATAACTCCGCAAGGAAAATTAGTAAATATTGTAGAAGAAATATCAGAGCATTTTATTGATGCTACGAAGGGTGAATTAAGGTCATTTTTGAGAGTACAGGACTACGATGGCACAGCAGAGGGAAATGTCATTTATAAGTTGAGTGCTGAAAATTCGTTAGTTAAGGACGAATATGATGTTTTGGTTAATGCACTTGCAAATATAGAACAGGAGGCTGATCCACTTAGCCAAAAGTTGCAGGCATACGTTATTCAGGGAGTGATTGAAATTGGAGATGAGACCACAGCAGTTAAATTGATTTCAATGCAAAATCCCATTACTACATTGAAACATAAATTTATGCATGAAAACAATACTTTCAGAGAGATTGAAACGAAGGTGCTTTCGTTACGTTCAGTCATAGATGTTATGATTTTGAATGATGAAATTTATTTTTTTTCAATGGCCGGTGAAAAATTGTTTAATATGGAACGAGCATATAAAAAGGTTTGTGATGATAAAGTTGCTATGCTGGAAAGCAGTGATATTTTGTATGATAGCAGAGTGTTTGGAAATGTGGCAAGAACCGGGCATCATCCAAGAATGTTTGTTTCCTTTAATGAAAAGAGATACCAGAGATTAAAAAGTAAAAAGGAAAGAAAGCGATATGCTGAGTTGTTTGAAATTCCTATAAAGGAAGGTAAGTTTGATACATCAGAAGCAGATGCAGCGGACAAGTTAGTAAGATTGTTATGCAACAAGGGAATGGTGGATCCTTTTGAAGATTTACCGGTTGAGGTTTCAGGAGCAAGGAAATGGCAGTAAGCGTGATGGGAGTATTATATGTTTAGGTTATTTTCAATTAGTTTGTATTTTGTTTCTTTTCTACCGCTATGGGTATCTGTCATTTTTGTGGATATATTAAGTATCATGGAAAACTCCACTGATAAAGGAACAGAATACACAAGTATATGTTGCATACTGATTATGATGTTAATCAGTTGCACTGTTATATACCATGAAATGCATAAGCATGGGAGAGAGGGAAGTAGCAAACAGACAATAAAATGTGCAAGAGAAAAAAAAGCCATAACAGCGGAATTCTTGTTATCTTATATATTACCGCTGTTTGCATTTGATTTTACATTGTGGAATCAGGTTGTTCTGTTTTTAGTTTTTTTTGTAACACTTGGATACTTATGCGTTAGGCACAATTATTATAGTGTCAACATAGTATTGGAAATTGTGGGTTATCGTTTTTTTCAATGCAATATGTGCAATAGTGACAATGTAACAACAGAACGGTTAATCATAAGCAAACAACGGTTAAATGAATTAGTAGGAACAGATATATATGTGACAGCACTTAATAATGAATATAATTTGGATGTCAGTAAAAATACTAAATCTTAATAAGAAATGGGTTAGCATTTGTTGACTTCCATTAAATTCCGAGGGTGTTTGTTCATCAATATGTCCTTCTGTTTGTTATTTGACACATGTGTATAAATCTCTGTTGTACTAATGGAGCTATGTCCCAGCATTTTTTGGATATATCGTATATCTACATCCTGTTCTAACAAAAGGGTAGCGAAAGAGTGGCGGAACATATGTGGGGTAATATGTTGTTCAATACCGGCCAGTTTGGCATAGCGGTTTATCATAAAACGGACGGACTGGTCAGATAATTTGTGCTTAAGCTTGTTTACAAAAAAATATCCGCAGCAGGCAATGTCTTCCCTGAAGGTATCTTGATATGCAGTCAAAGCAGAAAGTACCTCCGGATTTCCAAGCTGCAAAATGCGTTCCCTTGCTCCTTTTCCATAGATCAACACCGTTTTATTCTCCAAATCTATATCTGACGGCTTCAATGAGCACAATTCAGAGATACGCATACCGGTAGCAAATAGAAGTTCAATAACAGCGATATCCCGGATACTGCAACGAAGCTGGTATGCAGAGGCTGCGGTATTTTTTTGTTCATAAAGCGCAGATAGAAACTTTTGAATAGAATGGAAGGGAATTGTTTTAGGGAGCAGTTTTGCTTCCCGGAAATGCACATCCAGCTTGTTAAAAGGGTTTTCTTCCAATAAATCTTTGTATTCCAGATAATGAAAAAAGGCTTTCAGACTGGCTATTTTTCTTTTGACAGTCTTAGGCTTGTATTGTTTATGCAAATTCGTAAGAAAGGAATCTAAAGTATTACGAGACAGATATTCCGGCAGATCACAGGAAAAAGTATCATATTGTTTCAGGTCTATTTTGTACGCTTTTAGACTTTTGACGTTCAGATGTTTCCGGTATTCACAGTATTCCAGATATTCAGTAATATAATTTCCTAAGGTGTTCATAAGCAGACGCTCCTTTGTTTTTGAATAAATTATGAGTGTCAGCTTATGATTTGTCTATTCATCCGTTGTTGTATTTAACGCTTAAAAATGGAGTTCCGATAGCTGACGCAAGAACATAGAGGTGGAAGTACATCTGTGATTGTGATGACAAACCGAAATACACATCTCGACTTATCGAAAAAACAAACTTTTTATTGACAACTGATATTCAATATCATAAAATATTTCAAAACACTTTATCACGGCAGAGGAACAACGTGTTAAAGAGGCAACAGGAACAAACTTTAATTGCGGTGCAGAAGCACAAATGAGGGAGGACAAATGCATAG
>OLGZ01001969.1_pt1 | contig 10512 bp, 8 predicted proteins | sample 1605981 | NCBI WGS metagenome assembly OLGZ01 (sample SAMN03283291) | human gut metagenome | biome: human-associated habitat; material: feces | host: Homo sapiens | place: Peru | collected 2012
TAGAACAGAAATTCAAGGTATCAGGTGGTATATATATTGAAGTATCTAATGATTATAGAGCCTCACAGTACGACCATACTATTGATGACTATATTAAAAAGAAACTATCTGAGCGAATGTATAAGCTGCAAGATGGTACTGAGGTACAAAGAGATTGGTATTCATCATTCCTATTATACTGTTATGATTACAGAACCCAAGATATAGATAAAAACAAATGCATTTCTGAATTTGATAAGTGTTACAGCAAAGAAAAAGCTCTAATCGAATGGATTAAGGTTAACGAGATCATAATATTAAATAGTGGAATTAAGACAGCGTAAAACATATTCAGGGAGATTGATTATACTTCCCTACGAAAGTAGAAATTTACCGTTAATGTGGTCGTTGGATTGCTTGGTAATGAAAGTTCTGATTCAAATAGATTTACACTTGTAACTCCAAAGTCTGAAAATGATGTACGATTACAAGCTACACTTGGCAATCAGAACCCCACGGGCTTGCCCGTGGGAGTAGTCAGGACACTTGTATTATGTCTCTTTACACCTTCTATCATGTCATGTTTCATGAAGAATCAAACAATTGTCTCACAGGGAAGTACAATGTTGAGATGCTTATCTATCTCTACACCTTTTGTAGGGGTTGTATTAATACTTACAACACTCTTTCAATCAGCAGGTTATGCTATAGGGGCAATGATTATTTCTTTATCAAGACAGGGCGTGATATTCTTTGTTGTAATGATTGTCCTTACGGCATTATTAGGTTATATGGGTATTCTTCTTGCACAATGTATCAGTGATATCATTACACTTATTATAGGTTTATTACTCGTCAAAAAAATGAGGCTCGACTAATCGAGTCTCATTTTTATTAGTCTTCATAGCTTAAGGCTTCAGGACCTTGTTCACCAGAAGAGATTCTTACGACATTCTCTACATTATAGATAAAGATCTTACCATCACCCATCTGACCAGTGTATAGAACACTTCTTGCTGCATCTACAACTGTCTGTACAGGAATACTAGACACAACAATCTCAGCCTTTACCTTAGGCAATAACTGGATATCAACCTTAGCGCCTCTATAATAAGCAGTCTGTCCTTTCTGAACACCACAGCCTGATACTCTTGTCACTGTCATACCAGCAACGCCAATATCATTCATAGCAACTTTTAAAGCATCCATCTTTTCTGCTTTCGCAATAATAACAATCTTACTGATCTTACCTTCCCCATTGACTGCAACAGTAGGAACAGCTTCTGCAACACTTAATTCAGGAGCTGAAACAGTTACAGCAGTAGCACCAGTATAAGTTTCTGTTTCTAATGCGAAACCTGCATATGCACTCTCTAAACCATGTTCAAGCTTATCAAGACCAGTAATTTCTTCTTCTTCAGTAACTCTAAGACCAACAGTATGCTTAATAACTACGAATGTAATAGTCATTAATACAGCAGTCCAAACACCAATACATAATAAGCCAAGTAACTGAGTACCTAATAACTTAAAGCCTCCTCCGTAGAATAGACCCTGAGCCTTAGGCATTGTATCAGTACCGCAGGCAAATAATCCAACACAGATAGTGCCAAGTAAACCATTACCAAAATGAACAGCGACAGCACCAACTGGATCATCTATATGTAATTTATAATCTAATAACCAAGTAAAGAAACAAACAGTGAATCCAGATAAAATACCAATAATACAAGCACCCATTACATTGACTGCATCACATCCAGCAGTAATTGCAACTAAACCTGCAAGAGAACCGTTTAAGCTCATAGCTACATCAGGCTTACCATACTTTAACCAAGTAAAGATCATAACAGTACATGTTGCAAGTGCTGGTGCAACAGTAGTCGTTGCAAAGATAGTTGCTAACTGAGTACCATTCTTTGCGGCAGCACCATTGAATCCATACCAGCCAAACCAAAGTATAAATACACCTAAAGCACCAATAGTTAAACTATGACCAGGAATACCATTTGGACTTCCATCTTTATTGAACTTACCAATACGAGGGCCAAGAATTTTAGCCCCAATTAAAGCAGTTAAACCACCAACGAAGTGAATAACTGCACTACCAGCGAAATCATGGAATCCCATTGCTGTTAACCAGCCATCAGGTCCCCAAACCCAATGAGCTTCAATAGGATAAACAATTAAAGAAATAACGAATGAATAAATACAATAACTTAAGAACTTAGTTCTTTCTGCCATGGCTCCAGATACGATAGTTGCTGCAGTTGCGCAGAATACTAAGTTGAATACGAAGCTAGACCAATCAGTGGATGCAAAGTTAGTTAATGGACCATTTCCAAAACCAACCCAGCCAATAAATCCGTTAGCTACATCACTCCCACATAAGAAGCTATAACCTACAATAAGAAAAGCAACAGTTCCTAAACAGAAATCCATCAAGTTCTTCATGATGATATTTCCGGCGTTCTTAGCACGGGTGAACCCTGCCTCAACCATTGCGAAGCCTGCCTGCATAAAGAATACAAACGCGGCACCAATTAAATACCATATACCAAAAACTTCAGTTAAAACCTTTGCCATAAGCACTCCCCCTTTATCATGTTTATGTTTTCTTTCTACCTTTCTGGTATGACTGCATTATACGAATAGAAAATAGTCATGTCAATAAAAAAATATCACCATAACGTTAAATTATCATACATTATTATCGGAATAAGCGAAAAAAAGCACCTCATATTCATGATAAAATGAATTATTAAATGATAATAAAATTTCTTTTAAAATGATAAAATTTTATTAAAAGTGCATATAATTCATATAATGTGCCATAAAAAATGCGATGTAAAAGAAAAACATGGTATACTTTTGTATAAGGAAAGACAAATAAAAACATATATGCGTAGTCATATATGAGAAGGAGGTTCTAATGAGCTGTATTACACGTATTAAAGAAGCAAGCCTTACAGAAACAGAAAAAGAAATAGCGCAATATATCATAGAACATCCAGAACATGTTCTTGATGATTCTGCTATGAAACTTGGAGAAAAGACACATTCATCTTCTGCAGCAGTTGTTAGATTTGCGAAAAAACTTGGTTATTCAGGTTTTCCACAATTAAAGATTGAACTTGCCAAGGATCTAGTAGAACAAATACCAGAAGTAGATAATTTATTACATCCAGATGAAGATATGGCAACACTTATGAATAAAGTACATCATTCTCAGATTGTGACTATTGATAAAACATATCATCTTCTTAGTGCTTCTACACTAGAAGATGTTGTGAAAGCTTTAGAACAAGCGAAACATGTTTACTTATTTGGTGTAGGTGGTTCAGCTATTGTCTGTGATGATTTTATACATAAACTGATGAGAATAGGGAAATATGCCTGCTTTTATCCAGATGTTCATCTTCAGATGACATCTGTTCCCAATATGACTGAAGAAGATTTAGCCATCTTTGTTTCATATAGTGGAGAAACAAAAGGTATAGTTACTGCGGCTAAATGGGCAAAGGAAATGAACATCCCATCTGTCGCAATTACACAATCTGCTTATAATAAGCTTGGTAAGTTAGTAGATCATGTATTAACTATTCCTTCACAGGAACAGTCATTACGTATCGGAGCGATGAGTTCTCGTTATTCTTCACTTATTGTTGTTGATCTTCTTTACTATGGATTAGTGAAACGTAATAAAGAAAAATATGCACAAAAGATTATTAATACAAGACGTATTATTCAAGAAATGGAAAAGTAGGTGTAAGTTATGGAAAAGATAGAAAAATGGATATCAAACAACAAGGATATTGAACAGGAATTAATACGATTGAGAAGACATTTTCATGAACATCCAGAAGTCGGTCATCCTCTTCCTCAGACACAGGAATATATAGTGAAACTGCTTGAAATGTATGGTTATGAGAATATTATTGTGAATCCAGGAGGAAGTATTGAAATACTTGTAGGACCTCATGATAAGAAGATTCTTTTACTTAGAAGTGATATGGATGCTTTACCACTTGTAGAACATACAAATCTTCCTTTTAAGTCTATTAATGGGGCAATGCATGCCTGTGGACATGATATGCATGCTTCTATGATGTTGATGTGTGCCAAGCTTTTGAAACAGAATGAAAAGAAACTCAAAGGACAAATCAAGATTGTTTTCCAGCCTCATGAAGAAGGACTAGTGGGCTGTAAGATGATGATTGAAGATGGTGTATTGAAATATCCTCGTGTTGATGCGGCAGTGGGCTTACATGTCATGCCAGCGACAGAAGATAAGACAGGAACTATACGTACAATCCGTAAAGCAATGACAACCGCTTCTACAATCTTTGAAATCAATATTACGGGTAAGAGTTCACATGGTTCTATGCCAGAAAAAGGTATTGACGCACTGCGTGTGGCTGTTCATATATACCAGCAATTACAGGAAATCATTCCAAAAGAAATCAGCATGAGTCATGATGATGTACTTACAATCGGTATTATGAATGCAGGTAAAGCCCATAACATTATTCCAGAAAAAGCCTATATGAAATGTTCACTAAGAAGTTATCGTCCAGATGATCAGGAATATATTATGGGAAGAGTCAATGAATTAGTACAAAGTATTGCTTCAATGTATCATGCCCAGGCAGGTATCACAATCTTACAGCAGGCACCAAGTGTCTACAATGATCCTGCATTACTTAAATCTATTATGGATGTAGAAAAAGATGTATTTGGTGGTTATATCAAGAAGTTAGAACTACCTCTTACTATCTCAGAAGACTTTGGCCATATTACTGCCAATGTACCTTCACTCTTTGTTACTCTTGCGGCAGGATGTAAACAGGATGGTTATATTTATGGTCTTCATAACAAAGCCACTATCTTTGATGAAGGCTGCTTAATGTATGGCCTGTATTTCTTATATAATGCTGCAATGAATTGGAATGTGAAGTACTAAATATCTTGCATTCACAAAAAGAGAACAGGTATAATATTTAACAATGATGAATGGGAGAAAACAGAAAAAATGAACAAGATTGATCAAAAAACAGTATATACAATTAAAGCACTTTGTGCAGATATGATTCAGAAAGCAAATTCAGGACATCCAGGACTTCCTTTAGGGGCTGCTGGATTCACTCATGTATTATGGTCACAGGTATTAAACCATAGTGCAAAGCATCCTGAATGGGTTAACAGAGATCGTTTTATTTTATCAGCAGGACATGGTTCAAGCATGCTTTATAGTTTATTACATCTATATGGTTATGGCTTAACTATGGATGATTTAAAGCAGTTTAGACAGTTAGGTTCACTTACACCAGGACATCCAGAATATGGACATACAGTAGGTGTAGATGCCACTACAGGTCCTTTAGGACAGGGCTTAGGCATGGCTGTTGGTATGGCAATGGGTCAGGCTCATTTAGCCACTGTATTTAATAAACCAGGTTATGATCTATTTGATCATTATGTTTATGCATTAGCTGGTGATGGATGTATGATGGAAGGTATTTCTTCAGAAGCATTATCACTCGCTGGTACACTTAAGTTAGAAAAGCTCATCATCTTATATGATTCAAATAACATTTCTATCGAAGGTAACACAAGCATTACATTTACAGAAAATGTATCAGACAGAGTAAAGGCATTTGGTTTTGAAACATTAACTGTAGAAGATGGAGATAACTTAGATGAAGTACTTGCTGCATTAGAAAAAGCAAAAACTATTAAAGGTAAACCTAAGTTCATTGAAATCAAGACTACAATCGGTAAAGATAGTCCAAACGAAGGGTCAGAAAGCACTCATGGTGCACCATTAGGCGTGAATAACATCAAAGCACTTAAAGAAAAACTAGGTCTTCCACAGGAAGAATTCTATGTACCAGAAGAAGTATATGATTATCTAGCTTCTACACAAAAACGTGTAGATGATTTATATGATGCTTGGACTTCTATGCAGGATAAATATTTTGAAGAATATCCAGAAATGAAGATTGTATGGGAACAGTATTTTAACCCTGACTTTGCAAGAATCTTCAAGGATAACCCATTATTCTGGGCAAATAAACATCACAATATCGCAACTCGTGCTGCAAGTGGTGAAACAATGAACCTTATTAAGGATTTTGCTCCTAACTTCATTGGTGGTTCAGCCGACTTAGGACCTTCTAATAAGACAGTCTTAAAGGGTGAAGGTGAATTCAGTGCAGACAACTATGGTGGACGTAATATCCACTTTGGTGTAAGAGAACAGGCTATGGCTGCAGTAGGTAATGGTTTAATGTTATATGGTGGATTAAAGGCATATGTGGCTACATTCTTTGTATTTAGTGACTATGTAAAACCTATGGCTCGTTTGTCTTCATTAATGAAGCTTCCACTTACTTATGTATTTACTCATGACAGTATTGGTGTAGGGGAAGATGGACCAACACATGAACCAGTAGAACAGTTGACTATGCTTCGTGCAATGCCTAACATGTATGTATTTAGACCATGTGATGAATTTGAAACAAAAGCTGGCTGGTATGTCGCAATGAGTTCAAAAGAAACACCTACATCTCTCATCCTTTCTAGACAGGACTTACCTAAGATGGTAGGCAGTAACAGAGGTGCCTTAAGAGGTGGTTATATCATTGATGACTGCATGAGTAAGCCAGATATCATCATCATTGCATCAGGTTCAGAAGTAGACTTAGCAGTCAAAGCTAAAGAACAATTAAAAGACCCTAACTTAAATATCAGAATCGTTTCTATGCCTTGCCAGGAATTATTCAGAGAACAGTCTGAAGAATACAAAGAATCTATTTTACCATCATGTGTAGAAAATAGAATTATTGTAGAAGCAGGAAGCCGTTTATCTTGGGGTGAATTCGCAGGATTCAAGGGCAAATATGTCACTATGGATACATTTGGTGCTTCAGGTAAGCCAGCAGACTTATTCAAGGAATTCCATTTAACTGTAGAAGATGTAATCAAAGCTATCAAAGAATTCTAAACAAATTCATTTTAGCCTCCTATAATAGTATTATAAGGAGGCTTTTTTATGTGGATTCTTTATGCATTTGGTTCAGCCTTTTTTGCAGGACTTACAGCAGTTCTCGCTAAATGTGGTATTGAACATACAAACTCTCATCTAGCCACTGCATTACGTACTATTGTCGTACTCATCTTTTCATGGATTATGGTAGGAATAGTTGGCTCATTTGATACAATCCATACAATCACCCATAAGACATTTCTATTCTTAATTCTTTCTGGAATATCTACTGGGGCGAGCTGGTTATGTTACTTTAAGGCATTACAGCTAGGAAATATCAATAAAGTCACAGCTGTAGATAAGACAAGTGTTGTATTGACGATTATTCTTTCTCTTATATTTTTCAAAGAAAGTGTCACAGTCTATAAGATTATAGGTATGATCAGCCTTACAACGGGTACATATTTAATGGTAGAAAAGAAGGAAGATAATAAACAGACAAGTAATGCCTGGTTACTTTATGCCGTTCTTTCTGTTGTCTTTGCAAGTTTGACGACTATACTTGGTAAGATAGGAATCACAAATATTGAAAGTAATTTAGGAACAGCTATTCGTACAAGTGTTGTACTTATTATGAGCTGGATTGTGGTTTTTGTGACGCATAGTCAAATGAATATGAAGAGTATACCAAAGAAAGAATATCTCTTTATTGCGTTATCAGGCTTAGCTACAGGAGGATCCTGGTTATGCTTCTATCATGCCCTGCAGTCAGGTCCAGCAAGTCTAGTCACTCCTATAGATAAGCTCAGTATTCTTTTTACTGTATTATTCTCTTATCTTATTTTTCATGAGAAACTCTCTAAGAAATCATTACTTGGATTAATACTAATAGTATCCGGCACATTGGTTATGCTTCTCTAATGAAAGTTATACTACTCTAACTTTTTTTGTTCACAAACCTTCTCTATAGTGTTATTATGATTTTGTTAGTTAGGACTAACAGAGGAGGAAAAGAATATGAAAGATTTATTCAAAAACAAATTATTATGGTCATTTGTAGGTGGTGTAGCCGCTACAGTGGCAGGTAGTAAGTTCGTAAAGAGTGACTGTGCAAGAAAAGCTGCAGTAAAATCAGTTGCGACTGGTATGCAGTTAAAGGATCAGGCACTTGCATCATATGATACAATTGTAGAAGATGCAAAAGATATCTATGCTGAAGCGAAAAGCAAGAAAGAAGCAAAATAGGGAATTTAAATTTCCTATTTTTTAGGTGATAAGAGAATGTTAGAGTATCGTATAGTACATGACATACCAGGACGTATGAGAATACGTTATGGACGTTATCGCTTTTCTAGAAATAAGGCACTTGCCTTACATTTCGCATTATGTAAATGGGATATGGTTGAATCAGCCGATGTCAATGAAAGAACAGGTTCTATTTTGTTCACTTACAGTGTTGATCAAAGAGATGCTTTGATTGACAAAATCAACTCTTTAGATATCCCTCACTTTGATGATGCACCCTATGAAAAGATCATTAAAGAAAACAAATATCTTATAGATCATCGTGATATCAACGATCAATACATTGGGAAATTCACTGCAATCATCGCAAGAAGATATGCTTCTAAATGGTTTTTACCCTTACCAGTAAGAAACGTATTAACTATTTATCATACAATTCGTTATGTAAAAGAAGGACTTAATTCTCTTGTACATAAACGTATTGATGTACCAGTATTAGATGCGACAAGTATTTCTGTTTCATTATTATCAGGACAATGGGGCACAGCGCGTAATATCATGTTCTTATTGAATATCTCTTCATTGCTTGAAGACTATACAAAGAAAACAACATCATTACAGCTTAAAGAAACATTGTCTGTCAATATTGATAAAGTATGGGTATTAGAAGAAGGAAAAGAAAAACAGATTCCTACAACTCATTTACAGAAAGAAGATATTGTAGTCGTACAGACAGGTTCTATGGTTCCAGTAGATGGTGAAGTAGTAAATGGTGAAGCCATGATTAATGAATCAAGCTTTACTGGTGAACCATTAAGTAAGATGGTAAAACAAGGAAGTTCTGTTTTTGCAGGTACTGTTGTAGAAGAAGGTAAGATTTATATCAAGGTAAGAAATCTACAATTAGAAAGCCGTATTAATAAGATTGTAGATATGATTGATACAAACGAATCACTGAAAGCTGGTATCCAATCAGGGGCTGAACATTTAGCTGATGCGATTGTACCTTATAGTTTTGTGGCTTTCTTTGGATTACTTCTTGCGACAAGAAATCTTACACGTGCTTCTTCTGTATTACTTGTAGATTATTCATGCGCAATTAAGCTTTCTACATCTATTTCTATTATTAGTGCAATGCAGGAAGCAGGTCGTCATTCTGTTATGGTTAAGGGTGGTAAATACCTAGAAGCAATGGATCAGGCAGATACGATTGTCTTTGATAAAACAGGAACTCTCACAAATGCTCAGCCATTTGTACAGAAGGTTACACCAATAGGTAACTATACACGTGATGAAGTATTACGTATTGCAGCTTGTCTAGAGGAACATTTCCCACATAGTGTTGCCAATGCAATAGTAAAACAGGCATTATCTGAACATTTGCATCATGAAGAAGAACATGCAGAAGTCAAATATATTATTGCGCATGGTATTGCGACAGTATATCGTGATCAGCGTGCTATTATTGGTAGTGATCATTTTGTATTTGAAGATGAGCATATTACTAAAACAGAAGAAATTGAAACACTTATCAATAACTTACAAAGTGAAGGTGCCAGTTCTTTGATATTCCTCGCAATAGGTGGAGAACTCGCTGGTATTATTTCTATCTATGATCCACTCAAACCAGAAGCGAAAGAAACTATTCAAAATTTAAGAAGTAGTGGTTTTAAGAATATCATCATGTTAACAGGTGATAGTGAGAATGCGGCAAAGCATATTGCGGAAGAACTCAATATTGATGGTTACTTAGCAGGCGTATTACCTGAAGATAAAGCAAACTATGTTAAAAAATTAAGAGATGAAGGACATAAAGTTGTCATGGTAGGGGATGGTGTTAATGATACTCCAGCCTTATCTTGTGCAGATGTCTCTATTTCTTTACAGGATAGTTCAGATATTGCGAGAGAACTTGCGGATGTGACACTTACTTCTTCATCATTAGAAGAAATTGTCGTATTTAAACAATTATCAAAACTATTGATGAAAAGAATCAAGCGTAACTATACAAAAATAGTCACTTTAAATACTGGATTAATCTTATTAGGTATGTTTGGTGTCTTACCTGCAAGTACAACATCACTTATTCATAATGGTTCAACATTTGTCTTTGCGATGTCATCTTCTACATCATTATTAGATAATTGATTTATAGCCCCTATTCTGGGGCTCAGACTGTTGACAAACTAAATGTTAACAGTCTTTTCTTTTAAAATTGAATAGTATGTGATAATATAGTTAATGTCGTAAGTGTCCACACTCCAATTAAGCAAAATTTGTGGCCTTACGGCCTTTTCGTA
>OLGZ01001971.1_pt1 | contig 10483 bp, 8 predicted proteins | sample 1605981 | NCBI WGS metagenome assembly OLGZ01 (sample SAMN03283291) | human gut metagenome | biome: human-associated habitat; material: feces | host: Homo sapiens | place: Peru | collected 2012
TGGAGATCCTCATTCCATTTGTGACCGCCAAGATAATCGATGAGGGAATCAACGGACAGGACATGAGCAAGGTGTATATGTATGGCGGACTCATGCTTGTACTGGCTTTCCTAAGCCTTTTCTTTGGAGTGATGGCGGGCAAATTCGCTGCCAGCGCATCGACAGGATTCGCGTGTAACCTGAGGGAGGGCATGTACAGGAATGTTCAGGAGTTCTCATTTACCAACATTGACAAATTCAGCACCGCAAGTCTTATAACACGAATGACAACTGATGTGACAAATGTACAGAATGCATATCAGATGCTCATACGAATAGCGGTAAGGGCACCGCTCATGCTCATATGCAGCATGATAATGTGCTTTACCATCAACGTGGAGCTGTCATTTATATTTGTGGCGGCACTTGTGGTTCTTGGATTTGGCCTGTTCTTCATCATATTCAAGGTGACACCTATATTTGACGAGGTGTTCAGAAACTATGATAACCTGAATGCCAGTGTTCAGGAAAATGTATCAGCGATAAGAGTTGTAAAGGCATTTGTCAGGGAAGAATATGAGGATAAGAAGTTTGGAAAGGCAGCAGAGGTCCTTGCGGAATTGTCCATAAAGGCTGAGAGTTTGCTGGCCTTCAACAATCCTATCATGATGTTCGTTATCTTCACATGTATGATGCTCCTCTCATGGCTCGGAGCGCACTTTATAGTCGGCGGAAGTATGACGACAGGTAATCTCACATCACTTTTCAGCTATGTCATGAGCATGATGATGTCGCTGATGATGTTGTCTATGGTATTTGTCATGATCTCCATGAGCATGGCGAGCATGAGACGTATATCTGAGGTTCTTGAGGAGACTCCGACCATGACAAATCCTGATGAGCCAATCATGGAGGTTCCTGACGGAAGAATAGATTTTAACCATGTGGATTTTGTATATAAGGCAGGGAGTGCAGAGGACACGCTGAAGGATATTGATATTCACATAAAGTCTGGAGAGACAGTTGGTGTGATAGGTGGAACCGGCTGCGGTAAGTCGACATTTGTCAATCTGATAAGCAGACTTTACGATGTGAAGCCGGACGGTGGTTCGGTCTGTGTCGGAGGACATGATGTGCGTGATTACGATATGGAGGTCATCCGAAATGAAGTGGCGGTTGTGCTCCAGAAGAATGTGTTGTTCTCAGGCACGATACTTGACAACCTGAGATGGGGAAAGGCGGATGCCACGGAGAAAGAGTGCCGTGAGGTGTGCGAGCTTGCCTGTGCGGATGAGTTCATAGACAGGATGCCGGATGGATACAACACCTGGATCGAGCAAGGCGGAAACAACGTGTCCGGTGGTCAGAAGCAGAGACTCTGTATTGCCAGAGCGCTGCTCAAGAGTCCGAAGGTACTCATTCTCGATGATTCCACAAGCGCAGTTGACACCGCTACGGATGCGAAGATCAGGCAGGCATTTGCAACCAAGATACCGAACACCACCAAGATCATCATATCCCAGAGAATATCAAGTGTGCAGGATGCCGACAGGATCATAGTTCTGGATAACGGAATGGTGAGCGGATTTGACACACATGAAAATCTGCTGAAGAATAACACGATATATAAGGAGATCTATGACGTCCAGATGTCAGGCGGCGGAGATTTCGATGAGAAGATGAATTAATTATGAAGGAAAGGAGGCAGTGTAATGACAGGAAATACAGAGAAATACAGTGAAAATAAGATGGATGATAAAGTGGATGCAGGGCTGAAGAGACCTGGAAAGGATCAGGGCAAAAATCCTATGAAGGCACTTGGCAGGCTGCTCCGATATGTCCTCAAGGAATATAAGCTGGCTTGTATTACTGTTGTGGTCAGCATACTTATATCGGCGCTCGCAATACTGAGCATATCGATGTTCATGCAGAAACTTATCGATGTATATATTGAACCGATGATGAAACAGAGTTCACCTGATTATGGACCTCTCGCCCACAGGATGCTGGGGCTTGGTCTTATACTTGTGCTGGGAATCATTTGCGCCTACGCATACAACAGGATCATGGTAAATGTGACCCAGGGAACCATGAAGAGGCTCAGAGTTCAGCTCTTTGAGCGAATGGAATCTCTTCCGATATCTTTCTTTGACACACATGCACATGGAGATATCATGTCGGTGTACACCAATGATGTTGACACACTCCGCCAGGTCATAAGCCAGAGTATGCCGCAGCTTATCAACTCAAGCATCACATTTATCTCAACACTCATTGCGATGATAATTCTTGATATACCGCTCACGGTGCTTTCAGTCGTCATGGTGCTTATCATGATAAAGGCGACGTCGAGCTTGGGCGCGAAGTCGGGAAGATATTTCATGAAGCAGCAGCAGGATCTTGGTAAGGTAAATGGCTATATAGAGGAAATGATGAGCGGACAGAAGGTTGTCAAGGTGTTCTGCCACGAAGAAAAGGCATATGACGATTTCTGCAAGTTGAACAGATCTCTTCAGGACAGCGCCTACAAGGCCAATATGATAGCCAACATTACCATGCCGGTGAATGCGAACCTTGGAAACATAAGCTACGTTCTCTGTGCTGTACTTGGAGGTGTACTTGCAGTAAATGGCTGGTCAGGGCTTACCATAGGAACACTTGTGGCATTCCTGACGCTTAACAAGAACTTTACGATGCCGGTTACACAGATAAGTCAGCAGATCAATGCAATAGTCATGGCGGCTGCCGGAGCTGACAGGGTATTTACCATGACAGACGAGAAACCTGAGGAGGACGAGGGCTATGTTGAGCTGGTAAATGCAAAGAAGGATGCAAATGGCAATCTCACGGAGACCGAGGAGAGAACCGGACTCTGGGCATGGAGACATAGGCATGAGACAGGTGAAGTGACATATAGGGAACTCACAGGTGAGGTTGAATTTGAGAATGTTGATTTCGGTTACAACCCGGATAAGGTAGTTCTGCACGACATAAATATGTATGCAAAGCCTGGTCAGAAGATTGCATTTGTCGGAAGTACAGGCGCAGGCAAGACGACTATAACCAATCTGATAAACAGGTTTTACGATATACAGGACGGCAAGATAAGGTACGACAATATCAACATAGGCAAGATCAAAAAGCCGGATCTCAGACGAAGTCTTGGTATAGTTCTTCAGGATACACATCTGTTCACAGGAACAGTCATGGATAACATAAGATACGGCAAACTGGATGCCACGGATGAGGAGTGCATCAAGGCTGCAAAGCTGGCAAATGCCCACGATTTCATAAAGCGTCTTCCTGACGGCTACAACACAGTGCTCACCGGAGACGGGGCAAATCTCAGTCAGGGACAGAGACAGCTGCTGGCTATCGCGAGGGCGGCGGTTGCAGATCCACCGGCTCTGATCCTCGATGAGGCTACATCATCCATTGATACGAGAACCGAGGCAATGGTTTCAAAGGGAATGGATGCCCTCATGGAGGGAAGAACGTCATTTGTCATAGCTCACCGACTTTCCACGGTCAAGGATGCGGACTGTATCATGGTCATGGAGCAGGGACGCATCATAGAGCGAGGCACCCACGATCAGCTCATTGACATGAAGGGCAGATATTATCAGCTGTACACTGGCAAGAAGGCCGTGACAGAATAATCCTCTCCACTTTGTATCGGGGGACAGGTACCTCCGTCCCCACAAGCCGCCCAGGGGGACAGGTACCTCCGTCCCCAGACGAACAGGAATTGTATGCAAAAAACAGAAAATTACTTGCAATTTAAAAGTGTATGTGCTACCATAAGGGCAATTAATGGTAGTCGCAGTTAAGCTCAACGAGATGAAAGTTTCGTTGGGCTTTTTATTTTCGTAAGGAGGAAAATTATTATGCCACAAAACAAATTACAGGAATTCGTATTCACAACCATCATGGCCATGTTCATGGTCTATGGAATGATCTGCTACAATGTAGCGCTTAACACAGGAGGTTTCACCAATCAGACATTTGTCATGGCACTTCATGAGATGCCGATCATGTGGCCGATAGCTATTGTGCTGGAGCTTTTCGTGGTTGGAAAGCTTGCACCAATGCTTGCGTTCAAGATCGTGAGACCGACTGACAGACCACAGGTGATCACGTTCATGATATCATTCTACATCTGTATAATGATGTGCCCGATCATGAGTCTTATTGCAACCATCCTGTTCAATGATTCAAAGAGTTTTGGATCATTTGTCCAGACATGGGGAATGAATCTCCCTGTTGCACTGCTCTGGCAGCTCTGCTATTGCGGACCGCTTGTGAGATTGATTTTTAGAACTATATTTAAGAAACAGCTTTCGGGAGCAGGATGCGCTGAGACATCAAATGAGCCACAGTCGGAGGCATGACAATCCGATTTGGCAAGTTTTGCTCAAAGTGTAGACAAGTTATGGGTGAGGTGTTAAAATCCGTTCAAAGCATAGGTGGAGAGGCTGTATATGGGCGAGAAATACATAACATTGGATGAGGTATGCCAAATGCTTTCAATATCGAAGGCGACAGGGCGCAACTGGCTCAGACTTGGGAAAATTGAATCACAGAGAGCCATGACGGATGGAAAGGTGTATTTTACTGAGGATTATGTCGTAGAGTTGCAGCGGTCGCTTAAAACCGGTAAGCGGAATGCACTTCGCAGCAGGCGGAACAAGGGATATGTATCCGGGAAATGCTTTTACGACAGGTATGTATCAGAGGACTGTGAGAGCACAGATGTAGTGAAAAAGCTTGCAGGAATGCTTGTGGAACAAAATATTTGTGTGACAGAAACAGCCATGAGGACGTTGCTTTCGGATTGCGCGCTTAAACTTCTGGTAGACATCCCGGAGACAAATGAGATACTTAGAGAGTACATAGACGGCAGACTTGACGTAGGTGTGTGGAGCATTCTGCTTGACGATATAATTCAGGACAAGAAAGAAATAGAGACATGGATAAGTGAGCATGATGATCTGCTGGATATCAGCTATAAGTTTCAAAAGGGAGAGGATGTTCTCGGTCTGCTATACATGTCTGTCCGGGATATCGGTGTACGGAAAGCTGCAGGATCATATTTTACGCCAACAGAAATCGTCAGGAATATGATAATGGATATCAGTCAGGATCTGGGGGGAGGATTAAAAGGAAAGAAAGTTCTTGACCCGTGCTGTGGAACCGGCAATTTTCTAATACAGTTTTCAGAAGATGTGGATATATGCAATATACATGCATTTGATACAGATATGCTCAGTGTGCAGCTTGCGCGGTTCAATCTTGCACTTACAAGGATTGCTGGAAGGGAGAACGGGAAAGCAGAGAGTGATATACGGACTATATGTGAAAATGTAGAGTGCAGGGATTTTCTTGCGAAATCAGAGAATCATATATCGAATATTGTGAAGTATGATGTGATCATAGGCAATCCGCCCTGGGGATATAAATTTGACAGTGCAGCACAAAAGGCTTTAAGAGAAAACTATAAAACTGCGGCTGGAAGAGGTGCGGAGTCGTATGATATATTTGTAGAGCGTGCGCTGGGGCTGCTCGGAGATGACGGAATGCTGGCATTTGTATTGCCAGAGGCGGTGTTGGATGTCAGAAATCACAGCGCTGCGCGGCAGATTATAGCGAACACAACAAATGTAAGACGTGTGAGATTCCTCGACAATGTGTTTCATGGAGTGCAGTGCCCGGCGGTTGCGATGCATCTCAAAAAGAGTGCGGATCCGGGACATAGCATAGGGGCAAGAATATCCAGAGCCGGTGAAGAATTTGTTATTGGTAGAGACAGACCACTTGGTATTGATGGATTCTTACTGAGACTTAATGATGATGAATACAGGCTGCTTGATAAGCTTGATAAAGTAACTGATTGTATATTTTTGCGCGGACAGGCAGATTTTGCGCTTGGTATAGTGACCGGAGATAACGATAGATACCTGTCGGAAGAGTGTGCAGATGGTATGGAAGGCGTTGTTACCGGTACAGACGTGTACAGATACAGATATGGTGAGCCGGAGAGGTTCATAGCATCGGATATCTCACTTTATCAGCAGGCGGCTCCTGAAAGAATTTACCGCGCGCCGGAGAAACTGATATACAGGTTTATCAACCGCCAGCTAGTATTTGCCTACGATGACAGACGATATCTCACATTAAACAGTTGTAATGTGATGATACCGCGTGTGGCGGGACTTGACATGAAGTACATTATGGCGGTGCTGAACTCCCGTGTGGCGCAGTATATATATGAAAAACGCTACAATGCAGTGAAGGTGCTCAGATCACATATAGAGTCACTGCCTATTCCGGCAGCAGATGAAAATACACAACGGGATATAATCTCAAAAGTCGATGAGCTGATCCTGGCGGGAACAAATGTGCATGGGACAGACCAAATTGAGCAGTATAGGGTGTACGATGATATAGACGATATAGTGAGGAATCTGTACTCCGTCACGGATGAGGAATATGAGTTTATAAAGCAGACTTTATCTGGCAACAAATATATGTTATAAGAGATGGAGACATATGTGATATGACATCTGCAGATAAATGCAAGTGAGTCAAGGCACGGCTAATTGTGCTGATGTTAGTGTAAGATGAAAAGAGGAAGAGACTATGAACAATATACTTCTTATAAATGATATGGCAGGCTACGGAAAAGTCGCACTGTCAGCGATGATACCGATATTGTCCAACATGAAGTTTCAGGTATACAATCTGCCTACGGCACTTGTGTCAAACACACTGGACTATGGTAAATTCGATATTCTTGAGACCACCGGTTATATGAAGAACAGCATGAGAGTGTGGGATGAACTTGGATTTGCATTTGACACTATAGCAACAGGATTCCTTGTATCAGAGGAACAGACCAGGCTGGTGGCTGAGTACTGTGAGAAGAAGAAATCTCAGGGAGCGTTTATATTTGTCGATCCGATCATGGGCGACGATGGCGTACTGTACAATGGTGTCACAGAGAATACTGTGGGATATATGAGGCAGATGTGTAAGGTGGCGGATCTCATAGTTCCAAACTGTACTGAGGCGGCATTCCTCGCGGGCAAATACATGGACAAGAAAGTCCTGACTATGGCAGAGGCAGAGGAGCTTGCGCACACACTTCACGGATATGGTGCAAAGACAGTGGTTATCACCAGTGTGAATATAGACGGACAGACAAGCACCCTTATGCTGGACGGTGACACTGACAAGATGAACGTGTTCCCATACACGGAGATTCCTGTGAGGTTCCCAGGAACTGGAGATATATTCTCTGCTGTGCTTATAGGAAAGTACAGGGGTGGATACAACATAGAGGACAGCGTTCAGTCGGCCATGAAAGTTGTCGAAAAGCTCATAGACCTGAACAAGGACAATGTCGATAAGTATAAGGGAATCCCCCTTGAGCAGTACATAGAGGTGATAACAAAATGATCAGACCACAGATAAGGATCACACTCATAGATCAAAAGGGACCACATGGATGTCATAGAGGTCATAAGATTGGTGATTCATATGACTTTGATACGGAGCGGGGGCAGCTCTGCCCCATGGCTATGCATGTTGCATTCCCATATGTAGACATACTCAGATATGGCGGAAGTATTCCGGGAAACGAGCCGGGTACAGCGGTGTTTTGCTGCCCTGATGTTGATACGATAAATGTATTCAGGATAGAAGTCGGCAAAGATACAGCTAAAGAAGAGTGACATCGGAAGAAAAAAACGTCTTGATATAATATAATACTTCATAGAACACAGACGACATAAGTATTTGTCAGATAGTGACAATCAGGGTTGTGATCGCAGGAACACTTATTATATTCAGGAGGTGACGCATATGTTGGTACGCAGAGAAAAATACGATATATTTGCATGGCTAATTGTGCTTGCACTGTGTGTCTCCTATCTGGGGATATACGGACTCTACAATCCGAATGTAAAAAATTATTCTTCATATTCTGTCGCATCCCTCGGTGAGAGCAGGGGGATAGAAGCAGGAAATAATGATATGCTGATGGTAGATAACACAGCCGGTCTGACAGTTCAAATGAGAAATATCAAGACTGGAAACATGGGGGAATCCCTGGAAGATACATGGATGCATGCTGCGGTTCTTGCCGCCTTGCTGCTCAGTTTGATAGTCTGTGTATGCACTCTTACCGGCAGATGTGTGGAGTTGGTGTACAGCCACAGGAGGATGCTCCTAAAATACATACACAAAAAAGATGGGAAAAAACGTCTGGGATATGCCGGTGAAGGGTATCTCAGATGAGAAATTTGCATCATAGAAAGTCATAGAGAATTGTAAAATAGGATTGGGCAAATGCAGATAAAGGCGTTTGCGTATGTCATCTGAGTCTTCATTGGCAGTTTGAGACTATGTTGTTGAGAATCAACGCGAAATGCGTTCACCAGTGAAGGAGAGATAATTATGGCAATGGATATTTTAGCTTATGCGTTCGGAATCATAGCACTTGCAGCAGCAGTCAAATGTTTTATTGATGAGAACTGGGGCGAGAAGATGCACAGAGAATCAGAGGATTCAGAGGATGCGCAGGATATGACTCAGGATAAAAAGGTAGCATAGATAAAATTAGATAAATCAGAATAATTACACAATAGTGTACTTGTGTAAATAAAGATCCAACGGATATATCACGTTATAGGGTGTATCCGCTGGATCTTTTTATTTAAATATTTGTTTGGACGATAACTATCCGTTTGGTTAGTGTACATGTCATTTACTGGAATGTATAATATTGGTAACAATGGCCATGAACTGGTGTTTTGCCGTATTGGGGCGAAGAATATCTTGATAAGAAAACAAATAGGGTAAATGAACAGAAATAGGAGGATTGAGAATATGAAAAAAATAAGAAAGTTGATCATGGCATTATGTGTGATAGGCATCATAGTGCTGACGTTGCCGGTGACAGTCCGGGCGGATGAAGAAACTGTGACACTGGATCTCGGAAATGGAGCTATAGATATAACATCTACAGGATATACACAGGGCGGAGGTTCAGAGGTAGCCTTTACTGGGTCATATGTTATAACCGGATCATTGACGGCAGATACACCGCTGGATATTGATAATAATTCGGGCTCGTTGTTTACATGTAATATAACTTTGGACAACGCCAAGATAATAGGCAATCGATGGTGTACATCAGTTAGAATAAACGGAAACAGTGATATTGTCCTGAATATCACAAACATCGGAGATAGTGTGGTAATGGGATACAATCACGCTGCCCTGGTATCAGGCAACACTGCAAATGTAACTGCAAATATCACGAATACCGCTGGCAACAGGCTGGAAATGGGCAGCAGTTGGTACGGCACCACATATAGAGTTTTCAGTTTTTGGCAGGGAACGATGGCAGCATATGTAAATGGTGAGGTTCCGGATAACAGCAATAATATGATAGATCATACATGTGCATATCGGTATGACTGGATTTCAAATGTTTCTGAAATGTCGATAGATGATTTTATAGAAAATGTTAATAATGTGAAGCTGGTTGGTGTATGTATGTGTGGAGCCACTACAGAGGCGGACACATTGGACAGAGTATATACTGAGCCTACATGTACCGAGGACGGAGAAGGATACTATAAGGCTGTGATGGACGGAGTTGAATATGAGAGCCCTCATTATGTATGGGCAAGCTTATCACACCAGATCGTAGATGTACCTGCTGTGAACGCTACATGTGAGACAGATGGAAGTATAGAATACTGGACATGTACACGATGCGGCGCAAAGTTTTCAGATGAGAATGCAACTTCAGAGATCACAGATGAGGATATAGAGATAGTTGCTCCGGGACATGCATATGGAAATGAATGGGTATATGATAGTGAAGATCACTGGAAAGTGTGTACAGTTTGTGACAGTATAGCAGATAAGGCGTCACATGTGTGGAGCGATTGGACGATAACAAAAAAGGCAACACACAGCGTTGATGGAAGCCGTGAGAGAACATGTTCAGAGTGTGGATATAAAATGTCTGAGACGATACCGGCTCTCAAGGATAGAAGTGATCCGACCACAGAGGCAGAGAAGACAACTGAGCCGACAACGGACAGTAGCACGGAGGTATCAACAGAGCAGGTAACTGATGGCAGCACAGAAGTTACAACAGAAACTACAGCAGGAACTACAACAGAAACGAAAAAATCAGCTCCAAACACAGGGGACACAGAAAATGTAGCATTGTACATAATTATCTGTGGACTTTCAATAGCTGGAATGATAGTGATAATTGGCAAAAAGAGGGGATTTGACAAAAATAACTAATATAAAATAGGAATGTAAATGGAATAATGATAACTCGTTATGTATATGGAAGAAACGGATTCGGCATGCCTGTTCAAATGGGGAGGGTGAACCATGGAAAATTGTGATCTTGAAAGAATAAAGTCGGTTATACGGCGCGCCCAGAATGGTGAGGAGCTCACCATCGCTTTCCTTG
>OLGZ01001974.1_pt1 | contig 10470 bp, 13 predicted proteins | sample 1605981 | NCBI WGS metagenome assembly OLGZ01 (sample SAMN03283291) | human gut metagenome | biome: human-associated habitat; material: feces | host: Homo sapiens | place: Peru | collected 2012
AAAGAAATGTAAAAACGTCCATCATATCAAATAGTTGAAATGCTCAACACAAAAGCAAAAATAGCGTAATAACTGGAAGAAAAAACAGGAACACACCAACAATGCCATATCCTATTTTTCTTAATATCCCATATTTGCTAAATTTATCAAAATAACTAATGTACTTATTATTTTTCTCAAAACAATAATACGACAAAAATATACTAAGAACTAAAATAACTATTACAATGCCATAATGATCCAAGATGAAATTTTTAATTGGAAAGCTACACATCTTAATAAAAATCATATATATATCAAACAAATACAAAATGATGCCCAGCAAGAACAATCTAGATGAAAAACAAAAAGCATTTCTTTTTAAATACGCTTTTGTAACTTCATCCTTTTCATCATTCTTTCCCCAAATACTTCTGTTTAGAACACATAGAGATTTATAACAAACAGAGTATAACATATAGAAAACAAACATTAAATATTTCATATAAATGTTCCTCTAAAAATTCATCATCTCATTCTAACGAGTTCTAGAGATAAGTGGAATTGCAGCAAACAACAAGATGATTGGCAGTATTATTATAGCAATAGCTACTAAACTGTAAGAAAATATTAACAATATACTCATTTTCTTGAACTTTTCTGCTTTTTTTACGAATCTATTATTGAAGAAATAAGCAAAATACATAGGAATTCCTAATATAATAGCAATACAAACTACCACTGATTCTCTACTCATGATTGACAATAAATCTTGCTGCAACTCTCCAAATCCACAAAATGGCATATATATATATATATATCCATACTATACAGAGCAACACCAAGCATATAGAATGCATTAGTTGTATTTGTTACTGATATATCTATATTTTTGTTGGTGTGTCTGGCATCCTTATTGACCACGAAAGGCGAATTTCGGGAAATAAATTGTCCCATTTTATAAAAAATACTATACAACATATAGTAAATAAAAGCAAGAATGTCCATAGTCTAATATTGAATAAAATTTTGATTAATATTTGAATTGGAATATATTTCATTGATAGAATTATTGAATTGGTATGCTTGATAAATTTCGTAGCAAATTCCTCCCACAAAGCCACCTACATAACTAAATATAGCACTACCCACATAGTAACCTATACCAGCAGCAATAAATTACACCAGGTACAGTAAACGACATAAAACCACCAAAATAAATACCTAAAGCGATACCACCAATAGCACCAGCAATACTAGCACCAATATTTTTCCATTTATCCTTTTCTGAAACATTTGAGTCTTGTAAAATTGCCTGTGTAGAATAATATGAATCTGTTATTGAATAAGCATTAGCCAACAATGAACTTTTCCAAAGCATTTCTAAACAAAATTTTCATACATCAATCAATATCATCATCCGACGATGCTGACAATTCATGATCCTCATCCGTATCATAGCTGAGGTTGCCATCATCCTCCCCATCCAGAGCCTCATGGAAATCATCCCAACTCTGATACCCCACGAAAAGCGCCAACTTATTGAGCGTTTCCTTGGTAGGTTTTTCCTTGCCGCTCACATAGTTCCATACCTTATGCAACCCCTGGGCACTGATTTTCAAATGATGCTTTACAGAAAAGAGCATAGCCAACTTCTCGAAGTCAGCACCATGAGGTATTTTCTTGCCTATTTTCTTCTCCACCTCATGCGTAAGGAGCTTCAAATCATTTTTCATAAAACCAACGTATTATAATCACACTAACGTATTCTCAATTATATGATGCAATATATGATTGCATTCTCAATCAATTTGCCTGCAAAAGTACAAAAAAGTTTGATTCGATGCTACAAAAATGCGATATTTTTTGTAACTTTGCAGCAAATTCTTAATAAATACATGTTTGCAATGAAAGAATTAGCACTCAAGTACGGATGTAATCCGAATCAGAAACCTTCCAGAATCTATATGGAGGATGGAAGCGAACTGCCTATCGAAGTAGTGAATGGCCGTCCTGGCTATATCAACTTCCTCGATGCCTTCAATTCTTGGCAATTGGTCAAGGAGCTCAAGGCTGCCACTGGTCTTCCAGCTGCAGCAAGTTTCAAGCACGTATCTCCTGCCGGAGCTGCAGTAGGACTTCCTCTCAGCGACACTTTGAAGAAGATCTACTTCTGCGATGATGTCAACTTCGAGTTGTCTCCATTGGCTTGCGCATACGTTCGTGCACGTGGTGCCGACCGTATGTGTTCTTATGGTGACTTCGTAGCATTGAGCGATGTTTGTGACGAGGCTACAGCTCTCCTCATCAAGAGAGAAGTCAGCGATGGCGTGATTGCTCCTGGTTATACTCCTGAGGCCATCAAGGTGTTGAAGGAGAAGCGCAAGGGTACCTACTGCGTCATCCAGATTGATCCTGACTACGTGCCAGCTCCTATCGAGCACAAGCAGGTATTCGGTGTTACCTTCGAGCAGGGACGCAACGAGGTGAAGCTCGATGATCCAGCTCTCTTCGAGGATATCCCTACACAAAACAAGAATTTCCCTGCAGATGCTAAGCGTGACCTCATCATAGCACTCATCACATTGAAATATACACAGAGTAACTCTGTATGCTATGTGAAGGACGGACAGGCTATCGGTATCGGTGCCGGTCAGCAGAGCCGTATCCACTGTACTCGTCTGGCTGGTAGCAAGGCTGATGAATGGTGGTTGCGCCAGTGCCCTAAAGTCATGAACCTGCCTTTCAAGGAGAAGATCCGCCGTGCAGACCGTGACAATACCATCAACGTATATATCTCAGACGAATGGGAAGACGTTCTTCAGGATGGTGTTTGGGAGCAGTTCTTCACCGAGAAGCCAGAGCCTTTGACACGTGAGGAGAAGAAAGCATGGATTGCACAGAACACAGGTGTTTGCCTGGGTAGTGATGCCTTCTTCCCATTCGGTGACAACATCGAGCGTGCTCACAAGAGTGGCGTAGAATATATCGCACAGGCTGGTGGTTCTATCCGTGACGACAATGTTATTGAGACATGTGACAAATATGGTATCGCCATGGCGTTCACACATGTTCGCTTGTTCCACCATTAATTGAGTGAAGAACGAAGAGTGAAGAGTGAAGAATTCATCCCCCTTCAATATAAAAACGACATGAATGATATAGACGATATAATCATGGGCGGCATGGTCTTCAGAAGCGGTGGTGGTCCTAAAAAGGACGACGACGGTAAGGTGAAGACTAAGGCCAAAAAGAAAAAGTACATTACCGGCGCCCACGGCAGTGGCTCTGCTCGTCAGAAAGCTAAATATCGCCAACAACGCGCCAACCGCAAGTCGCAGAAAAAGTAATCAATAGAATATAAAAAAACATCCACGAACGTACCGAAATGCGCTTCGTGGATGTTTTTTTATCATTATTTCAGCATAATAGCTGTATAAATTCGTCCGCTATCAGTTCCAAGTTTGCGGGCTGAAAAATATTCATCAGAATGAGCAAATGTACAAATGCCGCAATCATGAATATTTTCCTCCAGAACACCGCAATGGATAAGAATCTCCTTATTGCAAAGTGGCAGATTGATGTGCCATTTCAAAGGTTGATCAATATTTCCCTCGGCTGCCATACGTTCACGTTCCTCAGGATTAGCCTTGAAAGCAGCATTAGGATATTGCGCTGCTATTTCTTCCATTGGGAAAGCGGCTTGTTCAAAAGCCTCGTAAACCTCATCTCCCACTTCAAAATTCTCCATAGAGATGCCCGGACCTATCACTGCCTTGAGATGTTTAGGCTCTGTCTTGTAGGCAAAAGCCATCTCTTGCATGGTCTTATGTACGATGCGAGCCAAGGTTCCTCTCCAACCGGCATGAATGGCAGCTACGGCATGATGCTCCTCATCATAGAGAAGTACAGGAATACAATCAGCCGTAGAAACACCGACACAGACATTTTTCAGATTGGTCATAATAGCATCAACTCCCTCCAACACCATTTTACGGATATTTTCAGGCATTGAAAGGAACTCACCTGCAATCTGTCTTACCTCCACGCCATGAACCTGATGTGGGATGAGAATAAGATTTTCCTCAACACCCAATTCATGAGCCAAAGCCTTGCGGTTAGCCTCCACGCATTCCGAATTATCACCACAAAACTCATTTATATTAAATTCACCATAGTTGCCCTGGCTCACCCCACCCTGACGAGTGGTAGAAAAAGCCATGACATCAGAGGCTATATTATATTCCTTTATCATTACTCGTATTCAAAATCATCCAGGTCTTCTACGTCCTCGATATCATCCTCATCGATATATTCAACGATATCCTCACCTTCATCAGCCAATTCCTGCTGGAAGCGAGACATATCCTTATCACGATGAACTAACGTATCTTCTGCAGTAATCTCCTGGAGCTTATTACTCTCTGAGTTCAACTCTTTCCACAGAATATCCTTGAGTTCCTGAATACCCTGTCCTGTCACTGAAGATATGAAAACCACCGGCAGATCGGTAGGCAGCGTTTCCTTGAGCATCTCGATAAGCTCATCGTCGAGAAGGTCGCACTTGGTGATGGCAAGTACACGATGCTTGTCGAGCATCTCCGGATTGAAGTTCGTTAGCTCGTTGAGCAGTATCTCATACTCTCGCTTTATGTCGTCGGTGTCTCCCGGCACCATAAAGAGGAGCAGTGAGTTGCGTTCTATATGTCGCAGGAATCTCAGTCCCAATCCTTTTCCTTCGCTTGCTCCTTCGATGATACCCGGTATGTCTGCCATGACGAACGACTTATGGTCGTGGTATTCCACGATGCCGAGCGATGGTTCGAGAGTGGTGAAGGGGTAATTGGCAATCTTAGGACGCGCACTCGATACGGCAGAGAGCAAGGTGCTCTTGCCTGCATTCGGGAAACCGACGAGACCCACGTCGGCAAGGAGCTTCAACTCCATGATGACAGTCATCTCCTGCATCGGTTCTCCTGGCTGGGCGTAGCGTGGAGCCTGGTTCGTGGCGGTGCGGAACTGGTAGTTGCCAAGTCCTCCACGGCCGCCTTTCAGCAGCATCACTTCCTGTCCGTCGTGCATCACGTCACAAATGAACTTACCTGTTTCCGCGTCGTAAACCACCGTACCGCACGGCACGTCGATGTATACGTCCTTTCCGTCGGTGCCGTGGCATTTGTCTCTTCCTCCGTTTCCTCCATGTTCCGCCTTTATGTGGCGCTGGTATTTCAGGTGGAGCAGAGTCCAGTAGTTATGGTTTCCTCGCAGTATGATGCTTCCTCCCTTGCCGCCGTCGCCACCGTCAGGTCCGCCGTTAGGCTGGTATTTTACGTGGCGCAGGTGCATAGAGCCTTTTCCGCCCTTACCGGAGCGGCAATATATCTTTACGTAGTCTACAAAATTTGATTCTGGCATATTCGTTTATCTTTCTGTTTCTTGGGGTTAAAGAAGTACTAAAAGTTGTTGGTCAAAGCGGTTAGTCTTTGATTTCAGAGAGTGCTTTCTCCATTCTTTCAATCACTACGGTGGAGAGAATCACCTTTCCGTCGGGTCCGATGAGCGTCATGGATGGAATCCATTGCACTCCGTAGGTTTTTGAAATCTCAGCCTCGCGCATTCTCTTCAGTTCGCTGACGTGCAGCCAAGTCATCTGGTTGTTTGCTATGCAGTTGCTCCATCTGTTGTGGTCGGTGTCGAAAGAAACTCCAACGAACACCACCTTCTTGCCGTATCTCTCATACATCTCCTTCACTTTGGGTATGTCTTTGCGGCAGTCGGGACACCACGAAGCCCAGAAGTCGAGCAGTATGTACTTGCCCTTGTGGTCGGCAAGACTGAAGATTTTCCTGTTGGGCATGGGCAGAGAGAATTCAGGAGCCACGGTACCTGTCTTCAGGAGATTCTGAGCGTATAGGGAGTCAAGGTCTTTGCCCTGCTCCGTCTGGCTCTGTGCTGCAACGTTGAGGGAGGCAACAAAGATGAGAGCCAATGATAAGATAGTTTTCTTGATATTCATATATTTATAGTTTTTATTCGTTTCCTATTCTTAGAACATTATCGCAATAGTCCACCACAGCCGGGCGGTGGGTTATGAAGATTATGGTGTGTGAGTGTTCGCCAAGCAGGTTCTTCAGCAGTGTGCGTTCCGTCTCCGGGTCGAGAGCACTTGTTGCCTCGTCGAAGATCATCACGCTGCCTTCCCTGAGCAGTGCTCTTGCTATGGCAATGCGCTGTGCCTGTCCTTCGCTCAGTCCGCCTCCAGCCTCCGCACAGTTGGTAGCCAGTCCGTCAGGCAGCTCCTTTACGAATCCGGCACATGCCTTGTCAAGGGCGGCATACATCTCTTCGTCGGTGGCATTCAGCCTTCCCATCCTCAGGTTGTCGCGTATAGAGCCGCTCAGCAAGGTGTTCCCTTGTGGTACGTAGACGAGATTGCAGCGGATGCGTGGAGATATATCTTTCTCTTCCACCTTATTATATATAGTGACATTACCTTTTACGGGGTGGAGCAGGGCAAGTATGAGTCTTACGATAGTCGTCTTTCCGGCTCCCGTTTCTCCGAGGATAGCTGTGCAGGAGTTTGGCTTGAAGTCGAACGTAAGGTTGTCTATGACGTTTCTCTTTCCATCGTCGTAGGCATAGGTGACGTTGCTGAACTTTATGCCCACACCGCCTTCCGCCTTGTTCAGGTAGATGGGTTCGCCCTGTTCCTCAAGCGGGTTCTCCTCCAGTTCCATGAGTCTTTCGGCAGCAGTAAACACTGATACGAATGCCGGTACAAGTTTCGTCAGGTTGCGTGCCGGTCCTTGAATCTTAGCCACGAGTTGCAGGAAAGCCGTCATGCCTCCGAAAGTAAGTGTGCCGGCGGACATCCTAAGTGCGCTCCACAGGAAGGCTGTAAGATATCCGAGTGCGAAGCCGAAGTTGAGGATGAGGTTTGAGAAGACAGAGAACTTGGTGCGTTTCACCACGTTGTGGCGCAGCTCGCTCTGCATGCCCTCCAGTCTGTCCACCATAGCCTCGTCTTTCTCCATGGTCTTGATGAGCATACGGTGCTGTATCGTCTCCTGAAGGACGCTCTGCACTTTGCTGTCGCTGTTGCGCACTTGGCGGGTGAGTTTCCTCATGTGTCCTACATAAACTTTGCTCGACAGGATGAAGACGGGCAGCATGAACACGATGATTGCCGCAAGCCAAGGGTCCATGGAGAACAGATAGCAGAAGGAACCGATGAAGAGAGCGAGCACCGAGAGCGTGTTAGGTACTGTTTCGGTGAGGAAGTTCACAACGTTGTTGACGTCAAACTCCAGTCTGTTGAGCACGTCGCCGCTGTGTCTTTTCTCCTTTCCTCTCCATTCCGACCTTAGAATACGGTCGAGCATACGCTGCTGCATTCTGTTCTGGGCCTTTATTCCGAGTATGTTTCTCACCCATACGGCGGAAATGTTAATGGCAAACCCGCAGAGGATAAGCAGTCCCATAAGCGCCACAGCCCAGTAGAGAGAGCCTTCGGTGGTGTGTGAGGCAACGTCGATGGCATGCTTCACAGCCCATACAGAGGAGAGGCTTACTGCCACGTCGAGCAGTCCGAGCGTAGCGTTGACCACGGCCTGCAGCCGGTTTCCCCTCCATGCCCTCCATAGCCAGCGTAGTATTTCTCTGGCAGAATAGTGGCTGTTGGGGATGTTGAACAATGAACGCAGTTTTGATTTTATCATTCTGTTTAAGATTCTATAGTCACTTATCCTTTTCTCGTATCAGCTCCCCACATCATCTTTTTGCGTAGTGTGGAGAAGTAAGTCATGCTTTGCGGCTTCACGATATGTGCGTCGTATGGTGTGCGTCGTATGGTGAGCACCTGGCTTTCGTCGCATTTCGTAGAGCGTCCGTCGGCAGCCACAAGGAAGTTGTGGCTTCTGCTTTCCACTTCGAGTGTTATTACTGCATTGTCGGACATTACTATAGGTCTTACCGTCAGGCTGTGTGGTGCCACCGGCGTTATGCATAGCGTGCCGGTGTGCGGCACGATGATAGGACCTCCGTTCGACAGAGAGTATGCCGTAGAACCGGTAGGTGTGCTGATGATGAGTCCGTCGGCATGATAGGTCACGATATATTCTCCGTTTATGCTTGTACGGATGGAAATCATGGAGGCGTTGTCTCGCTTCAGCACGGCAATCTCGTTGAGTGCACATTCCTGTGTCTCCGTTCCGTCGCCCCTTGTTGTCTCTACCTGCACCATGGCGAGGCAGTCCACTATGTATTCCTCCTTATATATATTGTCGAGCACCTCGTCAATCTCCTCTACGCTCACTCCTGCAAGGAATCCGAGCCTGCCCATGTTTACTCCTATGATAGGTGTGCAGCGGTCTCCCACACAGTAGGCGGAGCGCAGCAGCGTGCCGTCGCCGCCCATGGAGATGACAAAGTCTGCGTTTTCGTAGTTCCCGTCGAACACGCTTACTCCGTCGAGACGTAGTCCGCGCGTCTTTACGAGGAAGTCGTAAAAAGTCTTTTCCATGCTCACTCCCGCCATCCTTTCCTTCAGCGAGTGCAGCACCTGTTGTATTCCAGCCGACTTGTCAGCCTGATAAATATTGCCGAAAATGGCAAAATTGAGTTTCTGCAGCGACATATTTGTGGGTTTTTTATCTTTCCGTACACTATTTATTCTGCCATTGCAAATGTTTTTGTAACTTTGCGCTGGTAAATATGTCTGCAAATATACGCTTTTTTGGCGAAAGGCGGACATGGTGTATAAACAAATTAATTTGACATGACAAAATTAAGTGTAAACATCAACAAGGTTGCCACCCTACGCAATGCCAGAGGCGGCAATAATCCCGATGTGGAGAAAGTGGCTCAAGACTGCCAGCTGTTCGGAGCGCAAGGCATTACCGTTCATCCCAGACCAGATGAGCGCCATATCCGTTATCAGGATGTAAGGGAGATAAAACCGCTTATTACGACGGAGTTTAACATTGAGGGAAACCCGATTCCAAAATACATCGACCTGGTTCTTGAGGTGAAGCCGACACAGGTAACACTTGTGCCCGACGGCGATGACCAGCTGACAAGCAATCATGGCTGGGACACGATACGCAACAAGGAGTTTCTTGTCGACGTGGTAGGCCGTTTCAAAGAGGCAGGCATCCGCACAAGCATCTTCGTAGATCCGTCGGAAGAAATGGTGCGCGGTGCAAAGGAATGTGGCGCCGACCGCGTGGAGTTGTATACAGAGCCTTATGCCGCAAACTATATGCTCGACCGCAAGGAGGCGATAAAGCCTTTCCTCGACGCATCAGTAGCGGCATGCGAGTCGGGACTCGGACTTAATGCCGGCCACGACCTCAGCCTTGTGAACCTTGCCTATTACCACAAGATGATTCCGTGGACAGACGAGGTCAGCATAGGTCATGCTCTTATCTCTGACGCCTTGTATATGGGCCTGAAAAACACAATCGAGGCTTATCTTGAGTGTCTGAAACAATAAGTCGGATATCGGAAACTGAAATTTAATAACCCTTCATGGCGGTTGTTTTTTACTCTGGTGAGGATGGAAAACAGTCGTCATGAAGGGTGTTTTTTGTCTTGTAGAGAGTGCCGGTCTGCGGCTTGCAGTTCGAAAGTCTATGGCTTAGGCTTGATAAGTCTATGGCTTACGGTCGGTAAGCATACGGCTTACGAGTCATAAGGATACGGCTTTCCGAAAGGAAGTCTGTGACTTGCCGGATGAAGTGAATTGCGAAAAAAGTGACGTGGCGGATTGACGGATTCAAATATTATTCTTACCTTTGTATAAAACAAACCGCATCTTGGCGTGGCATTAAGGAAAGTATGATGCTTCTGCTATAGGTCAGCGTTGTTTTTTGTAGAAGATAGTGGTTTAATGGTAACAATAAAAAGTTGAAGTACTATGGCACGAGAATACAAGTTGAAGCGAGATTCGCAGGACGAAGACAACAAAACCGTTTCGTCGGAACTCTTCCAGCGGTATATAAAGAAAGACAAACGTTCTATCAATGAAATAATTAAACAACAAAATCTTATGGCAAAGGTATATATGTTTTTTGCCAACGGGTCAGAAGAGATAGAGAGTCTGATTCCCGTTGACGTGTTCCGCCGTGGCGGAGTAGAGGTAAAGACGGTGAGCATAACAGGCTCTGAGTACGTAGAGATGGCACACGGCGTAGTGCTGAAGGCAGACATGAAGTTCGAAGACGCCGACTTCAGCGATGCCGACCTGCTGATGCTGCCGGGCGGGCTGCCAGGAGCCACCAATCTCAACGAGCATGAGGGAGTGCGCAAGGCTGTGCTCAGCCAGTATGAAAGCGGCAAACTCGTGGCTGCCATCTGTGCCGCACCGATGGTGTTTGGCAGTCTTGGTATCGTAGAAGGCAAGCGCGCCACCTGCTATCCGGGTTTCGAGAAATATCTCACCGGAGCAGAGTACACCCATGAACTGTGTACCGTTGACGGCAACGTAGTGAC
>OLGZ01001976.1_pt1 | contig 10455 bp, 6 predicted proteins | sample 1605981 | NCBI WGS metagenome assembly OLGZ01 (sample SAMN03283291) | human gut metagenome | biome: human-associated habitat; material: feces | host: Homo sapiens | place: Peru | collected 2012
GGATGAATGGTGTGATGTCGATGCGGAAGGCATTGTAGCCGTAAGCCCACTTGCCAGCCTCCTTGCCATTCACGCTTACCACTGGCTGACTCATCGCACCGTCAAAGACGAGGACGGCACGCTTGTAGCCCTTCGGCAACTGAAGATTCATCTTATACATACCCTCTCCTATCCAAGGGAGAGCTCCTGAGCGTCCCGACTTCTCGGTCTTCTCCTTTTCGCCATTCTGCTCGATAGCCACCATCTGCAGGTCCCATTTCTTATCGAAAGGACCCGAGATAGCCCAGTCGTGAGGCACGGCTACCTGAGACCACGATTTGCCATCGCGGGAGAAATCCCACGATGGCAAATTGATGACTTTTCTACTCTGCGCCTGGCACATGGTAGAAAGCGCCAGGGCGAGAGACACGAAAGTAATGCTTCTTTTGATCATATATCTTATCTTCTAAGTTAGTTTCATATTTTATGCTCTACTTGAAAGCATCGAGAGCTGCAGTAGGCTTGCCGCTGTTGTCGAAGGCTCCCTTATCGTAGCCGTTCCAGCCGCTGTTGCACTCAGGCTCCCAGTAGAACACGCCCTCGCAGGTAGAGATTGCCTTGCAGCCATCCACCATCTTCTTGAGGAATGGAGCAGCATTCTCAGAATTCCACACCATACCGATTTCCGAGATGATGACATCGCAGTTGTATTTGCCGGAAAGGGTCTTGATGTTGCTGAGACAGTCATTAGAAACCTGCTCCCAGGTCTGGTTGGTAATCCAATCAGGATAGAGCGACATACCGATGACATCCCACTTAGCGCCATTCTGCTTCAAGCCGTCGAACATCCAGGTATATTGACTCAGATTGTTTCCCTTGTCGAGATGCACAATTACCTTTGCCTCCGGATAAATTGCCTTCACAGCATCATAACCGGCATTGATGTAAGCGGCAAAGTTCGCCATGTTCTTAGAGGCACGACCTGTCACCTTCAGGGCTGCATCGCCATCATCATCATTCCAGAGCATTCCGTCGGTAGTCTCATTACCCACCTGTACCCACTCTACGTTGACGCCTCTTGCCTTCAAGGCATTCAATACATCCTTGGTATGATCGGCAACCGCCTGCTTCATCTGCTCGAAATCATAGTTTTTCCAGGCAGCAGGAACACCCTGCTTAGAAGGATCTGCCCATGTATCAGAATAGTGGAAGTCAATCATCAGTCGCATACCGAGCTGCTGAGCTCTCCATGCCTTTGCCACCACATCATTCTTTCCGTTCCATCCATCCTCAGGGTTCACCCATACACGAAGGCGGATGGAGTTCATACCGAGATCGCGGAGAAGCGCCATGCACTCAGTAGCCTTACCGTTGGCGTTATAGAACTTCTTTCCACTCTGCTCCATCTCTGTAATCCAACTTACATCGGCTCCCTTGGCGAAGCCACTCATATCGTAGGTTTTCTCCTTTTCGGGAGTGGTATTATCATCATTGCTGCAACTTGTGCCCGTAATAGAGAACAAGAGTGCTGAAGCCAGCAACATGGCTTTTCCTAAAATATTCTTCATTGTTATTCTGTCTTTAAGTTATTATTATACTGCAAAGATAATCAAATAAATGATTCGTTTACAATAAGGAAACTTACTCATGATGAATATTCTGCGCAATCGGTTGCGCAGAATATCCACTAAGCTATTCGTACTTCCAGATCATGGTGTTGAGGTCGGCAGTAACCGTAAACTCTGTTTCGCCATTCTCATCACCAAACCAGATATCCCATGCACCATCGCCTGAAGTTAACTTGAACTGCTCGCCATCAGCACCATACCAGGTCTGCTTGTCGTCCTTGTTTTCACCTACGAAGATGAAGCGGAAGTTCTCCCAGGATGTTGGCTTGTACTTGCAGGTATAAACGCCATCGCTCACCTTGTCCATCACAGCAAGAAGGGTGTTGCCATCCTTAGAGAACATGCAGAGGGTATTGCTAGCCTCTGGTTCTGGAGCAGTCTGGTTGCCAGACTCGATAGAGTAAGTCAGGTTGCTGTTCTCTCCTACCTTGACGGTGATGGTATAAGTACCCGCCTTGGCGATGTTCACGCTACCAGCAGTTGCGGCATCTGTCATCTTGCCATCAGCAAGAGTATAGTTCATGGTCTTCACTACAGCTGCAGCATCATCTGTTGCGGTTGCCTTGCTGTACTCTGCACCTGTAGCAACAATACTGATAGGTGTATTATCAGCTGTGGTTGTGATTACCTTGACCCAGGAATAGTTAGGAGCATCATAGGTCATGTCCTCACCATTCAACTGCATTGCCTTGATGTAGGTTGGCTTGAATTCCTTAGCCTTTGTATCAACTACCGTATAATAAATACCTGTCTGACCAGGGAACCAGAAGTTCCATGCAGACTCCGTATTATCCATTTCGTACACGTGTCCATCCTGACCTACGTTACCCCAAATGGTTCCATCATTCTCCTTACCCCAGAAGTTGAGCCAGGAAGAAGCATTCATATATCCTGCATAGATGCCATCCTCGCTTGGAGAATAGAGAGAGGTCAGCACCTTGCTCTTATCACTGTTCAAGATAGTCATCTGATTCATGTGTATAATATAAGGTGTAACGTTCACCTGGCACACATTGCTGTATGCAGCATCGAGATTGTTACCCATCTGACTCTTGATGCGGAAATAGAGAGGTACACTCTGACCCGGAGTAGTTCCCAGATCCTTGGCAAGGGTGTTGAGGTCTGCACCGGTGAAAGCCTTGGAGAGATCGGTTACAGAATACTCCTTTACTGTAGCAAAGCTCTCTGAAGGAGATGCCTGCAGATAGGTTTTCAACACGCCGTTGCCCGCAGGCTTGGTCTCGTCGCTCGAAAGCAAGCTAGGATTCTGCCAAGCCATCGAGAGTACGATGTCCTTCGTATTGTCAATAGACAGGACCACATCGCTGGCAGATGCCATCAGATCGGATGCCTTGAAGCCATCCAGATATATCTTGTCGCCACTCTCGTCGCAACTCACCAGGGCGGTGAGTGCGCAGAGAAGCATCATCAGGTTTCTAAATATCTTTTTCATTCTTTTATCCTATTAATAGTTGTCGTTATGAAGATTTGGATTGGCGGTAAGCTCGGTGTTAGGGATTGGATAGATGTTGTACTTGCTGTCAACAGCCTGTCCATCATGGGTACCACCCTTCCACTGCCAGATATACTTGCTGGTGGTAAACTCGCCGAAGCGAATCAGGTCGGTACGGCGATAACCCTCATGGTAAAGCTCACGGGCACGCTCATCGAGGATAAACTGGAGGAACTCATCATCGTTGGCAAAGTTGTTAGCCCATACATCCGTATTACCAGCACGCTCGCGGAGGAGGTTGATCCAATAGATGGCTCCCTGCTTGCGGGAAGCGATGACCTCAGGATCGGCAGCATCCGACTTTCCTTCTGACCATGGGTCCCAACTTGCACCCTGGGTACGAGCCACGCACTCGGCATACATCAGATAGACATCAGCCAAGCGGAAGAGAGGATAATCTGTATCTACACCATCATTGGCTGTATTGGATGCTGTGGTTCCATCATCCTTCAAGTTGCTCCATTTCTCAGAGAGATAACCGGTGGTTTCATCGGTCATGCTGGTAACATCCTTGCTCTGACCGTTGGTGAAGAACTTGCAGCGCTTGTCGCCCTTGCCATCGATATCGGTCTGGGTAAACTTATCCACAAACTCCGGACGGAGACGGAACTCGCTCCAGCCATTGGTAACGCCGAAGTCGGCAACATTCTGGTTAGCATTCGACATACTCAACTGTCCGCAAACCAGATAGGTAGAAGAACCCCAGCTTACTGTATGCTCGGCGCTTACCGGGAGGGCGAAGATAATCTCGTTGGTACGCTTGTCGTTATCGGCATTGAAGAGCTTGCTGTAATCAGATTCCAGAGAGTAGCCCATATTCATCACCTTCTCGCAAGCCTCCTTGCACTCAGCATACTTAGCCACGCCGGTAAATACCTCGCTGTTCAGATAAAGCTTGGCAAGCAGAGTGTAGGCAGCACCCTGAGAAGCCTGACCGTAAGGACAGGTAGATGCAGGAAGCATATCGCCTACACAATCCTTCAATTCGCTCTCGATGTAATCGAAAGTCTGCTGTGGAGTATAACGAGGAGGAATGTAGCTGCCCACAGGGTCGTTCTCTGTCACCATCGGAATGTTGCGATAGAGATCGAGGGCATGGAAGTAGAACAAGGCGCGCATGAAGCGGACTTCTGCCTTATACTCCTTCATCTTCACCTCGTCCTCGCCCGAGAAGCTAGCACCATTGGCATTGCGGAGGAACTCGTTGCAGAGGGCGATGTTGTAATAGATGCGATAATACATATCTGATACCCACGCATCGTTGGCATCCCAGGAAAGATAGCTCAAGCCTGTGGTCTGCTCACCTGTCAGCCAGGTAGAGGCAAGTTCATCGGTACCGCACTCCTGGAGGTTGAAGAACATACGCATGTAGTCGAAACCACTGCCGCTGTTCAATACGGAAGACATATCCTTGTTGTCGCCACCCTTGCCCTGACCGCTGGTCACCATGGCAGCATAAATCTTACCCAGCACAGCCTCATAATTGGCAAGCGAGGTATAAACATCCTTAGAGGTTGTCTCCGTCTGAGGATATTGGTCGAGGTCGGATACACAGCTGGTAGCGCTGGTCAGCACTGCTGTTCCCAACATCATACTATATAATATATTCTTAAGTTTCATTGTTATTTGTACTTTGAACGTTGAACTTTGAGCTTTGAACTTTATGATTAGTAAAGAGTATTAAATTCTTCACTCTTCGTTCTTCACTCTTCACTAAAATTGCAGTCCGAGGCTTACTGAGTAAGTGCGAGGACGTGGATAGAATGAGTTATCCATTCCGTTTGGAACCTCTGGGTCTGTGCCTGAGTAACCGGTAATGGTGAATACATTCTGTACCATCGCAGATACGGTGAGTGAAGCCCACTTGTTGATCTTGCCTACGTTGTAGCTCAAGCTCAGGTTGTCGAGTTTCAGGAATGAAGCATTCTCTACGTAGTAATCAGAGAGATACTGACGGGTCTTGAAACCGGTCTTCAGGAAGCTGGTGTTGAGGTTGTTGAGCTGTGAGTTGTTGTAGCTCACGGTCTCCCATGCTCCTGTGCTCATGCCCATGCCATTATATACGTAGTTATCGATGTTGGCACGGAAACTCATACCGAGAGTCAGCTGCTTGTATCTCAGGGATGTGCTCAAGCCCATGATGTACTTAGGGGCTGGAGAGTGATAGCGGTAGAGATCGGCATCATTGATTTCGCCATCGTTGTTGAGGTCGGCATAAGCGCCCTCGATTGGCTTGCCTGTCTCTGAATCATAGAGCTGATGATATACGTAGAACATATATGGCTCATATCCCTCTGAGAGAACCTGGAACTGGTAAGCATCGATAGATGGACCTACCTTCACATTGGTCTGACTTCCGCCCTGGGTGAGAGAAAGGTTTTTCACCTTCATGTTCTGCCAGGTAAAGTTGTAGCTCAGGTTCCACTCCCAGTCCTTGGTCTGGATAGGAGTTGCATTCAGGGAAACCTCGATACCCTTGCTATCTACATTACCTACATTGGTAAGGATGGTCTTTGAGAAGTTGGTACCTGCCGCTGTTGGAACAGATGCCAGCAGATCCTTGGTCTTACGGGTATAGAAATCGATGGCACCACCGATACGGCCATTCAGGAATCCAAAGTCGAGACCGAAGTTCCAGGAAGTAGTTGTCTCCCACTTCAGGTCTGACACGTATGCCTCAGGACGATAAGTTGTGATATACTGTCCGTTGATGAGTGCCTCGGCACCTGTCACACTGGATGTATAAACCGGCAGATAGTTGTAGTTGCCGATACCTTCCTGCTGACCGGTAACACCGTAACTGGCACGGAGCTTCAGGTTAGAGACTACCTTGTTGTCCTTCAACCAAGGCTCCTCTGTCAGAGTCCATCCCAAAGCTACAGATGGGAAAGTACCCCAACGGGTATCCTTAGAGAAACGGGAAGAGGCATCGCGACGAACGGTAGCTGTCAGGAGATACTTTCCATCGAAGGAATAGTTGACACGACCGTAGTATGACAACATCACGTGGCGGTAATCAGAAGCCTTCACGGTAGAAAGGGTTGTACCTGCCGCACTCTTGGTATAATAAAGAGGTGTAGTGCTCTTCCAGTACTGATAGTCGTAACCGGCTGTCAGATCCACATTGCTCTTGATATTCTCGAAATACTTTGCATAGTTGGCATAGAGGGTAAGCAGACGGTTCTCGTTCTTCTGAGGACCATACTTGTAATCGCTACCGCTCAAAGACTCATCCTTGTTGAATGCCTGTGCTGCGTAGCCAGGAACATAGATGGTACCATCACCCTTGGCATAATCTGCACCAATGGTAGCATGGAGCTTGAGGTCTGGCAGGAAATGAACCTTGTAATCTACATCCATCGAACCGATGAAACGGCTCACCTTACTCTTTGAATCATACAAATCCACCAAACCACGTGGGTTTCTCACACCCGCATTCACTGGATAGCCATCTGCATCAAGTGCCTCATTGAAGCCACCATAGTTGCTGTTGCCTGAATATACAGGAATGGTTGGGTTGAATGTAGCGGCAGCCCATACGGCACCACCATTGTTGAAAGAGTTGTTATTGAGTGTACCCTTGGCGTTGATGGTCAACTTCAGGTGATCCTGGAAGAAACTAGGAGTCAAGACCACGTTACCAGTCCAGCGCTCCACATTGTCCTTGCGCACCAGACCACTCTGGTTGTAATATCCGGCAGAAACACGGAAAGGCAAATACTTACCGATGCTTCCGCTCAAGCTGAGGTTGTTATCTGTACCGAAAGCTGTGCGATAAACCTCGTCGTTCCAATCGGTATTGGCATTGCCGAGCAATGACTTCTGGTTATCAGTACCAAACTGATTGATGACATTCACGAAATCATCGTGGCTCAACATATCCACCATCTGCGCACGGGTCTGCATACTGTTGGTGGTATTGAAGTTTACCTTCAAACCGCCCTGCTGTCCCTTCTTGGTGGTGATGATGATGACGCCATTGGATGCACGGGAACCATAGATGGCTGTAGAAGAAGCATCCTTCAATACAGTCATGCTCTCGATATCAGATGGGTTGATCATACTGAGGAAGTTGCTGCTGTTACCAGAGATACCGCCCTGCTCCAATGGCACGCCATCGAGCACGATAAGCGGGTCGTTGCTGGCATTCAGAGAAGCACCACCACGCACACGAATGGTACTACCTGCTGAGGCAGAACCACTGTTGGACATAATCTGCACACCCGAAACCTTACCATTGATCAACTGCTCAGGAGAAGAAACAAGACCCTTGTTGAAGTCCTTAGCCTTCACCGTAGCCACGGAACCCGTCAGGTCGCTCTTGCGCGCCGTACCATAACCGATGACCACGACATCGGCAAGCGCCTTGCTATCCGATTCGAGTTTCACATTCATGTTTTCAGAAATAGCCAGTACCTTATCTATATAACCTATATAAGATACCTTGATCTTCTTGGCTGAAGAAGATACTTGAAGACTAAAGTTACCGTCGAAATCAGTAACTGTACCACCCTTTTCGCCTTCCACCGTAACAGTGGCGCCGATAAGAGCCTCACCATTTTGAGCATCTGTCACCTCACCTTTGACGGTGCGAGTCTGCGCCAAAAGCTGCAAACATCCCATGAGTAACAAAGCTGCGAGAAGGATACCTCTCTTTCTTACTTTACTTAAGATTGCATTCATTTGCTAAGTTATTTAATCAGGTTCTTATTTGATCTAACATTTTGTTGTGGTTGCAAAAGTATCAAATACAATCAAAAGTACAAGACAGAAAATAGCCAAAAGAAAACAAAAAACGGACAAGAAACCAGAATATGTCCGGTTTTGTCCGTTTTGTTACAAATATCAGTCCATAATTCATTCCACACCCATTACTTTCACAACACCCGACTCGTATGAATCCAGGATATTTGCTAAAGCAGGTAATGGCTGCTGATGTCCACTGGTAACAACCGTTTCATCAGGAATGTCGAAATGAATGTCGCCATGATTCAAGCGACCAGCCCCATAAAAGCCTTCTATAATGGAAGGAACGTCAACTGCATTATCTGCTGTATGAGAATACATCACGTCTGGGTTGGTATCAAAGTTATTATAACAGGTTCCTCCCACCAAAGTCTTAACGCTTGCAGGAAGCTGATCAGAAGGCTTGGCTACCTCATAAGCATCGAAGCTTGCAGGATTGTCAGCGTAAGTAATATAACTGAAGCCACTTGGCTTATCAACAAAGACATTGCCGTATGACTTGATCATACCTCCATTTTCACCAGAGAAAGTCCCCTTCGAGCCTTTGATATCTGTTCCCTGCAGAGAACTCATGATTGGGCGCTTCACTGCCTCGAAGTAGTTAGACTCCATGAAAATATTTGAACCCGATGTGGCACCGACACCATAAACATCACAATGCTGATAGTAATTGTTGTACATGTGGACCGTCATGGTACGTACACGAGCATGACGGGAATCGGAATGATCGAACCAGTTGTGATGATAGGTTATCCAGTTTTCACCCGTCTCACTCTTCATGCCGCACATAGAAGACTTACCGTTATCCCAGAAATGGTTGAAAGCAACGGTCACATACTTTGAGTTTCCCTTGATGTCAACAGTACCATCTCCCTTAGCCTGGTCGGCAGCACTACCTTTCTTGCCATAGAACAAGTCCATGTGATGAATCCATATGTTGGAATTCTGCGTATCAAGCGACATTGCATCGTCGAGACAACGCATGATGGCAAAATTACGGAACTCCACACTCTTGGAATTTCTCACCAAGAAGCCAAAACCATAAACGGTAGCATCATCACCCACACCCTCAAAGGTCATATTCATGGTGGAATATCCACTCTTTCCCTTTATCTGTATTCCTTCTGAAGAGCTTGAAATGCCATCCAGGTCTGCCAGACTCACCTTACCGATGATACGGAAAGCAATAGGAGTGGTATCATATCCCTTCTGATAGGCATTGATGATAGCCTGAAAACCCTTCGCATTAACTTTCTTATTCTTACTTCCGACAATGACATCGGTAGAGACTGTCTTGGCTGTACTTGCCGTGATATAAAGTACCTTGGCATCCGGCTTCAATGTACCATCATTATTGTAAGCACCAATTCCCTCGAAGTTGAAATGCGCAAAACCCTCACGGTTATGACTCTTCACAACAAGATTGGTTGCTGTATTGGCACCTGCCATCTCCTTACCGGCAGCATCCACAGGAACCACCTTTACAGAATAGGAACCCGCCTTCAAACCGAGCACATCGGCACGGAAATAAGAAGCATACTGACGGATGAGCTGCGTATCTATCTTCTTGTCATCAATATATACATTGTAAGAGGAAGCTCCCTCGAAAGGCGCCCACTTCAGATAAGCAGACTCCAGCCAAGCCTTCGCCTCAGTAATCTGAACGACACCGGCAGGATTCACTATTCCTCCATTTTCACCCGACTCCACTTTCTTGGCAAAGTTGATTTCCCTGACAGAAGCATCATACTCATCGTTATCGCTACCATCATTGGGAGCGATGACGGCCTTATTCCCCTCAAACTTTACACTTGCCAACTCTGCAGTATTGTAATACTTCACATCACCTGCATTTGTCGTAACACACATCTGGTTCACCTTGCTGTTACGAGCAACAGCATGATTCACCTTATCAGTAGCAGACTGAGCCACCATTCCTGTCATACTCCCCAGAAAGAGTGCTCCCAAAAATATCATTTTCTTCATAGAATATTCCTCCTTACATTATTTAATGATTACTTTTTGACCATTGATTACATAAACACCCTTAGGTAATCCCTCTGTGGATGTACCAACCAATTGCCCATTAAGATTGTATATTTTTCCATTCCATGTCTTTTTAGCATTTTCAACATGATGAAGTCCCGCTGTCTCCCCATAAGTAAATGAAAAGGCAACAAGCGACATATCCTTCGTCTCCGAAGAATTGTCGGAATAATGAAGTATGACATCATCCCCGTCAAAGGTTATTTCCGTTACAACCTTATCAATGATGCTTCCCTCAATCTTAACAGTCTGATTGTTGTCTGCATAAGTTACGGTAGATAACATACCAGCCAATAATAACAAGTAAGCTTTTTTCATTTCAATAAAATAATTATAGTATTTACTTTGTTTTATAGATTTAATGCAAAGATAAAGAATTCTCGCAGACATACAGAACAATCATGACAACTTTTATACGAAAACGTTATCATAGATTAGGAAATTAACAAAAAAAAAGCTGAATCTTGTTACGAAGATTCAGCTTCAATAGAAGTGGTACCACCAGGAATCGAACCGGGGACACAAGGATTTTCAGTCCTTTGC
>OLGZ01001979.1_pt1 | contig 10430 bp, 10 predicted proteins | sample 1605981 | NCBI WGS metagenome assembly OLGZ01 (sample SAMN03283291) | human gut metagenome | biome: human-associated habitat; material: feces | host: Homo sapiens | place: Peru | collected 2012
AGAAGAACTTAATGGAGGTGGAGATGATCCAGACATTGATATAACAGATGAGCCTAACTTTACAGTAATTGCAAAGGTAATTATAGGTGACAATAGTTATAATTCAAATTCAATTTCAAATATTAGGGTTAATGGAGATGTAGAAATAAAACTTTCATATATGGTAACTAGCGGAGAAAAGTTAAAACCAGGTGGAACTGTAGAATATAGCATAGAAATAAATAAAGGAAAAGATGGAAGTTATTCAAATGTGGAAATCCAAGCGGTTTTACCAAAAGGATTAAAGTTTAAATCAAGTACATATAATTATGAATTTGATGAAGGAAGTTTAGGAATAATTTATGATGATGAAACAATAGAAAGTATGAAAAATGCAGGAGTAAATTTCCAAGAAACGTATGATGATAAAACAACAATGGAACAAGATGGACAAAATATCACTTGGAAAATAGATAAAATGAACAATAATAAAGAAATTATATTAGTTTGTGAAATTAATGAAATAGAAGGCGAAGAAAATGAAAATTCTCTAAATATAACTGGAAAATATTTGGATGATAGCGTAGAAAAAAATGCAATAAGTAATACAGTAAGTTTTGTTGTTGGAAAAGCTAAATTGAAAATTACACATGAAAGCATGAATAAAACTGGTGAAATTACAGAAGGAGATGAAATTCAATATATTTATACAATAGAGAACTATAGTAAATATAATGCTTATGATGTACAAATTAATGATTATTGTTCAGAAGGAATAATATTAGGAAGTATTAGATATGAAGATGAAGAAGGAAATAGAAAAGTTTTAAGAAAAAAAGAATACTATAATTTAGATATGAATACTAAATATGTGATTTATAAGTTAAAATGTACTCATAACTCAAAAAGAACTTTTTGATGGACTAAATGAAATTGTATAAGGAGATAGTAATGAGATATATAGATAGTGTTAATAAAGATATAAAAGATTATTTTAAAATATTAGAGCCAGAATTTCCAGAATGGTTAAATGAATATATAGATACCAAAGAATTGTTATCACAACAATATATAAGTGTGACTTGTGGTACTATATATTCTGATTTATTTGAAAGCAATTTTTTCTTTTCAAGTTTAGACCATTCAGTAGCTGTTGCTTTAATAGTGTGGCATTTTACTCGTGATAAAAAACAGACTTTATCTGGATTATTCCACGATATTGCAACACCCGCATTTAAACATTGTGTAGATTTCCTAAATGGAGATTATATGACACAAGAATCAACAGAAGATTTAACAACTGAGATTATTAAAAATTCCGATGAAATAATGAAATTGTTAAAAAGAGATAATATTGAGATATCAGAAGTAGATGATTATCATATTTATCCTGTTGCCGATAATGATACTCCCAAATTATCTGCTGATAGATTAGAGTATTCATTATCTAACGCTTTATTTACTTATAGATTATTAGATTATAAAAGTATTAAAGAAATGTATGATGATATTGAAATCCAAATCAATGAAGAAAAGGAAATAGAGTTAGGCTTTAAAACTAAAAAAATTGCTAGAGATTTTGTTAAGGTCACAAGTAGATTATCAGTGATATATCGTGAAGATAGGGCTAGATATTCTATGCAACTAATTGCAGATATTTTAAAGAAATTAAGTGAACAAAATAAAATTACAAAGGAAGATTTGTATAAATTAAAAGAGAGTGATGTTATAAACATTATTGAGTCATCTGAATATAAGGATATATTTAATATTTGGAAAAAATCAAAAAAGGTAAAAGTAGCAAAAGAAAAACCTCAAAATGTTTACTATGTAAATCACGGAGCGAAAGTAAGATATATTGACCCATTATTTAATGGAGAAAGAATGTCCAAATCTTGCAAAATTGCCAAAAAGATGATAGATAATAATTTAGCATACGATATGGATAAATATGTATATTTAGATTTTAAATTAGATTAGGAGGATTTATGGAAAGAAAATTTAATAAAGGAGATATTGTTCAACATTTTAAAAGAGAAAAAATGACTGATGAACAATTAAAAGAAGAACCAAATTTATATTTATATGAAATTATTGGTACTGCAAGACATACTGAAAATAAGGAAGAAATAATGATTTATAAACCTTTATATCCAACTGAATGTACAAATGGTGTTGATTTTGCTGCAAGACCATTAGAAATGTTTATGTCAGAAGTAGATCGTGAAAAGTATCCAGAAATTAAACAAAAATATAGATTTGAACTTCACGAAAGTGAAAATATAAAAGATTAAAGGAGGTATTTTAAAAACAAATAAGACATTTGAATTTTTAAAAGAAAAAACACAAGTGAGCTTTGTTTCAACTATTCATGGAGATAGTCCAAGTTGCAGATCATTTAAAGATCCAGTGTTTTTTGATAATAAGATAAATTGTGCTATAATAGCAAGAAATGAGGCGAAGAAATATGATAAATAGAATTTTAATGGAACTATATGATGAATATGAAAAAGGCTCGGTTCAAGAATTAAAAGATTTTGCTGAAAAAACATTTAGTGAAAAAGGGGGTAAGAAAATTATTTATTGGCTGTACATTAGTAATGTTTAGTTTAGCTAAAAATCAAGGTTATAAGCCAAGATATAACTGTACTAGAGAAAATTTATTAGACATAGTAATGAGTGCTAAAGAAAAGATTGGTGATACTATTTTACTAGATTTTTACGCTAAGAGAGTTAATAAAACTAAAAAAGTTATTACTTACTTCAATGATTTATTTGATGAGGAAAATTTAGAAGAATATGTTGATGTTTTAATTTCGTACTTAGAACAATTTAAACCAAGATTTAGAGAAAATCTTTTGAATAATAAGAAAATAGAACTTTGGGCAAACAACTAGTATTATTGCTAGTTGCTTTTTAGTGGAAAATGTGGTAGGATATTAAGAACAAAAAGGGGTTTTGTTATGAAATTTAAAAGTAAAAGCGAATTAGATAGTTTTTTAAGTACTTTGAAATTTATAGGTGAAGGTTGTCAAGGACTATGTTTTTTAGATAAAAAGACAAACCAAGTTTATAAAATATATAGTGAATATTATTATGATTTAGAAGATGCTGGGTATACCGATAGTGATATTATGGAATTTGGACATATTAGTAACAGCACTTTTATATGGCCAAATGGGGTTATATGGGTTGATGATATGGTAGTTGGCTATACTCATAGTTATGTTAATGCTAAGAATTTTTGTGATTTTAATGATCCTTTTGGAGTAAACTTAGATAATTTAAGTTATGCTGTATATAAAGCTAATGAAGATATTAAATTGTTAACGGATAAAGGTGTTAAAATATATGATTTAATGTATAATTTAATGTATGATGGAAAAAGAATTAAAGTTATTGATACAGCAGATTTTTGGAAGGGTGTACCAACGTACTTAGAAAATGTTAAATATTTTAATGAAGAGATTAAGATGTTTTTAGTGGATTGTTATTTTAATAATATTGTTTTAAATGATGAAAGATTATATAAACTTTATAAGGAAAATACTTCGGCATTAATATTTTTAAGAGAGTTTAGAGCATACTTAGAAAAAATTAAAAAACAAGAAATTAAGTATTTAGAGCAAGCTAGAGATTTAGCAAATGTTGATTTTAGTGAATATCATTATGAACGCGAAATGTTTAAAAGAATGCGAACAGTAATTAAAATGGGAAATGGTTATGGAATTTAGAAATAGAGAAGAATTAAATGATTTTTTAAGTACTTTGAAATATATTGGTGAAGGAATTCAAGGACAAAGTCTTTTAGATAAAAAGACAAATCAAGTATATAAAATATTTAGTGAGGAAGAGCTAGAAGGGGCTGATTACGGATATACATATAATGATATTATGGGGCTTAGTCATATTAAAAATGATACTTTTATATGGCCAAGTGATGTTATTATGATAGAAGATTTAGTAGTGGGGTATACGCATAGTTATTTTGAAGGAAAGAATTTTTGTGATTTTAATGATCCTTTTGGAGTAAACTTAGATAATTTAAGTAATGCTGTAGTACGAGCTAATAAAGATATTAAATTGTTATCGAAAAGAAAAGTAGAAATAAATGATTTATTATATAACTTGATGTTTGATGGAAAAAGAATTAAGGTAGTTGATACATTTGAATTTCGTAAGGGAGATATAACATATTTAGAAAATGTTGAAGATTTAAATAATGAAATTAAGATGTTTTTAGTTGATGGTTATTTCGAAAATATTGTTTTAGATAATAAAAGACTTTATAAAATTTATTATGATAATAGTATTTCAGCGGTTACTTTTTTAAAATTATTTAGAAAATACTTAGAGAAAATTAAAAACCAAGAGATTAAGTATTTAAGTGATGCTAGAGATTTAGCAAATACTGATTTTGGTGAAGGACGTTATAGAAGAAATTATTCAAAAAAAAGATTTCTTCTAAGATAAATTGTAAAATACCATAAGTTATGGTATATTTATTTTGGTGTTAAAATGAAAAATGGAATAGTAATAGTTAATTATAATGATTATAAAACAACAAAAAGATTGATTGATAATATTAAAGATTATAAGATTTTTGATAAGATAGTTATTGTCGATAATAAGAGTAGTGATAATTCTTTAAAAGAGTTAAAAAAGTTAGAAAATAAACGGATTGTAGTAATTGATAGTGGCGAGAATAAAGGGTATAGTTATGCTTTAAATGTTGGATGTAAGTACTTAATTGATAAATATAAGGAATGTAAGATTATTGTTTCTAATAGTGATATTATTATTCAAAGTGAGAATGATATTAAAGATTTATTTGAGTTAGTTAAGGGTAAGAATGTTATTGTTGGTCCAACTATTATTGAGGGTAATAATTTAAATAGAGGTTGGATAGTGCCTAAACCAATGGATGATGTAGCTATGAATATTTTAGGATTATATAAAAAATATCAAAAAAGACATTTAATGTATCAAGACAGTTATTATAATAAAGGTATTAGTAAAGTAGGAACAGTATCAGGGTGTTTCTTTGCTATTAGTTCTAAGCATTTAGAAGAAATGGGTTATTTTGATGAAAATGTATTTTTGTATTATGAAGAAAATATTATGGGTGTTAAAACAAGAGATTTAGGGAAAAATATAATTGTGGCAAATAATATTGATGTAATTCATGATCATGCTGTATCCATAGATAAAAGTTTAAAAAGAATTAAGAAGTATGATATTTTGAAGAATAGTCAGTATTATTTTGAAAAAACTTATAATCACGCTAGTAAAGGAGAGTTGTTTTTACTAAAGTTGACTAGCAAAATTACAAGGATTATTTTATTGATTAAATATATGATTGATTAATATAGATTTTAAAAGTATCTATATTTTTTAATTTATTATTGACGAAAGAATGTATGCATGATAGACTAGGAATAGAAATTTGGGTGATGTTAATGAAAGAAAATAAAAGTATTGATAGAGGTATTTTAAAGAATTTAAAATCGACTTATAAATATGCTAAGAAGGGTCGTAAGTATTTGGGTTGGTTTATGATAACAAATATTATTCTTACGATTATTTCAATAATAATACCTATATTTAGTGCCCAAAGAATTATTGCTTTAACTAGTGGATTTTATCAAAAGCTTTTAGGAATTATTGTTTTAATATTTATAGTAGAAATAATGAATAATATAGTAAGATACTTTTCAAATTATAGTTATAATAGATTTTTCTATGATGTTAGAAGAAACTTACAATTAGAATTAGCTAGAGAGACACTTAGAATTGAACAAAGAGAGTTAAATAATAATTCAAGTGGGGTATTTATCGAAAGAATTAATGGTGATACAGATAATTTAACTGATATTTTTGCGGCTTTGATAGATTATACAACATCAATAATAGGAAATATTGGTATTTTGATAAGCGTTTTAATGGTTAATATTTATATTGGTTTAGCATATTGTGCATTTATTGTAATAATATTTTTTTATAATAAATTTTCAAGTAATATCAATTATAAGAATCGTAAAGAGTGGAAGAAATCTCGTGAAAAGACAGGGGGATTTATTGGTGAGATAGTAAGAGGCGCTAAGGATATAAAGATATTAGATGCGGAAGAATCCTTCTTAGAAAGAGCTAATATTTATATGAAAGAAACTAATGAAGTTTCTTATAAATATCAAGATACAAGATCCAAGTTGAGATTATTAGATGGAACGATAAGCGATATTTGTGATTTTATAATAAGTGGTTTAATTTTAGTGTTTTTAACTTCTAATCTTTTATCTATCGAATATGCTCTTATCATTTATAACTATAATTCCCGAATTAGGTGGACGGCAAATTGGATTGAAAATGTTTATGAGGCGTTAAAACAATTTAATTTAGCAGCCAATAGAATATTTGGTATACTAGAGGGCAACGAGTTTAGTAAAGAAGAGTTTGGAACAGAAAAACTAGAAAAGTTTGATGGTAATATTGAATTTAAGAATGTGTGCTTTAAATATGAAAAAGACTTAGGTGTTCTTAAAAATATGAATTTTAAAGTGAACGCTAATGAAACAGTGGGGTTTGTTGGGGCATCGGGTGCTGGTAAAACGACTATATTTAATTTAATAAGTGCTTTAAATAGACCAAATGCTGGGCAAATTTTATTTGATGGAGTAGATACAAAATTACTAGATAAAACAAGTATCAGGGGTAATTTATCAGTAATTAGTCAAAATGCTTATATCTTTAATATGAGTATAAAAGATAATTTGAAAGTTGTTAAAAATATGGCTACTGATGAAGAAATAAAAGAAGCTTGCCATTTGGCTTGCTTAGACGAATTTATTAATACTTTACCAAATAAGTATGACACCATAGTTGGAGAAGGTGGAGTTACATTATCCGGCGGGCAAAAACAAAGGCTAGCTATAGCTAGAGCGTTACTTTTAAAAACCGAAGTTTTACTATTTGACGAAGCAACTAGTGCATTAGATAATGAAACTCAAGAAAAAATTCAAGAAGCAATTACTAACTTAAAGGGCGAATATACGATTTTAATAATTGCTCATAGATTATCAACGGTAATTGATTGTAGTAAAATATTCGTTATAAATAATGGATGTGTTGAGGCAAGTGGCACGCATGAAGAACTTTTGAAGAAAAGTTTAACCTATAAAAAGTTATATAATAAAGAAAATACATAAATTAACGTAAAGAGCATTTTAAATTCTTTATGTTTTTCTAAGTTTTTGATAGAATTAGAGTGTGATGTGAAATGAAACAAGAAAATATAAGAAATTTTAGTATAATTGCCCATATTGATCATGGTAAAAGTACGCTTGCTGATAGGATTTTAGAAATTACTAAAGCAGTTGATAAAAGACAGATGAAAGAACAACTTTTAGATAATATGGATATTGAGCGTGAACGAGGAATTACTATAAAATTAAATGCTGTGCAGTTAAAGTATCATTATCGTAATGATGATTATATTTTGCATTTGATAGATACTCCGGGACATGTTGATTTTTCTTATGAGGTATCAAGAAGTTTGGCAGCTTGTGAAGGGGCTATTTTAGTTGTTGATGCCGCACAAGGGATGGAAGCTCAAACGCTAGCTAACCTTTATTTAGCTATGGCTAATGACTTAGTAATTATTCCAGTAATTAATAAGATAGATTTACCTAATGCGGATATCCCTAAAGTAAAGAAAGAACTTATGGATGTTTTAGGGTTTAAGGAAGATGAAATTTTATTATGTTCGGGTAAAACCGGGGTTGGGGTAGAAGAACTAATTCAAGCAGTAATTGATAGAGTTCCAGCTCCTAAGACTAATAATAATTTGCCAACTAAAGCGTTAATATTTGATAGTGCTTTTGATGCTTATAGAGGGGTTATTGCACATGTTAGAGTAGTTGATGGAGTTATTAAAGTAAAAGATAAGATTAAAATGATGGCATCAGATAGTGTTTATGAAGTTGTAGAGCTTGGTATAAATACACCAAAAGAAGTAAAAAAAGATATGCTGGTATCAGGAGAAGTTGGCTGGGTTTCGGCTGCTATTAAAGATATAAGTACGGTACGTGTTGGTGATACAATTACGGTTGTAGATAGATGTGCTAGTAAACCATTAAAGGGATATCAGCCAATGAAACCAATGGTTTATTCAGGGCTGTTTCCTGTAGAATCTTCTAAGTTTCCAGCATTAAGAGAAGCTTTAGATAAACTAAAATTAAATGATGCTTCCCTAAGTTATGAACCTGAAACTTCTCAGGCCTTAGGGTTTGGTTTTAGATGTGGTTTTTTAGGGCTACTTCATATGGATATTATTATGGAACGTATTTCAAGGGAATTTGGGATTGAAGTAATTGCTACTAGTCCTTCGGTAATTTATGAAGTAACATTAACAAATAAAGATATAGTAATGGTTGATGCTCCTAATAAGATGCCTAGTCCAACTGTAATAAAAGAAATTAAAGAACCTTATATTAGAACTAATATTTTTGTACCAAGTGAGTATGTCGGACCAATTATGGAATTATGCCAAGATAAAAGAGGCAATTATATTGGAATAGATTATATTGATACAACTAGATGTAATATTCATTATGAAATACCTTTATCAGAAATTGTGTATGATTTTTTTGATAAGTTAAAGAGTTCAACTAAAGGTTATGCTTCTTTTGATTATGAGTTATGTGGGTATAAAGCTAGTAGTTTAGTGAAAATGGATATTTTAATAAATGGGGAAATAGTTGATGCTTTATCAGTTATAGTTCATAAAGATTTTGCCTATAATAGAGGTAAGCAGATAGTAGAAAATTTAAAAGAGATAATTCCAAGACAGTTATTTCAAGTGCCAATTCAAGCTAGTATTGGAACAAAAGTGATTGCTCGTGAAAATATCAGTGCCATGCGTAAAAACGTTTTAGCTAAGTGCTATGGTGGTGATATTTCAAGAAAAAGAAAATTGTTAGAAAAACAAAAAGAAGGTAAAAAGAGAATGAAAACCGTAGGGTCAGTAGAGATACCTAGTGAAGCCTTCTTGGCAGTTTTAAGAACAGATAAATAATATAATAGATTAAAGAAGGTATTTATAATGAGAATAAAAAGAAGATATCAAAAGACAACGTTAAGAATAGGAATATTTATGATAATATTTTTAAGTTTGGTTATTGGGCTAGCCATATATTATTGCCCAAATATTAAAGCTTTAAATATTAAAGAAGTTGATGTCTTTAAAGAGTATGACGCTAATGATTTTGAAGCTTATCAAGGTGGTAAGAATATAAAAGAGTTAGTTAAAGTGGAAAGTAATGTTGATACTAATAAGATAGGAACTTATAAAACTATTTATAAAAAGTCTTATGGTATTTTTAATATTCAAAAAATCCAAGTAGTAAAAGTGGTAGATAGAGAAAATCCCGTTATTACTTTGGAAGGTGATAAAGAAGTCAATGTTTGTAGTGCTGATAAGTATGAAGAACAAGGTTATAAAGCATTAGATAATTATGATGGGGATATTACTTCTAAAGTAGAGATTACTAAAAATGATAAATTTATTTATTATATTGAAAAAGAAAAGATTGAAGATGAAAGTGCAATTATAAAAGAAATTTTTAAATAATTATCAAGGTTTAAGGAGGATAGGAAAATGAAAAAAACACTAGTAATTATGGCTGCTGGAATGGGAAGTAGATTTGGAGGTTTAAAACAAATAGAACCTGTTGGACCAAGCGGAGAAATCATCGCAGATTATTCAGTATATGATGCAAAAAGAGCAGGATTTTCTAAAGTAATATTTATAATTAGAAAAGAAAATGAAGAATATTTTAAAACTCATATTATTAATAAATATAATGGAATTGATATACAGCTTGCTTTTCAAGAACTTGATTATGTTCCAAAGAGTGCAAATATTCCAAAAGATAGAACAAAAATGTTAGGTACCGGCCATGCACTTTATTGTGCCAAAGATTTAATTGATGGAGATTTTATTATTATTAATTCAGATGATTTTTATGGAAAAGATTCATTTAAAATAGCAAGTGATTTCTTAGATGAACATAAATATGAATATGTAAGCGTAAATTATCCATATGGTGTAACAGCGAGTAAATATGGTAAGGTAAAACGTGGAGTAGTAAATGAAGAAAATGAGACTATAAAATCAATTGTTGAAAGTGAAATTGGTGAAGAAAATGGCAAAATAATAGCAAAATCACTTCAAACTGGAGAAGTATTTGAAATAACAAATGAAACACCTGTTGCGGTCAATTTCTTTGGTTTAAGAAAAGAATTCCTAAATATATTAGAAAAAGAATTTGATTTATTTATTCATGGAGAAGTAACTTTAACTAATGAATTTTTGCTTCCAGAAATTCTAAAGAAATGTTTAGATGAAAACTTAATAGTATTAAAATCTAAAGTATCACCAAGTAGCTGGATAG
>OLGZ01001980.1_pt1 | contig 10424 bp, 7 predicted proteins | sample 1605981 | NCBI WGS metagenome assembly OLGZ01 (sample SAMN03283291) | human gut metagenome | biome: human-associated habitat; material: feces | host: Homo sapiens | place: Peru | collected 2012
TGTATGTGAAAAACTTTTCGGCAGAATCTTCAAAGGAGAGTGTCAAGAATCGTGAAAATCACGAATCTGGAACCTTCAAAAGCGCAAGTCAAGACCCTGCAAAATCACGATGTAATAAGACTGTTGAGAATAATACTGAAAAGAGTGAAACTTATCCCTTCTATTCCGAAGAAGATGATGGAATGAGCAAGCGCGAATAGTTGGAAGAATATTTTTCACAGTCCTTGGAGGTAGACACCCTGCTCCGGCTCTGCCCGGACGATGAGGATACCATCTACCAAATCGTGGATTTGCTGGTGGACACTTGTGTCCCGACACTTCTTAAACCATCTTTGCAAACCACTGTTCCACCGAACCCGCCGCACAGCTGGTGCTGGGCGGTACGGCCAGCGGCAAGAGCGAATATGCCGAATCGCTTGTGCTGAAAGCGGCACTCCCGCGCTATTACCTTGCCACCATGCAGGTCTTGGACATCGCTCTGCTGGAAGATTTGGGCAACCTTGCCGCCAACGAGCTTTACGACCCAAACGGAGCTGGTGCGCAGACCACTTCGGCCATTCTGCACGACCTTGACAAAGCCGTGGGCAATACCCCCACGGCTCCGCTGGCCATTGTCGAGGAACCGGAACCTGGGTTGCGTCCTGCGCCGGTCATCGGCGTACCGGTCGGCTTTGTGAATGTGGTAGAGAGCAAGGAGCGGCTGCTCACTGCCTGCGAAGCCTGCGGCGTGCCTGCTATCGTGGCCATGGGCCGCAAGAGCGGCAGTAATGTTGCCACCGCCATCTGCAATACGCTGGTGTATTCCGCCGTCGAAAGACTGGACCCCGCCGCCAGAGGGCGGAAATAAAGGCCAAAAATATTTTTTCACATTTTTGGAGCAATGGGATGGATTCTTCTTCTGAAATTTTGTATAATATCTGTAAATAATCGGAAAATATAAGGGGACGTTTTCTGTGCAGCTGCTCTACATTCATGCGTTGAAATTCCGGCATTTTCATAATATTGGGTTTTCTCTGCGCGACGATTACCAGATTACCCAAACCGAGACCGAACTGTTCGTGCGAAAAAAATCGGATGCTGTCCCTCCTTATTTGTTCTGTGAAAATATTTCCTCTGTCCATGCCGTTGTCGGGCGCAACGCCGTTGGCAAAACCAATCTGGCTGATCTCATCGGTCTTACCGAGAAGCAGCGCCTTGCTCAGACAAACAGCCAATGGGAACACGCCCTCTCCGAGGAAGAAAAAGAGCAGGCCTATTTTTTGCTTTATCTGCCCGATTCTTCTAAGCAGCCGGAGTTGCCTGAGCAGCCTGAGCTGCCTGACAACATCTATTACCTCGAAGTCTTTCACCGGGAGTCCTATCAGAATCTGTTTCCAGCATTTTCAGACCGTCCACACCGTCTTTGGGATGCCTTTTGGGTTCAGCTCTCTGAAAGCGGCACCATCCAGCCTTATGAAATCGACCGTCAAAAAGATTTTGCCGCTGCCAACCAGACCCATATCCTACTGAGCCGTGAAAAGCTCTCACAGCAGACCTTTGACCCGGACGGAAGCTCATTTGCTTCATTTTCCGGCGATGCACCGTCCCCTACTTTCTACGATACAAGTCAATCAGCACCACGGTCACTCGCCATCCCCGGCCTTGACCGTTCCTTTTTCAGTGAGGGGTTGATGGCATCTGTTGCTAAACTCTCCTATCAACGCGATGCCGCAATGGCAGTATCTCACGGAACGCCGGATAAAGTTCCAGCTCCTGCCTTGCCGACTGACGAAGCGACTTCCGCTCCCCATCCGGCCAGTGAGTCTTCGCTTGTCTTCCGAGTTGCCTTTTCGACGCAGGATACAACAGCCGCCTCCGAGATCCTCGCATTTCGTAACCTAAAAAAGTTTTTGCCGACCTCTGCCGAATCAAAAACTCTCGCTTCTCTGAACGGAACCCAGCGGAACAGTCCTCCGTTCCATGACCGTAATTACCACATCGCCTTCACATGGAGCTTCAAACAAGTGCCCACTGCACTGTTTTCGGATGCTTTCCCGGAACTTTTAACCCCAGAACCTCTGGACACCTTTTCCGGACAGCGTAAACTGGTTTTGTACTTTATCGCCTACACTCTTTCTCTGTCTCCCGATTACAATACCCCTGCTGTCTTTGCAAAACTTCGGGAAGTCTTCTTTGCGCTGGTCAAAAGCTTTCCCTTAACAGGGACTCCTGACCCCATTACAGGGCTTATTCTTTCCGACAAAAAAGCCGACGAAAAAATTATCGGCGCATTTTTTCTTTCGCTTCGCGAGATCAAGCCACTCCCCCGTGAGCTTCCGATGAACGGTCAAGCCTTCTCCTACTTTCTGACCCTGCTGTCCTATTTGACGCCGATCAAAACACGCTCCCCTGCCGCAGAGCAGGATTCTCAAAACAAACCTTTTGAAGAATTGCCTTTGATCGTTCCCGCGTCCACAGCAGATGATCGGCTTCTCAACGCGCTGAACCAATTGGAGCGTGGCGAATTTTCTGTTGCATTTTCTCGGTTTTTTCATCGGGTCTGGCTGAACATCAGTGATGGCGAATCCCATTTTATCAAAAATTTTGCTGCCCTGAACGAGCACATCAATTTGGCCTTTGTCTCCCCTGTTCCGGTAAATGGTTCTGCCATTTTGATTCTGGACGAGCCAGAGGTACATATGCACCCCGACTTGGAGCGGCGGTATCTCTACCTTCTGACGCACTGGTTGCACAACGATTTTCCTAAGACGCAGTTCCAAATCATCTTGCTGACTCACTCGCCCTTCCTGCTTTCCGATGTCGAACGGAGCCATGTTCTGCTGCTCCAGCGCACTCCGACAGATGTTGTTACGGCCAAACATCCTGAAAGCCAAACGTTTGCTGCAAACATCCACAACATCCTTCATGAGCCGCTCTTTCTGGATTCTCCGTTTGGCTCGATTTCCACTAAGCTGATCTGTCAGGTCATCCAGCAGTTAAAGAAGGGAGAACCCGAGAACTTCTCACCGGAAGAATTGGAAGCCATCATCTCTCTCATCGGTGAACCGCTTCTGCGCAATTCGCTCTATTTTTCTTTGTCCGAGTACAAGCGGACCCAAAAACTGCTGCAAAAGCACAAATATACGGAAGCTGCATCTACGGAGGAATCAACATGATCCATGTCGGCCCAGAAAATATTTCGGCAGATTGGCCTTCTGCGCCTGCCAGCCGCGTCCACCAGTGGTCTGAAGTCAACTGTAGGTGGTATCTCGATCATATCGGCAGTCTCGTTGTAGAGCGGCCTGCAGCTTTGTTTCCAAACCGTCACGGAAAAGCACAGATCCCTTTGCGGGAACTCTTTCCCCTCTATTCCGAAACGCTGGCCGCTTTGGGCATAACGGACGAGTTTTTTCACGATGGGCCGGAACACGCAGAGACACTTGTAGAAAAACTTCTTGTTGCCCGCCCTTCTGAGCTGGTTGCCGTTCATGCACATCTGTACAAGAAAGCCAAAGTGTTTGTGGCCGCCACACCTGCTACACGTGCCCAGGCTCGGGTCGCTTTATCCGCTGCTTATAAAAATAGACATTCATCCGGCCATTGTACGGTACAAAAAGCACCAGGACTCGTCCCTGCTTTCTCAGACGAAGATGACGACACAAAAGAATTGCTCACGCTGCTTGCAGCGGCAGAACTGGGTACTCGTTTTCTTTCCATTTACGAAAAACGGTTTCAGCGACAGCTCAAAAAAGAGGATGGTCTTCTTTACTCTCCAAAAAAGGAAGATGCCAATCGAGACCCCGACTCCTTCCGTTCTCTTCCAAAGCTGATGCGGCAGTACATGAACATCCATGTCTGCCCATACTGCGGCGGAAATTCCCTTACACCGCGCACGCGGTATAATACGGCTCAGCTGGATCATATTTTCCCAAAGAAAGAATTCTCAAAGAAGGAAGCCTCTCCTGACAGTCTCGATGCAAAAGACCCTTATGTCAATTTTTTTGCCTTGCTGTCCATCAGTCTTTTTAACCTGATTCCCTCTTGCCCTACATGCAACTCCATCAAAGGCACTTCACCGATTCAAATTTCCCCTTACGACGAACGTTTTTCCTCTGAGGACTGCGTTTTCCGCTATGAGGTCAAAGACCTGTCTTTTGAAAAGATACGCCTTTACCTAAACGCTCGCAAGACCGCCATGGAAGATCCGAACAACTGTCTTGATTCCAAAACGCCTCTTCTGCTTTATGGCTATGGGAATGACGCGTATACCTTTCAGCTGACCGAACAGTCACAGCCAGATGCTTCGCGTGACCCCGCAGCACCGGTCGCAATGCGTTTTGGCATCGACGAAGCGGAACGCTTCCTGAAGATGCTATATGACTACCCAGCAAGCCATATCAGCCAGTTAGACTCGGCCTTTCCCGATTGGAAGGAAGTGGAGTATGCACTGCCATTTTCCGGGCTGGTGCCGGACGATTTTCTGCACGTTGTGTTTTCAAAGCTGTACTATGACCTCTACATCCAATACAAAACCGGTGAGAACTGACATTTTCCGACGCACATTTTATTTCAGGCCGCATATTCTAAAACAGATGCGTCCGGGTGCTCCAGTTGGACGGTCAATCAAAAAATCTCTTGTACCTACAATTTTTGTCTTGTGTTCCTCGTGAAAACGTGCTATAATATTATAGCGTCTATTCTCACAAGAAAGGCCTCTCCGGTATACAAGGGCATACAAATGTCCCAAGGAGAGCGTTATACTCTATGCTTCTAAACGATGAACGGCCCCTTGTGGACCAAATCGGCGCAAAGATTTATGACCGGCTTTTTCGTCTCGAGCCTCTGAGCGATACGATCGCGTATTTGGATTACGATGTGTCTGAGAGCGAAGGTTTACAGGACATTGATCAGTATTTTTGCAAATATGAGCCGAGCGAATACAGCGAAAAGATGCACACGGATTCTTATACCGTGCCCTATGCTGTTCGAAAGGTCTGGTAACAGATTGCTGCGCTGAATGGAATGGAAAATTAGAAGAAAAGACCAAAGCTGATACGTTATGTGTAACAGCTTTGGTCTTTTCGCGTTTTATGGTTTTTTCTTGCGTCAAACAGGCTTTTGCACGTTCGGCTCCTCGTACGCCTGCAGGAAACTGTCGATTCGCTCTGCGATCTTTTCCAGCCCCTCACAAGAGAACGCCTGATACAGCTCCGACAGTTTTTTCCTTGGCTTGCTCAGCATCGTTTCTCCGCAGGCAGCCAGATAGCTTACCGCTGTCTCCTGAATGTTTTTTGAGCAATAGAATGCCGCACGTGCCCAGTTCATCAGAGTATAGATTTCATCTTCATTTTCCAGCATCCCGAACGCTTTTCTTTCTTTGCTGCGGCTCTGTTCCAGATAGGAATCATAGACCACACACCGCATCGCCTCGGCCCATTCCTGCAGGAACTGCTTTTCCTCCCGGCCGTCTTTGGTTTCGCTAGCCTGCTGCATTGTTTGCCGCCACCACTGTTTCCAATTGCGCCAGCCGTCCAGCCACGCGCTGCCGCTCTGGCGTTTGCCCAGCTCTGCCATCGCCTCGGCCGTCACGTACATCCGCGTATACTGATCTATCGCCTTTTTTCTGCCCACCAGAGCGCTCTTTCTCTGCACATACACATATTGTTCCGGTGTCAGTTTCAGTTCTAGGATTGAAACAAGGTCTGCATGGCTCTCACGCAGCAACATCATCAAAAGCTCCTGGATCGGCATATCCTTCCGGTCAGTCGAAAGCTCGATCATCCGCTGGATGCACTGGCTCAGTTGCTGGATGACCGCGTGGACGATTTGAACGACCAGCGACTTCAGTTCCTCGTTCCACAGTTCTTCAAGCAGCCCGCTGCCCTCTATTTTTTCGCTGCATCTTCTGCGCCATTCCGGATTTTTCCAATTTTCATCCAGATATTTGCTGAAGTCTGTTTCCATATCCAGCATGAGATAGTCATAATCGCTCAGATTCATCTCACTTTTGGATTTGTCCACAAACTGTTGCAGCACGATCCTTGCAATTCCGATGCACTCCACTCCGGTATTGGTCTGCTCATCGAACTTCTCCGCTGTGCGGCCCCAATAGCCTACAAGCAGGTCTTCAATATGCGTGCTGAGGAACGAGGTCTCTGCCATCGTCCGCTTCAAATATAGCTGAAATGCCTGTTTGGCAACCGCCGAAAAGCCCTGCGTGGTTTCCGTATATACTTTCTCATCCAGAAAGCTGAGCATCATGCTGTTGATCATCAGCGCACACCAGATGCTCAGGCTTCGGATATACGCGGAAAGCCGATCTTCGCCCCACGCATCTCCCTTTGTTCCGGCCCGCCTTTTGGCCTGTCCGCCGCCGAAATGCGCCACCTCATGTGCAAGGATCACACAGGCGATCTCCGGCGTGTAAAGCAGCCGCTCCGGCAGGTTGATGCACATGATGCGGTAAGCACAGAGTTGACCGCCGCGCACAAAGCGGATGGGAGCCATATTCTTCCGCTTCAGTTCCTTTGTATTTGCCTGTGAACCGTTGTCCGGCACCACCAGAAACGCATACTTTTTCAGATTCCGTTCTTTCTGAAACGTCTGATAATAGTCCACCAGCTCACTAACCCATGCCGCATAAAAAGCCCGAAGTTTTGCCGGCGCATAGTGTGCGATCGCATTGAAATCATTCACTTGAAAAAATTGCAGGTCATTGCGCAGGGTGCTATGCAGCGTTGTACTGAAGTTCTGGATCATTCCGCTGAGATCTTTAATCTGTGCCCAGTTTTGCTTCAGCTGCTTAAAATCGCCCTGATTATTTTCCTGGTCAAACAGCACCTCATGCAAAAGCTGATACGGCTCATAAAGACTCCGGAACTCATACTTCCGGGCAGGTGCCCGTTCCAGCGCTTTCAGCGAGGTAAGCAACTTCCACATTGCCACATAGTTGGTGAGATAGTTCACATCCTCGTATTCGTCCTGATACTGAGACACTGCCTGCTCTACCGGAGCCGCTTCCCGCACCCACGCCATTTTGCCTTCAAGCGCATCGCATTGCTGTGTGCGGCCATTCAAGTCGCAAAGGCCCTTCAAGACCTCCTTTTGCAGATCCGTTTCATCTGTGTTGTTATCCCAGTTTTTTTCCCGCTGGTTCAGAACCAGCCGGGTGCTGAACATCGTTGCACGCAGCAGCTTGCAAGAATAATTCAACGGGTGTCTGGTATCATCCTTTTCGTTTTGGCTGGGAGGTGCCATTGCTTTCAGCAGATTGACCAGCGGCACCTCACGCGCAATATAGCGATAATCGCACTCTCCAATAATATCATACAAGCGTCTTTCTTCCTTTTGGGCAGCGTTATTTTCTGCTCCTGTTCCTTCAAACAGCGCTTTGTCGAGTGCTGTCGTGAACACCTTTGCCTTCTGCTCAATGGGGATCCTGCCGTCCTCTGTATTGATGACACCTTTGAAGCTGATGGAATCGATTGTTTCCTTCTCAAGCGCCTTGAGCCAGCCATCTTTTCCGGGTTCATTGATATTTTTCAGCAGTTCCTTTTCCACACAGATCACAGAATAGGTATACAGCGGGCCAATGTCGTCTTTTCCGGTGTATTTTTCATGCAGCTGCACCAGAAGCTTTGAGACGCCCTTGTGGCTGTTGGTTCGGAACCCCACAATGAAATCATTTTTATCCAGCGTTGTATAGCAAAGATACTCGATCTTCTCGCCTCTGTCCCGTGCTTCCTTTGGTCGCTTCTTAATAAGGTCCCGAATCGAGCCTTCCAGCCGCTCTTTTTGCTCAGAAAGCGTCGCTTTCTTGCTTCCCTTCTGGGGCTTCATCTGCAAAAATGTCACAAAGGCCAACGGCAGTTCCGTGTTGTTTTCCCAAAAAGCCCGTTCTTCTTCTCTGGTTCCCATCCGGACACCGAACACATTCTGAAACGAATAGGTCCCGTCCAGCTGAAGCGCAAGCTCCTGGTTATAGCGCCACATCGCGCCCATCAGTGCGCATCCAGACTTCTGGGGTTTTGCCGTGTTTTCTTTTTCGTGCTCTGCCGCCTCATCCGCTGTGACCAGCTTTGTCTTCATTGCATCAAAAAAGCCAAGGGTAATATAGTTGCACGCAACCCCCTTATGATCCGCCTGCGGAGGAATATTATAGTTGATAAATGCAAAGGAGCGAAATATCTCTTCCCTGTTTTCCATTCTGTCTTTCTTCCTTCTGCTCGTTTAGGTCAAAAGTGGCTCGGCTTTATCTTTTACTTCCGTATCATACTCCTGCCCTGTGACCTCTGATTTTGTATATCGCTCTGTAAAAAGATCAATGAGCCGTTCTACGTCTGCATAGGTTTTCAAACGCACTTGTCCCTCTTCGACGTCAAACACATTTTTCCATCGCTCGACCGTCTGCAGCTTGTTCAGAAGTTCATCCTTTTGCATAGATGCGACGGGGAATTTATGGATCTGCATCATCTTCTTGGCATACCGTTTATTCCGCCGCTCTGCATATTCCTTCAGTTTGGCGGTATCTTTTACCAGGCCGCTCTCCGCGATCAAATCGGCTGCACGCCCAGCAGAAGTGCGCAGAAATGTTTCAAGTCCCAAATGACGCTCCATAAGTTTGATCTCATCCGTGATGATCTCATCGCCCAAGATGAGGATATCCACCTTGGGCGTTATGATAAACATCTGATCTTCCATTTCACGGAACACATCCGGCTCCCGCCGCGATTTTGCGATCAGCTGGAATCCTTTCTGCCGCCGGTTCGGTATCGCCGCCGGCTGAAGTTTCTGATATGCCCACAGCTGCTTTACCGTGCCACCCCGCTGAATGATAAATTGAAACAGCAGCGCGTCCGCATTGTCCTTATCTTCCAGCCGGAAGTTTTCCAGTTGCTCCTCTGGGGTCACATCCAAATCAAACGGTCGGTAATTCTCATCCTGTGTGATCACATAAAAGCGCTCTTGCTCATTTGCAAGCTCATCACCGGCTGCATACAGGCTTTCCTCCGAGCAATACTTTTCCCTGATCGTCTTGGAGATGCTGTCACGAATTTTTTGTTTGAAACCACCGTTTTCGCCCTCTTCTACAATGAGCCTTTTCCGCTGCGCGGTTCCATCTTTCATCACAACATAAATTTCAAATCCATGATCTGAATCCAAGACCTCACGAATCAAAGCCGTGATCCGTTCCTTTAACATTCTTCTTGTCCTCGTTTTCTTCACAGATATAAAAAACATCGTCCGCTATTTCCTGCCGCTTGATGCTTTTTCCTTCGCGCACCGGACGCCTTGTAATGCCTACAAGCTGCGTCTCCTGATACCTTGAGACTTGCGTTGTATCAAACTGGAACCGGAACACTTCATATCCCAAAAAGACCAACACCGGGTTTTGATAATACAAATCCGTCTTTCGCATCAGTGCAACCAGCATTGCCATCAGAACACAAAACACGATCAGCCCGCGCTTTGTGTTCAAATCATCCATTGCCAGCGGCAGCACATAGGTCGTGAAAAAAGTCACTCCTGCGTCCGGTATCTTTTCGATTTTCTTTAACGCCTCGCCTTGGCTCACAAGGTTTGCATTCTGCGAATCCGTAAATTTCCAGAAACCCCAGAGCGAAAGAATAAACCACCCGATGCAGACCAATTCCAGCACCGTCGTTGCGAACAACGGATGCTGCATCGCTTTAGTCAACGTCTCATAGGGCGATCTGCACACTGTCCTAAAAAATTTCCATACCAGCCCGATCGTCTCCAGTTTCCCGAATTTTACTAAAAGGATCAGAAACAATGGCGCAAATGCCTGTACGATCAGGAGATCCTTCATCCGCGAACTTCCGTTCATCCATTTTCCCTTCCTTTTTCTTCATGTAGCTTATCACGCCGCGCTGCAGCGCACGCCGACTTTTATGGTTTCAGTATAGCACAAACCTGAAAGCAAGTCACCTTATTTATTTTCTTTCAAACAAAATGCAAAAAAGGGCTGCTGCACAAGGATAAAAGCCAGTGCAACGGTCCCTTTTTTGCTCTCTCTGCGAAAAAAGCAGGAAACCGGCGTCAAACGAGCAGAATGTTGAAAGTTCAGTCCGTAAAAGCAGACCCTTCCGACTTTTTGAAGTCTTTGGAAGAATCTGTTTTTTATTTTCAGAAAATCAGAATTTCAGACAGGCTTTGGATGGATAGAATACTGTTTCTGTAAGCCTCTGCTGTACTTGAAAATGAACGGTGTAAAGTCAAAAGTTTGGGGTTGTATAGGAACCACCTGCAAAAGCCTGAAAACGGTGCAGGCGAAGCAATGTAGCCCCCAAAAATCGAAGTTGCGCTTTTTTCATTCCTCAATAAATCTTTTCACCGGAGGTTTTTACAATGTTTATATCTCATTTTTGCTTTCAGACCTTGACACAGCCGTATGACCCTTGACTACTTTTACGGACAGGCCGGAG
>OLGZ01001981.1_pt1 | contig 10422 bp, 7 predicted proteins | sample 1605981 | NCBI WGS metagenome assembly OLGZ01 (sample SAMN03283291) | human gut metagenome | biome: human-associated habitat; material: feces | host: Homo sapiens | place: Peru | collected 2012
AGTCCTTGCACTGCTGTATGACATCGTCACATACGGCATCACTCATGAAATATCCCTTTTCCGACTTCGTCTTCTCAAAATCGAGATAGTCATCAAAATAATCTCTGACCATGCCAAGCACCTGTATATAACGCTCCACATCGCCCTTGTCATCAAATCTGTAGTCAGTGAAATATGTTGATATATTCGCCTGCAGTCCCTTCATAGGTGAGAACGGCTCACTGAGATAGATATTGAGATATCCTTCCTCCTCATTCTCCATATACTGCTTGAGTATGTCATACGTGAGCTGCTGATTCTCTGTGAGATCATCCCTGTCAAATGACTTAAGCTTCTCAAATGTATCGTCAAATTCAGACTTCTGCTTTTTTATACCTTCGTCAGTCATATCGTGATCTCCCAACGACACCTCCGGCTCAGGTATTCCCATTGTCTCTCCATCCTTTATCTCATAATTGTATGTGAGTGTGTCGGATGTGACGCTGTCCACATACTCATCATGAAGAAACTCCTCAAATCTTTTTTGTTCATCAGTGTAGTCATCGGTATTGTCCTTTGTAACGCCGAATATATCCTTCACATCAAACATGTGTGAACTGCATGCAGTCGATGATACAAGCATCGCTGCCGCAACGAACAGCACCGCCGCTCTCTTTATCTTTCTCGCTATTTTGATCTTAAACATATTGTCTCCTTACTGTGTATTCCCCCACATGTGCTATCTGAATATTGTATGACATTTGAGCCCCAATTGTCCATTAATTTGGATTAAATTTTATTCTACAATATTCCACTACAATATTCCAAGTCCATCCAAAACAACCTTTATTCCTATAAGTATAAGGATAATTCCTCCCACAAGCTCAGCTTTTGACTTGTACTTTGTTCCGAATATGCTTCCTATCTTTACTCCCACTGCCGAGAAAATGAACGTGATACATCCAATGAATATAACTGCAAGTATGATATACAACGTGGACAGCTTAAGGAATGCAAATGACACTCCGACCGCAAGTGCATCTATACTGGTGGCGATCGCCAGCAGGAACATCACCTTTGTGCTCATGTCTGCATTCACTTCTTCCTCCTCGCTGAAGGATTCTTTGATCATGCTTCCACCTATAAACAACAGGAGCACAAACGCTATCCAGTGCGACCACTTGCTTACAAGATCAGCGAAAAAGCTTCCAAGCACATATCCTATCGTCGGCATGAGCGCCTGAAATCCTCCAAACCACGCTCCTGCAATGAGCATATGTTTCACCTTTATATTTCTAAGTGAAAGCCCTTTACATATAGACACCGCAAACGCGTCCATCGACAGCCCAACCGCCAGCATAAACAATTCGATAATACTCATAATCTCTTCTCCACATCATAGTATTTGTTCTGAATCTGCAATACCGGGAGCATCACACATCAGGCGCCGGACTTTTATATAAGAACAGACCCTGTCTCTTTTCCAGCGTATATAAAAAGAGACCTCCCGGGCAGCTCTAAGCTGTCCAGAAAGTCTCATCATCTACAGTAATACCAGATTCACACCGACAAATATATCAGCTGTCAATCATTATGTTGATATCACAACGCTCTTGTTCTTAATCTATATCTCCGCGCTGACTACTCCCTTAATGAACTCTGACATTCTATCATATTGATAATTTTTTATCAAGAAGTTTTTGGAGATATGGTGAGTTTCGCCGACCTCTAGCCCTCTATACCGTCCAGATCTCCGGAATCCTCAAGCGCAGGGGTGCCTCGAAGCTCTATGATCGGGCTTCCCTTGCCTTTGATATAGTCACCGGTGATGGTGACTCTTCCTATCGTGTCATCCCTTGGTATCTGATACATGATATCAAGCATGAATTTCTCTATGATCGCACGGAGTGCTCTGGCTCCGGTCTTTCTCTTTATCGCCTCATCAGCGATAGCCTCATATGCACTGTCGTCGAATCTCAAGTCCACCTCATCAAGTGCCAGCAGCTTCTTGTACTGCTTGAGTATAGCATTCTTTGGCTCCCTCAGGATCTTGATGTACATATCCTTGTCAAGGGCATCCAGTGTGAAGAGTACAGGCAGACGACCGAGGAACTCAGGTATCATACCGAAGTCACGGAGATCTTCTGTTGTCACCTGTCTGAGAAGGTTCGGCTCATCATCGTACTTATCCTTGAGTTCTGCCTTAAATCCCATGGAAGCCTGCTTGCTTATCCTCGCCTTGATTATATCCTCAAGATCCGGGAATGCGCCTCCACATATAAATAGAATATTTCTCGTGTTGATGGTCGTCATCGGAACCATGGCATTCTTGCTTCCCGAGCCAACCGGAACCTCCACATCAGCACCTTCAAGAAGCTTCAGAAGTCCCTGCTGAACCGACTCACCACTCACATCTCTGCTGTTGCTGTTCTGTTTCTTGGCTATCTTGTCTATCTCATCTATGAATACTATTCCGCGCTCAGCTTTCTCCACATCATTGTCTGCAGCCGCAAGCAGCTTGGACAGAACACTCTCCACATCATCGCCTATGTAGCCGGCCTCTGTGAGTGTGGTCGCATCTGTTATAGCAAGCGGCACCTGAAGGAGCTTTGCTATGGTCTTTACTATATAAGTCTTTCCACATCCGGTAGGTCCAACCATGAGCATATTGGACTTCTCTATCTCTATGTCGTCCATGGTGTCCGTGAGAACTCTCTTGTAATGATTGTACACGGCAACTGATATAACCTTCTTCGCATACTCCTGACCCACAACATACTCGTCAAGCATGGCCTTTATCTTGTGTGGTGCCGGAATGGTCTTGAGTGAGAATTCCGTCTCAGCCTTCTTCGCCTTTGGCGCCTTCTTCTTGACTTTCTGCGACTTTGGTATATCGTTCTGCGCTTTGATCTTGGACATATCTATATTTCCAAATGGCATATTGGTAAGGTCTATGAACTGCATGTTGCCAAGCCCCGGCATATTGCCAAATCCTGAACTTGTAAAGCTGTCAAATGATCTCTGCATACAATCCGGACAAATATTGATATCTCCCGGCATATGGATGAGCTTTCCTGTCACACTCTCCGGTCTGCGGCAGAGATAGCAGTACTTCTCGTAGTCGTCATCCTTATCATTTTCAGAATTGCCGTCCTGTGATTTATCGTCGGATTTCTTATCTGAAGTATCACTGCCTGTTCGATCATCACTGTTGCCAGCCACGTCATATACTTCTGAATCATTTACCTCTTTATAATCTACTTCATTATAATTTACTTCTTTATTTAATTCTTTTTCACTATCGTCTATATCATCATATCTATTATCTATCATATCCTCATTCGTCCTCCAATTCTTTATATACCTTTTGTTATAATAACATATACTAACCACATTTACCAACACCTTGAAATGTGAAATTCCTGTAAACTCCAACAGTCCGCACTGTCGGCTCGCAACTCTATAAATGTGCTTAATAAAATAAAGTATCACAGCCCGAAAGTCTGGTTTTTTATCCATCATATCTTTATTATTCTTTTAATATTTTTGCATTTGCCCAACAGTATAGAATTGAAAATTTGGCTATGCTATAATCTGATCAGACAAGGCAAATGGGCTGAAGGCGATTGCAGATGCAGATGCCTTTAAAGACTTCTATGGTGCATCTGTTCATTATGTTTTAAAGGAGGACTGTAAAATGAAAAAACTCGAGATTGTAGTTCGTTCAGAAAAGCTTGACGATGTTAAGGCCATTCTCGACGAGTGTGAGTCAACAGGTGCCATGGTGTCCAACATCATGGGATATGGTAATCAGAAGGGATACAAGACAACTTACAGAGGCAGCGAATACGTGGTAAATCTTATTCCTAAGGTTAAGATCGAGACCATTGCAGCTGATGACGTGGCTGACAAGATCATCTTCAAGGTATGCGAGAGGATATCCACAGGCAAGATTGGTGATGGTAAGATTTTCGTATATGACGTTGCAGATGTTGTTCGTATCCGTACAGGAGAGCGTGGGGAGACAGCACTTTAACAAATACATCATAATGCATTATGCATTTATGATATCCTATAACATTCCTTTTTCTAACTTGGCAGCCGGCTGTTCTCAGCCGGCTGTTTTTATCTGCATTCACCTTTTTTCTCCCGCAGGATCTTTATGAAGTTTCCCGGTGTGTATCCTGTATACCATTTGAATTCTCTCTGGAAATGCGCCTGATCTGAATACCCCATTTCTTCCATATAATTAGTAATTTTCTCATATGGATCCTCGAGTATTCTCTGTACCGTGTATCGCACTCTCACAATTCTTGCAAATTCCTTAGGTCCTTTTCCTGTCTCTTCTTTAAATATCCGGTGAACATGTCTGACTGTGCATCCTGCCGAATCTGCAAGCTCCGGCAGGCTTATGATTCCATGTCTCTCCGTTATCATCCCTGCCAGTTTCATTATCCTGGACGGCTTTTTTTCAGTACATTCTTCTGACCACAGCTTAGAATAATTTTCCAGCATCACACCAAGTTCTTCCGCCAAGACCTCTGTATATCGTCTTTCCTCGGCCTCGCCTGTATTTTCCCCAGGTTTTGCACCGAACTTGCTGTCCCCATGTCCGTCCAGAGACCTTACTATGTTATGTATCACCTTGTCATCCACTGCATTTGCACAGAAACTAATATCGGGCTGAACAACAGCAAATGAGCATCCTCCGTCAACTGCACTTGCCTCCTTCACCTCCGATAGCATTAGCACTCTGGCATTTCCCGATGTATACACCACACACACACCTTCCAGTTCCTGGGGAACCAGTCTGATCCTAGAAAAACTGTACCCGGTCGTAATCTCTACTTTTCGATTATTTTTTTCCAGTTTATATGTGCTTATTTCATCACAAAAATTAACATTCAATAAAATCTGGCGCATCAAAGAGTTCCTCCAAATAATTTTTTTACCCTGATAATATGTTTTACTTTACAATATTAAGTCTACAGTAAATAAAATAATGTATATAAGTATATGTCCGATTTTTTCAATATTTTACCATATCCAAATACTATACTCAACCCAAGTTAGTAATTGAGGTGTGGCACTGAGATACTTATTATCAGTCATATCTCAGTGACGTACGATCAGATATCATGTGCACAAAGATGTGTTTTGTCAGGTTCAGACCTGGCGGGACGCATCTTTTTTTATATCTGATCACTTCCACAACTATAAAAAGTGCAGCCGTGGCACGAAGCATTTTCGCGCGTCTGCCCAATGTGTTAAAAGGAGGAATGATTATGGAAGACGTAAGCACAATTGTATTTGGAGTTTGGTTCCTCGTCGGAGCCGCACTGGTATTCTGGATGCAGGCCGGTTTTGCAATGGTTGAGGCTGGTTTCACAAGAGCAAAGAATGCCGGAAATATCATAATGAAAAACCTCATGGATTTCTGTCTTGGTACAGTTTCATTCATGATCCTCGGTTCATCACTTCTGCTCGGCAGCAGCGACTGGGCTCTCGGAGGTTTCATCGGAAAACCTTCACTCGCCCTCTTCCTTGACTACAAAAATTATGACTGGTCAAGCTTCGTATTCAACTTGGTATTCTGTGCAACAGCAGCTACCATAGTATCAGGAGCTATGGCAGAGAGAACCAAGTTCTCTGCATACTGCATATACTCAGCTATCATCTCACTGCTGATATATCCTATTGAAGCTCATTGGATCTGGAATCCAGGCGGCTGGCTTGTAAAGCTTGGCTTCCACGATTTCGCCGGTTCATGTGCAATCCACATGGTAGGTGGTATATCAGCCCTGATAGGAGCAGCATTACTTGGACCTCGTATTGGAAAGTTCAATAAGGATGAGACAGGTAAGGTAGTAAAGGTTCACACCTTCCCTGGTCATAACCTTCCACTCGGCGCACTCGGTGTATTCATCCTGTGGTTCGGTTGGTATGGATTCAACGGTGCAGCAGCAACATCAGTTGAGCAGCTCGGAACGATCTTCCTCACAACCACTATCGCACCTGCACTTGCAACAGTTTCATGTATGATATTTACATGGCTCAAATATGGCAAGCCTGATGTGTCAATGTGTCTCAACGCTTCACTCGCAGGTCTTGTCGCTATCACAGCACCTTGTGATACAGTTGACGCCCTTGGTGCAGCTATCATCGGTATCGTTGCCGGACTTCTCGTAGTATTCGGTGTATGGCTCTGTGACCACGCATTACATGTTGATGATCCTGTCGGTGCCGTAGCCGTTCACGGTGTAAATGGTATCTGGGGAACAATCGCAGTTGGACTTTTCTCAACAACATCTGTTCCAGGAAACGATACAATAACCGGTCTGTTCTACGGCGGTGGTGTTCACTCACTCCTCATCCAGTTACTTGGAGTTGTATCAGTTGCAGCATGGACAGCAGTTACCATCACTATCGTATTCCTGATCATCAAGAAGACCATCGGACTCAGAGTTTCTGAGGAAGAGGAGATCAAGGGTCTTGATCCTACAGAGCACGGTCTTCCAACAGCATACGCAGACTTTGTAACAACAAAGTAATATGGAAATATAACGGAATTTCAAATAAAAACACACCCGGGGACGGAGGGGTCAGGTATCTCCGTCCCCGGGTGGTTTTTTCAACACGTTTTGTCCTATACACCCGTTTTTCCTCAATCGTTTGTTTTTCCCTAAAAAAGGATAAAATTATCTCTTTTCACCTGATAATTGGTCTGAAGGTTACAAAAAATAAGGATGTTATCCCCAAATGCTGTTTAAAGAGGATATTAGGATAATTTTGTACCAAATAGATTAAGATACTGAAACAAATACAAAAACAAAGCGTTATTACGTTTTGTTATAAAAAAATACCATATATCGAACACCCGGGGACGGAGGGGACAGGCACCTCCGTCCCCGGCACTACTGTCTCGCCATTTCACTGGCGGCCATATAATTCTTAAGGATATCCCCATATTCTTTCTTGTGCTTAAACATATATACACAATGTCCGTATCCCTTTCTCACCGTGATCGTCGCTTTGGGGTAATATCTTTTTATTAGTTTTCTGCACACTATGTGTGAATCCCTGCTGCCAAATTCGAAATAAAGCTCTCTCTGCACGTTCTCCGGCATAAGACACTGCTCGTATTTAAAACTGTTACATGAATGAACCATACACGCCAACGCTTCCTTGTCTGTCCTCTCCATTGATCTTGCAAGTTTCTGAACCATTTCAGTATCCATCTCCGCAGAAGAATACATCTTGGCCGCTGCATCAGGGTGTTTCTTCATTCCTCCCATCATACCTCGGAACATCCACTCTACGCCTTTCATTCTTGTGAGTGCAGCTCCCTCAAGAACTGAACATCTCACATCAAGCCACGGATTATATGCCATCAGATACATTGCAACCACGCAGCCCATAGAAGCCGAGAACATAAGATCAAGGCTCTTTATATCATGATCCGAAAGCCATTTGCCTATCAGCATCGCATCTCTCTCCGCACTCGCAAATTTCTCCTGATCATCCCCATGCCCTGTCAGATCAGGCGCTATTATATGATAATCATTCCGCATATCCTCAACGTAAGGAAGCATCATCTCGTGACACATCCACATGCCATGTATAAGAAGTATGTGTGGCTTATATCTGTCTCCGTACTCATGTATAGTCATAATGTGTATCTCCTGTATATATATTTGTTGGATGATGCTCTATGTTCTGGCTTATTTTGCCATCGTTAGCCGGGTATAGCCACAGCTAACATGCGGGGCTTGTTTGCCATCGTCAACCAGATATAGCCATAGCTAACATGCGAGGCTTATTTGCCATCGTCAGCCGGGTATAGCCATAGCTAACATGCGGGGCTTATTTTACATGCATCTAGGTTGGGTAGCTTACAACTCTCCTCATTACACTCTGCCCACTGTGTCGCACAACTGCACAAATCTTGGTAAGCATACCTAAACCCGCGTTAGACTCATCTAACTTCAATTATTTTAGCACAACCGTCATCCACTATACAACACCGGATCGAAGAATTTTCCTATACACACAATATTCTCAGTCAAATGTTATAATTTTTTCCTTGGGTTGTCGAAAAACCTCTATCCAGGATAATTTCTGTAGATTTTATCCTTTTCGCTCTTTTCAATAGACTTTCAGGATAATTTTTTCACTTTTCTATAGGATGTACGGCTTTTTAGGAGAATTCCTTCGTTTGGCATCCATATCGCGGTGCCACCATTCGCATTCCGCCATTCGCATTCCGCTGGCGCTCCATGCTCATGTCGCGCTAGCGCGCTATGTTCCGCCCAACAAAAGGGCCTGCTCGTGAGCAAGCTCCCGGACAGGCCCTTTTGTTGGGCGGAACGCACCGCTTGTAGAACGCACAAAAGGGCTCCCGGCCATAAATGACCGGGAGCCCGTCTCAATACAAACATCTATAGATTAAAGACTGTAAGAACCTGATTCTCCATCAGCTGTATAATATACCATGCCTGTTTCTGGCTGGTAATATACGTTCAATTCCTTAACTGTCTTATTACCAAGAGCTTCCTTTGCCTTGTCAACGATTGCTGACATCTCTATCTGTCCACCAGCGAACTCTACAAATACCTTCTCAGTTGTCTTAACTGGAGCTGCCTTCTTTGCAGGTGCTTTCTTTGCTGGAGCTGCTTTAACCTCAGCTGCCTTTGGCTCTTCCTTCTTTGCTGGAGTTGCCTTCTTTGCAGGTGCTGCCTTAACCTCAGCTGCCTTTGGCTCCTCCTTCTTCTCTGCTGCTTTAACTGGAGCTGCCTTTGCTGCTGTAGCTGTTGTTTTCTTTGCTGCTTCCTCTTTCTTAGCTGCCTCAACCTTAGCAAGTGCTGCTGCAGGTGTTGCCTTTGTTACCTTCTTTGTGTCATCTGCCTTCTTTGCTGTAGCCATGATTCTTTCCTCCCAATTAAAAAGTATCTATATAATCTTATGTACTTATTTCCAAGCTAGCTAGATATTACTCCATTTTTAGTCTTTTTTCAATATAACCAAATTCTTTTCTCCCTTTTGTAGTGTATTGGGAATTGATTTTCACCAAACAACAACACATTGCACAAACAAACGGTCACGGAATGTTATAAATCCGTGACCGTTTTTGTAATTTTATACAAATACATACTTTAATTAGTAAGAATATTAACCACTTCACTCAAATTCATGCCATTTGATGCCTTTAAAAGAACTATATCTTCCGGCTTCATAAGTGCCATGAGATATATAGCTATCTCTTCTGTGTCTGTAAATGACACAGTCTTGGCATGTTTTGTGTTCTCACTCGCATCCAAAGCCTCTTTTATCTTCTGAGCATGTTCACCGATGACGATGACCTCATCTATCTTCTTGTCTCTCAGATACTCACCCACCTCATAATGGTACTCATCACTCTTCTCTCCGAGCTCAAGCATATCTCCGAGGACAAGATACTTCTTGCCATCACACTTCATATCACAAAGGACATCGGTACTGGCCTTCATAGAATCAGGGCTGGCATTGTATGTATCATCAATTATAGTATATTTTCCAGGGAGCTTGATAACCTTCTGTCTGAGGCCTCTGAAATTCTCAAATGCCTTTGAAGACTTCTCATATGGAACTCCAAGCTGATGCGACACCGCCATGGCAACCAGCGAATTGCGTACATTGTGAAGTCCCATGACTCCAACCTTTACAGTCACCACATCATCACCGTGAACCATATCATATACTGAATATCCATCTTCCATACGGATATTTGTCGCTCTGAAATCCATATCCTCTCCACAGCCATAAGTGTACACCTTGCATGGGATCTCATCCTTCACTGCATATAACATAGGATCATCACCGTTGATATAGAGTGTTCCATTCTCTCCCATGCCCTTGATGATGCTGAGCTTCTCTTTACGTGTATTTTCAAGAGAACCCATATATTCTATGTGAGCTACGCCTATGGTGGTTATAACGCAGATATCAGGCTGTGCTATATCTGTGAGTATATCCATCTCCCCCGGCTCGCCAATTCCAAGTTCAAGAACGGCCGCATCGTATTCATCTGTCATTCTGGATACTGTGATAGGCTCTCCATATACCGAGTTATAATTTCCCTCTGTGTGAAAGCACTTCATCCCTGCACTTACAGCAGCTGTGATCATCTCTCTCGTTGTGGTCTTGCCCACGCTTCCGGTGACTGCCACAACCGGCATATCGTATCTGTTTCTTATATACTTTCCGATAGCCTGAAGAGCCTTAACAGTGTCATCTACACGAATGTACGCCTTGTCTGACACGACTACATTATCGTGCTCTGACGTGAGTGTAGCAGCTGCAATCTGAAGCGCAGATTCTATAAATCTATGGCCATCGGTTCTCGAACCTATGATAGGCACAAACAGATCCCCTTCTTTGGCTTCCTTTGAATTGATACAGATATCT
>OLGZ01001987.1_pt1 | contig 10393 bp, 6 predicted proteins | sample 1605981 | NCBI WGS metagenome assembly OLGZ01 (sample SAMN03283291) | human gut metagenome | biome: human-associated habitat; material: feces | host: Homo sapiens | place: Peru | collected 2012
AAGATGGAATCGCAGTCGTCCTCGCCGTACTCGATCTCGGCCTCAGCCAGAGCGGTGCGGCAGTCGGGGCACCAGTAGACAGGCTTCAGACCCTTGTAGATATAGCCCTTCTTGGCCATCTCGCCGAAGATCTCGATCTGACGGGCCTCAAACTCGGGCTTGAGGGTCAGATAGGGATGCTCAAAATCGCCGATAACGCCCAGACGCTTGAACTGGTCGCTCATGATGTCGATGTGCTCGGTGGCGAACTTCTCGCAGATCTGGCGCAGCTCGAGCTTGGAGATGTCCTTCTTCTTCTCGCCGACGGAGGACAGGGCCTTCAGCTCAATGGGCAGGCCATGGGTATCAAAGCCGGGTACATAGGGAGCCTGGAAGCCCTCCATGTTCTTCTCGCGGATGATGATGTCCTTGATGATCTTGTTCAGCGCGGTACCCATGTGGATATTGCCGTTGGCATACGGAGGGCCATCGTGCAGGATGAACTGAGGTTTGCCCTCGTTGTGCTTCATGAGCTGGTTGTACAGGTCGTTGTCGTCCCAATCCTTGAGCATGACCGGTTCCTTTTTGGGCAGGCCGGCACGCATCTCGAACAGGGTCTTGGGCAGATTCAACGTACTGTCGTACTGCGATTTGTTCTTAGCCAATGGTTTACACTCTCCTCTATTTTTGCGTTGGGTGCCTTACTCGCTGAACTTAACGCCCTGAAAAGCATCATAGTCCGGCTCGTCCGGCTTCATATCAGCAGGAGGCGGGTCCAGCTTGAGCTGGCTTTCGTCCTTTGCCCAGAAATCCTCGCTGCTGTCAGCCGCCTTGTCGTCATCGGCAGGGGCGGCAGGTTCGGTGGTTTTGGTCGTTTCGGCAGGCTGCTCGGCCGGAGCTGCTGCAGCGTCGGCTGCGGGGGCAGCATCAGGCTGTGCGGCGGGCTGCTCTGCGGCAGTCTCCTGCGCAGGCTCTGCGTCCTGTGCAGGGGCGTCCTGTGCAGCTTCCTTGGTTTCCTTCTGGAACTCCGGCAGACGGCTCAAAGACTCCACATGGCTGCGGTACAAATTGAGCACATCGGCCTTGAAGCGGGTGACCTCCAGACGGACGCGGTCGTACTCCCGTTCCTCCGCCATACGCTTCTCATTAGCTTCGTTCTCAATCTCGTCTGCGCGGTCGCTTGCCTTTTGCAGCAGCTCGTTGGCATCGCGGATGATATCATCGCCCCGCAGATTTGCGCGGTGGATGATCTCCTCAGCCTTCTGGTTTGCTTCGCGGATCACGTTTTCGCCCATGCGCTGAGCATTGATCAGCGCACTCTTGAGCATATCGCCGTCAGCCTCAAAGCTTTGCAGCTCGCCCTTGAGCTTCTGGTTCTCTGCGGTCAGATCTGCGATCTGCTTGCGCAGCTGCTCTGCCTGCGCATCGTTCTGCTGCAGCTGCTCCTCGACCTTGTCCAGAAAACGATCCACGTCCTCTGTACGGTAGCCGCGGAGGTTTTTTTCAAATTGTACAGAGCGGACATCCTGCGGAGTCAGCATAGTCATTTCCTCCCATAGCTTTTAATATTGAAAGAACTCAATGATCGAACGATCTTTTTTACTTTTCCCGGGCAATGCGGTCAGCCGGAAGCGGCCCTTGCCGCGCACGGTGAACACATCCTGCTCGTATACGGGGGCATGGGGCTTTTCTACCGGCAGATGGTTGATCTCTACTCTGCCCGCTTCGATCAGCTCCGCAGCAGTACCGCGGCTGACGTGCAGCATGGCAGAAAGCACCGCGTCCAGCCGCAGGGAGGACACGGTGGCAGTGAGCAGCTGCCGCTCCGGCGCCGGGAAAGCCGGGATCTCTTCCGGCTCCAAAAGACGGGTGGACACCTCGGTGCGCCCCGCCTGACACAGCTCCCGGCAGATGAGCTTTGCCGCCGGCTCCAGCGCGAACGCATAGGCTGTGCCCGGCGCATCGGCGGGCAGCAGAATATCGCCCAGTGCTTCGCGCTTGAGGGCAAGCCCCATCAGGCTGCCCAGATAGTCCTTGTGCGCCGGAAGCGCCGCACCGGGCAGTGCCCGGCATTGCAGCTGTACGCAGCGCACCGGACACTCGCCGTAGCTGTACTCCGGCTCCAGACAAAGCACCCGGCGCTCGGCTTCGGGCCAGCCGCCGTCAAAACGCCAGCCGTCCCGCACACCGGCACGCCCCAGTGCCACCCGGGCAAGATCCTGTTCCCGGTCGCTGAGGAACGCGGAGTACCGGGCTATGCCGCGGGAAAAAGCCGCATCGGCAAGATCCTCAATATGCCGCATGAGATAGCGTTCCTCATCGTTGCGGGCGGGCACAAAGCCGCGCACCGCACCGGCTGCCGGATCAATAGAATGCGCCATTGTTCTCCAGCTCGTCCAGCAGGTCACCCATGATATCCACGTTGTACGGGGTAATGATAAAGGTGCTGTTGGCTACGCGCTTGATCTGACCGTTGTTGGCATAAGCCACGCCGGACAGGAAGTCCACCAGACGGCGGGAGACCTCCTTGTTGGTGGACTCCAGATTCAGCACCACGGTACGCTTGTTGTTCAGATGGTCGGCAATGGTGCTGGCATCCTCGAACCGCTCGGGCTTGACCAGAACCACCTTGAGCTGGGTGGTAGCGTGGATATTAACCACCTTGTTCTTTTTGCTGGTGCCCTCGGCAGGCTCTTCGGTCTCTTCATCCATCCCGATGCCGACGCCGCTGTTGTTGTTCACCATCTGGGGGCCGTCATCGATGTACTGATCCTCGTACTCGTCCCCTTCACCCATCAGGCCCTTTTTAATGCTATCCAGCAAAGACATAATTATCTGCTCCTTTCATTCGGGCAGCGCCCGGCTGCCTGGCGTTCTTTGCAAAAAGAATGCAAATAGCTTTTACTATTATCTGATTTTTTGCAGCAGATGTCAATAACTACAAAAGTTTTCCGTCATATAAATTTTGTCCCGAGACGATTATTTCGTCATAAAGCCTTACCTGACTGACAGAACCGTCCGTTCCCTTGGGCAAAACAAGGATGTAATCCCCTTCCGTGACCAGCGGATGGTCAGCATCCACGGGGTCGATCTTACAGAAGCGTGCAATGTTGCCGTACTTGACATACACGCCGGGGATATAGTTTTCGCCCTGCGTCTCGGCCTCGGTGCCGTCCTCCTTCAGGTAGTGCACCGCTGCAGCAGGCACCCGCAGACCGGTGCTCTCCCCGGTGCTGATGCGGGCACGGGCGTGGTTGAGACACAGCACGTCGCCGTTGATGGAATTGCAGCGCAGCACAAAGCGGGCAACATCCTTTTCTGCATCAACGGTCACCTCGGTGACGGTAGCGCGCAAGGCGGCATCGCTCTGGCCGGGAAAGCTGATCTCCACCGCCGTGCGCAGGGGCTTGCCGTCCGAACCCAGCAGCTTTTCGGCCTGCTTTGCCGAGCACACCCCGGCGTACTGCCAGCTGAACCCGGCCACCAGCTTGCCTACGCAGCCATCCAGCGGCATCTCGGGGTCAGAGTCCAGATAGGCCTTGAGCTGCTCCGGGCTCTGCGCCAGAATGTCCGCAGCACCGGCGTTCAGCCGTCCGCTGCTGGCAGCCCGGACAAAGTAGCCGGTGGTGGGGGCGAGGATCTGGGTGGGGTTGCCCAGCTGCGCCTGCACAGTCTGTGCCTGCTGGGCAAGCAGCGCGATCTGATCTGCAAAGCCGGCGGTATCGCCGGTGGTGATCCAGAGCTTGTTCTGCGCCAGCAGATAGGCATCGGCACTGCTGTCCACATCGCTGTAGCGGGCGGTGTCCAATGCATCCAGCAGATCGTACAGCGCACCGGAGCGCTCCTTGAGCAGACCGTCCAGCTGGGTGGCTGCGGTATTCTGGGAGCGCTGCAACAGATCGATCTGGCTGGTGAGCTGGGTCAGCTGCTGGCGCAGCACCGCCTGATTGGCGTCGGTGTACAGCTCTGCAACGGCAGTGCCCGCCGACACCCGCTCGCCGTCCGAGACAAGGTAGCCCAGATTGCCGCTGCCGGAAATGCAGGTCTCGTCAAACAGCAGCACGCCGTCCGCTTCAATGGTATCGGAGATGGTGATGGGCAGCGCCGTTTCGTAGACGTTCTGGGGGAAAAGGATGTGCGCCGCCTGCCAGCAGACATACACTGCCGCCGCCAGCAAAAAGGTGGCCATCACAACTGCCAGCGTGGTGAGCGCAGAGAGCTTGTGGCGCGGTTCCTGAGGGGTTTCCGGCATAAGGATCATCCTTTCGATAAAAAGTCTTGGGTCAAGCGCAGGGCGGTCTGCCGCACGTCCTCAGCCCCGGCATCCAGCCATGTGACCCCGTCCATGTGGCGGAACCATGTCAGCTGGCGCTTGGCGTAGTTACGGGAAGCCTGTTTGAGTTTTTCAGTGCAGGCATCCAGCGCTGTAGTCTGCTCAAAATACGGAAAAAATTCTTTATAACCGATGGCCTGTGCGGCGGTGCGGAAGGCTTCGCGGTTGCGCCAGACGTATTCCGCCTCGGCTAAAAGCCCGGCTTCCAGCATTTTGTCCACCCGCAGGTCGATGCGGCGGTACAGCGCTGCACGGTCCGGGAAATCCAGCCCCAGCACAAGGCTGCGGTAGGGGCGCTCCGGCGGCAGCGAATCGGCCTTTTGTTCGCTGAGACGCTTGCCGGTGGCGTGGTAGTGCTCCAGCGCCCGCAGCACCCGCACCTTATTATTGGGGTGGATGGCAGCGGCAGCCTCGGGGTCCACGGCTTGCAGTTTTGCGTACATGGCTTCCGGGCCGATGGCTTCCAACTCGGCGATCAGCTGCTCGCGCAGGCCGTCCGGGGCTTTTTCGGCGGTGAAGCGCACCCCGTACAAAAGGCTCTGCACATACAGTCCGGTGCCGCCTACCAACAGCGGCAGATGCCCCCGGGCGGTGATATCCTGAATATACTCCCCTGCCAGCGCGGTGAAATCCGCCACGCTGAAGGTCTTTTCCGGGGTGAGGATGTCCACGCCGTGGTGCGGGATGCCGCAGGTCTCCTGCGGGGTGATCTTGGCAGTGCCCACATCCAAACCTCTATAGATCTGCATGGAGTCGGCGCTGATGACCTCGCCGGAGAACCGCTGCGCCAGCGCAACGCCCAGCGCGGTCTTGCCGGTGGCGGTGGGGCCTACCACAGCCACCACGGCAGGTTTTGCATTACACGATGCGTCCAAACTGCTTTTCCAACTCCTTTCGGGTAAGCTTGAGCACGCAGGGACGGCCATGGGGGCAGAAGGGCGGCACCTCGCCGGAGAGGATCTTCTCGGCCAGTGCCATCAGCTCCTGCGGAGAGGACTTGTCCCCCGCCTTGATGGCGGCGCGGCAGGAGATGGAGTGCAGCACCCACTCGGTGTGCTCGTTCAGTGCGTCCCGGCTGCCCTTGAGCAGGCGGTCGGCGATCTCCACCAGCAAGTCCTCGGCGTTCTGCGGCTCTACGTCCGCAGGCACGGCGCGCAGCAGCACGGTGCTGCCGCCAAAGTCCGCCACATCCAGCCCGGCGTTTTCCAGCAGGGGCTGGTTTTCCAGCAGCGCCTGCTTTTCCTCTGCGGAGAGGTCGATGGCAGCGGGTTGCAGCAGCAGCTGGCTGGGCACGTTGCCGTAGTTGGCAGCAAGTTTTTCGTACAGCTGGCGCTCATGGGCGGCGTGCTTGTCGATCAGGCACAGCTCGTCTCCCCGCTCTGCCAGAATATAGGTGCGGAAAACTTCGCCCACATACCGCAGCGGCTCTTCTCCCTGCGGTACATCAAAGCCCAGCTGCTCCGGCTGTTCCGGCTGTTCGGGTTCTTCCGGCTGATAGGGCACCGTTGCGGCTTCGATCTCCGGGGCGGCAGGCATGGTGTTCCATGCTGCCATGTGATCCAGCAGCGGGTCGGCTGCGGTGTCCGTTTCTGGGTGCACATCCAGCTGCGCTTCACCGGCAGCTGCCCGGAAGGGCTGCGGCGCGGGCTGGACTTCGGTTGCATCCGGTTTTTCCGGGCTGTGGAGGGTGACCACAGGATCCAGAATGTCCTCTGCGGGGGCAGACTGCCGCCACGAGGGCACAGCAGCAGCCGCGCGGGCAGGCTGTGCGGGCTGTACCGGCGGGGTATCTGCCGTAAAAGCCGGGGTTTTCACCGGTGCAGCAGCGGGGCGCTGCTGCGGCGGGGCTTCCCAGCGCTGCGCGGGCAGCGTACCGGGGTCTGCCTGACCCGGAATCACAGCAGAAAGTCCCGTAAAGTGATTATTCTTTACAGAATTTTTGTTCTTTGTATCGTTTTCTTTTTCGGATTTCTCATTTTTGTCCGCTTCAAAGGTAAAGCGGCGTTCCCCGGTGCCGGGCTGTGCCAGCGCCAGCTTGACCGCATGGTAAACGACATCGAACACGTCGTTTTCCCGGGCAAAGCGGGCTTCGATCTTTGCAGGGTGGACATTGACGTCCACAAGGTCTGTGGGCATTTCCAGCAGCAGGATGCCGCCCGGGAACTTGCCCTGCATGGTCGTGCCCTTAAAGGCCATTTCCATACCCGCCATGATGGTGCGGTTGCGCACATAGCGGCCATTGATGTAGAAATGCTGCATACTGCGGCTGGCGCGGCAGCTCTTGGGCGGGGTGATCAGACCACTGACCCGGTACAACCCTTCCTCGGAGTGCACCTCGATGAGGTCGCGGCTGAACTCCCGGCCAAGCACCGCATAGGCGGCGCTGCGCAGCTGACCATCGCCGGGGGTGACATATTGTAGCTTGCCCTCCCGGATGAATTTGACGCTGACCTCCGGGTGGCTGAGTGCGACATGGCCTACGTTATCTGCCACAAAGGTGCCCTCGCTGGAGTCCTTTTTGAGGAACTTCATGCGGGCGGGGGTGTTGTAGAACAGGTCCTGCACTCGGATGGTGGTGCCCACGGCGCGGGCGGCAGGCTCCCTGCCCTGCTCCTCGCCGCCGGCGATGCGGTAGCAGGTGGCAAACTCGTCCACCTCGGTGCGGGTGAGCAGCTCTACCCGCGCCACGCTGGCAATGGAAGCCAGTGCTTCGCCGCGGAAGCCCAGCGTATGGATGCTGTTCAGGTCGTCCGGCTTTTCGATTTTGCTGGTGGCGTGGCGGATGAAGGCTGTCGGGATATACTCAGCATCAATGCCGGTGCCGTTATCGCTGATCTCGATCAGCTTTACGCCGCCGGACTCGATGCTGACGGTAACCTGCGTTGCACCGGCGTCGATAGAGTTTTCCAAAAGCTCCTTGACCACCGATGCCGGGCGCTCCACCACCTCACCGGCGGCGATCAGCTCAGCGGTATGCTTATCCAGAACATGGATGACTGCCATGGTATTTTCCCTCCCCTGTGGTTGATTTTATGGTCAGCCGTTCAGGCTGCCCTTGAGGGTCTTTTTCAGCTCGTACAAAAAGTTCAGCGCTTCAATGGGAGTAAGTGTTTCCACATCCACGGTCTCCAGCTTTTCCATCATCTCGCTGGGCACTGCCGGGGAATTGTACTCCTGCAAGGCATCAAAATCCATCTGCTCCACCTTGTTTTTGGGGGCAGATGCTTCCAGCGTGCGCAGCACCTCGTGGGCGCGGCGGGTCACGCTGCCGGGCAGACCGGCCAGCTTTGCCACTTCGATACCGTAGCTGTCGTCTGCAGGGCCGCGCACGATGCGCCGCAGGAAAGTGATGTCCTCGCCGCGCTTTTTGACCGCGATGTTGTAGTTTTTCACACCTTCCACGGTGCCTTCCAGTTCGGTCAGTTCGTGGTAGTGGGTGGCGAACAGGGTCTTGCAGCCCAGCCCCTTGGCAGGGTCTGCGATATGCTCCACTACGGCGCGGGCAATGCTCATGCCGTCAAAGGTGGAGGTGCCGCGGCCGATCTCGTCCAGCACCACAAGGCTCTTAGCGGTGGCGTTTTTCAAAATTTCGGCCACCTCGGTCATCTCCACCATAAAGGTAGACTGGCCTGCGGCAAGGTCGTCCGATGCACCGATGCGGGTGAAAATGGCATCCACCACGCCCACATGACAGCTGGCCGCCGGCACAAAGGAGCCGATCTGTGCCATCAGCGCAATGAGGGCATTCTGACGCATATAGGTAGATTTGCCCGCCATGTTGGGGCCGGTGATGATAAGGCAGCGGTCGGTGGTGCAGTTGAGAGTGGTATCGTTGGGCACGAACATACTGCCCTTGAGCACCTGCTCCACCACCGGGTGACGTCCCTCGGTGATGGTCAGCACATCACTGTCGTCCACCACGGGGCGGCAGTAGTTATTTTCCGCAGCGACCTGTGCCAGCGCCGCCAGCACATCCAGCTGGGCAATGGCGTTGGCGGTGCGTTGGATACGGTCCAGCTGGGCACCGATGCTCTCCAGCAGTTCGTCAAACAGGCGGCGCTCCAGCGAGATGAGCCGCTCGTGTGCGCCAAGGATCTTGCTTTCCAGCTCCTTCAGCTCCTGCGTGATGTACCGCTCGCCGGAGGTGAGGGTCTGCTTGCGGATATAGGTCTCCGGCACAAGGTTTTTGTAGGAGTTGCTCACCTCGATGAAGTAGCCGAACACATGGTTATAGCCGATCTTCAGCTTGGGGATGCCTGTCTCCTGCCGCAGGCGGGCTTCCAGCTGCGCCAGCACCCCCTTGGTGTTGTCGCGGATGGAGCGCAGCTCGTCCACCTCGGCATGGTAACCCTTGGCAATGACGCCGCCATCCTTGAGGGTGGAGGGTGCGTCCGGGTCTACTGCGGCATAAATGCGCGCCTTGATATCCTCCAGCGGGTCGATGCCGGTGGCAAGCTCGGAAAGCTCCGGGCAGCTGCAGCCCTCTGCCTGCTTGCGCAGGCCGGGCAGACGGTCGCAGGTCTGGGCAAGGGTGTAGATCTCCTTGGGGGTGGCAGAGCCGTACACCGTGCGGGTCATCAGGCGCTCCAGATCCGCGATGTAATGCAGTTCCTCGGTCAAATCGCCGCGCACCATGGTCTGGCGCACCAGTGCCTCCACGGCGTTCAGGCGGTGGTTGATGAGCTGGCTGGAAATAAGCGGCTGCTCGATCCAGCTGCGCAGCATCCGCTTGCCCATGGCAGTGCTGGTCTTATCCAGCACCCACAGCAGGGTGCCGCGCTTTTCGCGTCCGCGCAGGGTCTCGGTCAGCTCAAGGTTTGCCCGGGTGACCGGTGAAAGCCGCATGAACTGGGCTTCGTTGTAAGTAATGACGGTCTTTAGCCGCTCCACGCCCTTGATCTGGGTATCGTGCAGATATTCCAGCAGCGCGGCCATGGCAAAGCGCACCAGACCCTCGGCAGCTATGCCGGTGGTCTGCGGCCAGTCGCGGCCAAACTGCTCTTCCAGCGCAGACACCACCAGCCCCGGCGCATAGCGCTCGTCCTCGACCAGCTCCACCGAGCAGTTCATATTCTTCTTGATGTAAGCGGTCACCTCGCGGCAGTCCAGCAGACCGGGGTTCAGCAGTACCTCGCTGGGATGGTAGCGGCACAGCTCGGTAATGACCGCCGGGGCGATCTTATCCGCCGTCAGCTCGGTGATATGCGCCGTACCGGTGGAAACATCCGCAAAGCACAGACCGGCCTTTTTGCCCTTGAGGTACAGGCTGGCAATGTAGTTGTTACGGTCGTCCTGCAGCATACTGCTCTCGATGACCGTACCGGGGGTGACCACACGGATGATGTCCCGCTTGACAAGCCCCTTGGCTTTAGCGGGGTCCTCTACCTGCTCGCAGATGGCCACCTTATAGCCCTTGGCGATCAGGCGCGCCACATAGCCCTCGTAGCTGTGGAAGGGCACGCCGCACATGGGGGCGCGCTCCGCAAGGCCGCACTGCTTGCCGGTAAGGGTAAGATCCAGCTCCCGGGACGCCGTGACGGCATCATCGAAGAACATCTCGTAAAAATCGCCGATGCGGTAAAAAAGAATTTCGTCCTTGTGTTGATTTTTGATCTCAAGATACTGCTGCATCATGGGCGAAAGCTCTGCCATGGTTTTTCCTCTTTCCCTTGTATGGTTCCGTCAGCCGGTTTGCGGGCTGTAACCGCCGGTGCAAACAAAACGCGGTCTGTGTTGCACAGCCGCGTTCCGATGAAAACTCTGCTTAGTGGCAGCCGCCGCAGGTGGAGCAGCTGCCGGTGCAGGAGGCAGAAGGCTCCTGCACGGTCATGGGGTCGCCGCCGTTCATGGCGGTGTTGATGATGGCGTCGATATAGTTGACCAGGTTCTCGCACTCGCGCTTGGCCTCGTTATATGCCACCATACCCTCGTTGCCCATGATCTGGCCGTAGAGGCTGTTCACCTTCTCGTTCAGCTCAGCGATGCGGGCGTCGTCGCGCTCGTTCTTGCCGATCTCGTTGTTCAGATCCATGCGGGCCAGATTGAACTCGCCGATCAGGTTCTGCAGCTCCTCATCCTTAT
>OLGZ01001993.1_pt1 | contig 10334 bp, 10 predicted proteins | sample 1605981 | NCBI WGS metagenome assembly OLGZ01 (sample SAMN03283291) | human gut metagenome | biome: human-associated habitat; material: feces | host: Homo sapiens | place: Peru | collected 2012
GATGCCATGGATGAGGCAAAGAAGCTTGGCAACAACAAGGTGTTCAACACAGTGATTATTGGTATTGCGGCACAGCATATGGATTTCTCACATGATGCATGGGTGGAGGTTATAAAGAACACAGTTCCACCTAAGACAGTGGAGAAGAATCTTGAAGCATTTGAGGTTGGATATAATCTGTAAATGTAAAAAACGTATAAAATCAAGGCGGAATTTGTTAAAAAGTTCCGCCTTTTATGTATTTATGATGGAAATGCATCTACATATATGGTAAAATGTATACAAATTTACTTGCATGGGGTATCAAGGTTATGAATGATATGTACAAAGAAGATATAGAAGCGAGATGGCAGCTGCTTGTATGGCGGACAGTCATTGCTATATGCTGTGTTACATTTGCGCTTTCATGGATATTGTTTGGAGTTCACAGGGTAGAAAAGAATATAGGCAGCGGTCTTTATATGCTGGAATATATATTTATTCCAATGGTCATACAGATCATTACATTGGTGGTATGCTACTTTATGATCAAAGCGGACAACATATCCAATGAGAAGAAAAATTATGTGGTCATAGGGCTGATATTCGTGTCTATAGGCGTTATATCATTCGCATATTATTCTATTTTGCCACTCATCATGTTGCCATGCTTAACCATAGTTGCCACGGCATTGTTTGCGGATCAGTCACTCACCGTATGGTCTGGCATTGCGGTGGCAATACTTACCGCAATTGATATGGTGAGGTATCATTTTGAGTACACTGACAGTGTGGCGGGGCTTAACTGGGTCGGAGAGCTCAGCATATTTCTTTTGTTGATCATTCTTTTATGCGTGATGGTGGTTATAGTCAACACACATACAAAAGCACTTATGAGCTCCATAATGGGCAGCTACAACAGACAGGTCACACTCATGAGTGAGCTTATGATAGATCCGATGACAGGTCTTTATAACAGACGATCATTTGAGGACAGTCTTGAAAAAGAGATAGAGAGTGTTGAACAGACAGGCGTCAAATCATATGTTACCATATTTGATATTGATCATTTCAAAGAGGTCAATGATACATATGGACACAGCAATGGAGATATAGTCATCAAGGCTCTGTGTAAGATGATGAAAGAGAAGTCCAAGGATATGGGACTTGCGTTCAGATATGGCGGAGAGGAGTTTGTGATACTGTTCCATGATGTTGAACTCTCGAAGGTCATGAATGTTGTGGAGGATATAAGAACAGAGTTCAGATGCTACTACTTCCATTTTATGAACAAAGATGGAATCACATGCAGCTGCGGAGTTGCAGAGTATATAAAAGGCGAAAGTTCTAAAGCTTGGTTCAACAGAGCGGATTCGGCACTTTATCAGGCAAAGGAATCAGGAAGAAACAGAACTGTTATAAGTGAGTAACATAAAACAGATGGTAAAGAAAAAATACCGGTATCATTTAAGACGCATGATGCCGGTATTTTTTGTTCTTGAAGTTATTCAACATATTCATTAAGCCATTCTACGGCTCCGTTAGATATGGCCTTGGCGTAGTTGTCGAGATTCTCATTAAAGTAATCCAGATCATCCTGACTGGTCATAAATCCCATTTCTATGATCATGCTAGTCATGTCGGTGTCACGTATCACGGCGTAGTCATCATCACTATCTCCCTGGGTACCGATTCGGACTCCACGGTTGTCAGATATACCGACTTTTTCCAGGTTGGAGAGAATGTCATCTGCTGCTGCATAGCTTCTTTCCGATCCGGAACTATGTATCCAGATCTCTATTCCTTTGGTCGTGTTGGCTTTAACAGTTGAATTTCGGTGTAATGATACAAATAGATCAGCTTTAGCCTTGTTGGCAATTACGGATCTGGAGTCAAGTTGTGTATCGCTGTCATCAGATCTTGTCATAATGACGTTGACGCCACTCTTTTCAAGTGCCTCCTTAACCTTGAGAGCAAGTCGGAGATTGTCATCCTTCTCATAGCTCCCATCGAGTCCCACGGCACCGACATCGCTTCCCCCGTGACCAGCATCCACGCATACGGTATATGTGTCATTTGCCTTTTTTAACTTGACAGTCTGTTGTTTGCTTTTTCCCATATTTGCTCTTGCGAGAAATATGCCAAGAACAAGAACGCTTAGCAGAAGAATAATGTTTATGATAACCAAAAATGTTACAAGCGCCCGAAGCTGCTTGACTGTCATCTTTTTCTTACGTTTACTCATTTTATACCTCGTATTCATTTTACCTACCACGTAATAAAATATATGATAATTCGATATTTTTCAACCCTGTACAAAATCTTGATGAAAATGTTATAATGGGTGCGGTAAAAATGAATGTCGATAGATAAAGGAAGTGTTCAAATGATAATAGATTTCCATACACACACGTATCCAGAAAAAATAGCGGCGAGGACGGTTGAGCTTCTTGCAGAAAGATCTGGAACGGTTCCTCATTCAGATGGAACACTGGAGGGACTTGAGGAGAACATGCAGCAGCGACATGTTGATATGTCGGTGGTTCTCCCGGTTGCCACATCTCCTAAACAGTATAAACGTATCAATGAAGTGGCACAGGTGGAAAACGAGATGTTTAAAGATACACATGTGTGGTCGTTTGGTGGGATACATCCGGAGAATGATAATTATAAGGAGATACTGAGAGATATAAGTGATAAGGGTCTGAAAGGTATAAAACTTCACCCGGATTATCAGGGAACTTTTTTCAATGACATAAGATATAAGAGGATAATAAGCTATGCAACAGAGCTGGGGCTTATTGTCGTGACTCATGCGGGACAGGATATAGGTTTACCTGATATTGTACATTGTACTCCGGCTATGGCTGAGGAAGTTCTTGATGATGTCAAGCCTGATAAGCTTGTTCTAGCACATATGGGAGGCTGGCAGATGTGGCAGGATGTGTTGGATCGTTTGTGTGGAAGAAATGTATATCTGGATACGGCATTCTCATACGGACAGATTCAGTATAAAGATGGTGTAGATCACAGATGGAAGCTTATGGACAGCGACATGTTTCGTGCGATAATAAACAGACATGGAGCGGATAAGATTTTATTTGGAACGGACAGTCCGTGGTCTGATCAGTCCGAGTCGATTGCAGACATAGATGGACTGGGACTTGCAGAGGATGAGAAGAGAAAAATTATGGGTGAGAATGCGGCTGTACTTCTCAATCTGTAGGATAATTGGATCAGAAAAAGGATAAATGTGGAATGTGGATCAAAAAAGGATAAATGCAAAAATACTATTGCAAATGATTTAATAATATGTTACATTTTTATTACAGAGATGATTTTCACAAAAAACATAAGAACGATTCCTTAAAATGAATCATATACTAGTTGAGAAAAATAAAGATATGTCGATGCCTTCCGACATATCTTTATTTTTTCTGCTTGAAGTGAATAATAGTTTGTGCTTGTACAGGTCTGGAAGACTGACTCGTATTTTATCGCACAAAAAAAGCTTGAAATCTTATGATCTCAAGCTCTTAGATAGCTGGGCTACAAGGATTCGAACCTTGAAAATGCTGGAGTCAGAGTCCAGTGCCTTACCATTTGGCGATAGCCCATTGCCTCAACAAATGGTAGTATATATCAATGACAAAAAAAATGCAAGTGTTTTTTTGAAAAAAATAAAAAAACTTTTTGGAGCCTTTTGGAGACGGAATAAAGTGTGATTTCCATTTTGTTTTTGGAAACTATGTACGTGTATGATTAGTCGGTTTTTCTTGCTACGTGTGGCGAAATGGGGTATAAAATATATAGAAAAAGACAACAGGAGGCAATGCCAATGTATTCATATGATGCAATAGTCAGATATAGTGAAACGGGAGGAAGAAAGTCGGCAAGTATAGCGACTATTGCCAATTACTTTCAGGATTGTGCGATACTGCAAGCAGAGGAAGTCGGCAATGGGCTGGATGACCTTGCGTGCCATAAGCGGGCTTGGTTCCTGATATCATGGCAGATAGAAGTAGAGAGGTATCCGAAGCTGGGAGAGAAGATAAAGGTACGAACATGGGCATATGATTTTAAAGCATCTTTGGGATTTAGAAATATAGATATATTGGACGAGAATAACTGCAGAATAGTAAGAGCTGCATCAATATGGAGTTATGTGGACATTGATACAATGCGTCCTGTCAAAATTGACCCGGAGGTATCAGCGGCATATCCTATGGAACCGGCTATAGATATGGAATATGCGCCGCGTAAGATAAGGTTGTGGGACGGTTATGACACAGTGGATACGCGAAAAGTTATGGCGTATCAGATAGATTCCAATAACCATATGAATAACGAAGCATATATAGCACTTGCCCAGGAATATGTGGAAGATATATCAGATATAATAGCAGTCAGGGCAGAATATAAGATGCAATATGTTAAAGATGATGTTATAGTAGTAAAGAAAGCAGCCAAAGACAGATATATACAGGTGCTTTTGTGTGATGATAAAGACAACGTGAAGTGTGTTGTCCAATTCGAGATGAAATAATAGGACGGTATAACGATGATAAGAATAGGTGAATGGAACGATCTTGTAATTAAGAGAGAAAAAGATTTCGGTGTGTATCTGGGGGAGACTGGTGATGACAGAGAAGTACTCTTACCAAGAAAACAGGTGCCAAATGGAGCCAAGATAGGCGAACACATAAATGCTTATATATACAGAGATTCAGATGACAGAATAATAGCAACGGTCAAGGTACCGTTTATAACGATGGGAAAGCTTGCTGTGCTCAGATGTGTGGGAACAACAAAGATAGGGGCCTTTATGGACTGGGGACTGGAAAAGGATATTCTGCTTCCATTTAAAGAACAGACTGGTCCGGTCAGAGAAGGTCGAGAGTATCTTGTGAGAATGTACGCTGACAAGTCGGACAGGCTGTGTGTTTCCATGAAGGTATATGATTTTCTAAGCTCAGATTCTCCGTATAAACAGGGCGATGAAATATCAGGAATCGTTATAGAATATAAGTCAGAGTTTGGGGCGTTTGTAGCAGTGGATAACAAATATGCTGCGCTTATACCGGGGAAGGAGATCCACAGTGCAATATACCCTGGAGATAAAATCGAGGGAAGAGTTGCGGATGTGAGGGAAGATGGTAAGCTGAATCTCACACTGCAGAAACCGGCAAAGGTTCAGACGCGCGAGAACGCAGAGATGATAGTGCACATTATAGAGTCTTATAATGGCGTCCTTCCATTTAATGATAAAGCCGACACAACAGTCATAGAAAAGGAATTTGGCATAAGTAAGAGAGCCTTTAAAATGGCTGTGGGCAAACTGCTTAAAGATGGATGCATCCGCATAACTGAGAACAGTATAGAATTGATCACAGAGGAAGAGAAAAAGACATTTGCCTCAAAAGGAACAAAGAGGGAAGATGTAATTGTACGCAAAAAGATCAAAAAACCAGTTGTTCAGGATGAATTCGAGGAAAAACATAGATTCAGGAACAGGACAGAGAAACAGAATAAACAGGAGAACAAGGGCAAGGCTGCAACCGGGAAAATGCTAAAGAGTGGCAAAGTCAAGTTTACAAGAAGTGATGGTGGACGTAGAAATAACTGGCAGGCAATGGTTGCAGAGCAAAAAGCGGAACGACACGATTCTGAGAACTCAGGGAATAACGGCGATAAGTAATGGTGATATGCGTTAGAGCAAATTTTACAATCAATATCACATGGACGCATAAGATAGCATAAAGAAAAGAATGTTTATGAAAAAATTGTAAGAAGAATTTCTGAATCAATCCGTATAATAAGAGATAGAAATAAGAGATAAAAATAAAAGAAAAAATACAAGACAGCAATAGGAGGATATTAATATGAAGACAATAATAAGTACAACGAAAGCACCTGCAGCAATAGGCCCATATTCACAGGCAGTTCTTGTGAATGGTATGTTGTTTACATCAGGTGTTATACCTATTGACCCAGAGACAAATACGCTGGTTCAGGGTGATGTTGAGGTTCAGGCAAGACAGGCAATAGGCAATCTCAAGAATCTTATCGAGGCATCGGGTTCAGCCATGGACAAAGTTGTAAAGACAACCGTGTTCATAAAGAACATGAATGACTTTGGAAAGATAAACGATATATACAAGGAGTTTTTTACAAGTGATTTTCCTGCTCGTTCATGTGTGGAAGTTGCAAGACTGCCAAAGGATGTGCTGATAGAGATAGAGGCTATAGCGGTGGTTGAATAAACATATGGATATGATAGAGACAAGGAAAAAGATCCGTGGAGCTACATGGTTCTTCGCATCGCTTATAGTGACTTATATCATAGTCGTTGTGGTACTCATGTTGAGTGGACTGGGAAATAAGATCTCAATGGTTCAGAATCTGCTTATCAGTCAGGGAATGATATTTGTGCCAACTTTGATCTTTATAATTATAACAAGATGTGATATAAAGGAAACTCTCAGGATAAGAAAAACCCATTGGTCGGCGATCTTTATCGTGCCGATTTTCGTGTTGGCGCTGGAGCCGGTCATGTCGGTCATCAATTCCATAAGTCTGCTGTGGGTGGACAGTGCTACAGCGGAGCTTGCAACTGATCTGGTGGCAAAATATCCTTTCTTGGTATCGACAGCTCTTATGGCATTAACGCCGTGCATAGTTGAGGAATTGGCGTATAGGGGCGTTATTTTGGGAAGTTACAGATACAGCAGCCGTATATGGGCAATTGTCATTTCCGGAGTGCTGTTCGGTGCAATGCACATGAATTTTAATCAGATGGCGTATGCAGTGGTTCTTGGAATGATGCTCGGACTTCTGGCGGAGGTTACGGGAAGCATACTCCCAACGATGCTGGCGCATTTTTGTTTTAACGAGATTTCAGTTTGCATAAGCTATTTTGTATATCACAACAGCGCGTTAAAGAGTGTTGTGGATTCAGCAGCGAAAAATACGGTATCGACAAAAGAGCTTATTATCACAATAGTCAGTCTGACGCCGTTGGCGGTCGGTGGGCTTTGTGTAGCGTTCGCGCTTCTCTATGCACTTGCCGTCATAAATGGCAGGAAAGAAGAGATCTTTGGAATGTTCCGAAGACAAAAGAGATTTGCAGATGACGGTTCAGAGATAAAGAAACCAAGGATAATATCAATCCCTCTTGTGATTTCATTTGTTGTATGCGTAGGGTTTATGATAATCGGTGAAGTTTTATAGTCACATGTCAAAAATAACGCTGTCAAAAATAACGCTAAAGAAATGTTTGAGTATATGTATTTTTACAACAAAAAATGTCCACAGATAATAAAAGTATCTGTGGGCATTTTCTGTATGCTGATGACTGCTAGTATTAATCTCTGTCGAGAAACCAGTAGAAGGATATGGTGTATAATCCGGCTACTCCAACCAGTGTATAAATTATCCTGGAGAAAGCTGTCCCAACACCAAAAATACCATCTATGATATTATAGCTGAACAGACCTATGATGCCCCAAACAATAGCACCTATGATGGTCAGAGTAAGGCATATGCAGTTAAGTGTTCTCATTGATGACCTCCCAAATTTGTCTGCGCCACAAAAAGACGCATTTATATATTTCTATAATGTAAGTATGTACTCTAAATAATAATTTTATACCAGAATTGTTACATGGAGTTTTGAACCGGAAGTTCGTGTGCAACTTAGACTCACTTGACACTTGAGTGTGGCTGTAGTACATTTACATTTGAATAATTGTTCAATTGGCACAGGTATAACGCTTTGACTGTTTTGCTCAGAAAGGGCGTTTGCATTCGTATACGGAAAGGACGAGATGAGGTTATGATAGATTTTGATCAGTATGAACTTGAAAGCTCGGATCTTTTAGATCTTGCAGAGCTGTTCAAGGTGTTTGGGGATTCGACGAGGATATCGATCATGTTTGCACTTCTGAAACAGGAGTTGAGTGTTGGTGAGATTGCAGATAAATTGGAAATGAATGCATCTGCTATATCACATCAGCTTAGAGTGTTAAAGCAGGCAAAGCTTATAAAAAGCAGAAGATCAGGCAAGAATATTATATATGAACTGGCAGATGAACACGTGGTTACGATCATAAAACAGGGAGTAGATCATATTCTGGAATAAAAATATACAAATTTAGCGAGGTATTTCGATGAAAGTTGAATCACTTATATTTGATATGGATGGAACTCTGTGGGACAGCGCGGAGAAGGTGGCAGAATCCTGGACAGCGGTGCTTAAGGAACAGCCGGATGTGGACATGGTAGTGACAGAGGCTGATATAAAAGCTATTATGGGCATGCCTATGGATGCTATAGCGAGAAAGATGTTTGGAGAGTACCCGGAGAAGAGACAGGAGGAACTTATTGATGCCTGCGGTGATTTTGAAAACAACTATCTCAGACAGCATGGAGGAAAACTCTATGATGGCGTTGAGGATACACTGGCAAAGTTATCAGAAACTCACAGGCTTTATATAGTGAGCAACTGTCAGAATGGATATATTGAAGCTTTTCTAGAGCACTATGGATTTGGAAAGTATTTTAAAGACATATTGTGCTGGGGAGACACGAAGGTGTCAAAAGGAGAGAGCATAAAGATCATTATGGATAAAAACGACATAAAAGATGCTGCATATGTTGGAGATATTCAGGGTGATTGTGACAGTGCAAGATATGCAGGCATAAAGTTCATACATGCAGCCTACGGATTTGGCAAGGTTGATGATAAGGATGCGGCTATACAAAAGTTTGAAGATCTTTTGGATGTTGTCGAGTAGAAAGTGTTACAGACCTGCGTAGATATAGCGGTGGTCATATGTTCTCATGCAGCCGGAAAATCTTATTCACCGGCTGTGTAAAAAAATACCAGACAGATCACATTAAGATGTGGCACTGTCTGGTTTTTTATTTGTATTTGTAATGGATAAAATTATTTGTTCATATGCTCAAGGGCTGCTGCAACAAATCCTTTGAACAGAGGATGTGGTTTGTTTGGTCTCGACTTGAATTCGGGATGAGCCTGGGTTCCAATAAACCATGGGTGATCAGGAATCTCAACCATCTCTACTATGTGTCCGTCAGGTGAAAGTCCGACAAGCTCCATACCGTTGTCTGAAAGCGCCTGCCTGTAGTCATTGTTGACTTCATATCTGTGTCTGTGACGCTCGTGTATGTACTCTGTTCCGTACAGCTGGTATGACTTTGAGTCCTTTGCAAGTACGCATGGATAAGAGCCAAGTCTCAGTGTTCCGCCGAGATCAGTCACGTCGTGCTGGTTAGGCATGATATGTATAACCTGATGGAAAGAGTTTGGATTGAACTCAGAGCTGTGTGCATCTGAGTAACCAAGTACGTTTCTAGCAAATTCAACTATTGTGAGCTGCATACCGAGACAGAGACCAAGGTATGGGACTTTGTTGGTACGTGCATAGTTGATGGCAGTGATCATACCTTCTATACCTCTGTCACCAAATCCGCCTGGTACAAGTATTCCGTCTACATCGCCAAGCATCTCTGCTACGTTTTCCTCTGTGACAAGTTCGGAGTCTATCCACTTGATCTCCACATCGGATCTGTTGGCAACACCGGCGTGCTTGAGAGCCTCAACCACAGAGATATAAGCATCGTGGAGAGACACGTATTTGCCGACAAGAGCTACCTTTACTGAGGTGGTCGGATGTTTCCATGCATCTATCATGTCTGTCCATTCCTGCCATGCATGTTCCTCTGGCGGAGGACACTCCATGTTGAGACACTCGCAGACGACATCGGCGAGGTGTTCCTTCTCCATGGCAAGAGGTACTTCGTACAATACGTCGACGTCAAGATTCTGTATGACATTCCTGCTTGGAACATTGCAGAACAGAGCGATTTTGTCCTTTATACCTTGATCGAGAGGAAGATCAGAACGACACACAAGTATGTCGGGCTGTATTCCCATTCCCTGCAGGTTCTTTACACTTGCCTGGGTAGGCTTTGTCTTGATTTCGCCTGATGCGCGGAGATAAGGAATGAGGGTTACGTGGATCATGATACAGTTTTTAGGTCCAACCTCATGCTGGAACTGTCTGATAGCCTCAAGGAAAGGCTGACTTTCGATATCACCGACAGTTCCGCCTATTTCGATAATGGCAACTTCTGTGTCCTTTGCGTCAGGATTCCTGTAGAATCTGTCTTTGATCTCGTTGGTGATATGAGGAACGACCTGAACGGTGTGTCCACCGAAATCACCGTGTCTCTCCTTTTGAAGAATACTCCAGTAAACTTTTCCTGTCGTTACATTTGAATTCTTGTTGAGACTCTCATCAATAAAACGCTCATAGTGTCCGAGATCCAGA
>OLGZ01001994.1_pt1 | contig 10333 bp, 5 predicted proteins | sample 1605981 | NCBI WGS metagenome assembly OLGZ01 (sample SAMN03283291) | human gut metagenome | biome: human-associated habitat; material: feces | host: Homo sapiens | place: Peru | collected 2012
TCGATTTCAACATGGAGACAACCGAGAAGATGATAGAGCTCCTCGACATCCGTCCCAAGATTTCAATCACCGAAGCCTATATTCAGAGTAAAGAACTGAAAGAAGAGGATGAAATCAAGGATTTCCGCGATGCTATTCGCCCTAAGAAGCCGCTTCCTGACGCTGAATTCGCTCCCAAGCGCTATTATCAGGTCTACGGGCAGAAGCACGGTTTCCAGCCGAATATGAGCATCCTGGACCTCCTTTTCAATGAAGGCAACGAGGCGATATTCTACCTATAAATCATCAAGGTAGAGTATCGCCTCGCTGCTTTCTTATAATTCAATGAGCCTGGGGCTGTAATTAGAAGTAGTAGGCAAGCTTTGCGCGCAAGCCATTGTGATCGATTCCGTATTTATATTTGCTGCCGTCCCAGCCTGCCGGCTGCTTGTAAGCGGAGGACATGCCGCCAAGATTCACGCCAGCCGACCAGTGCTTGCTGAGCATGTATTCGCATCCCATTTCCGCATAGACGCCAAAGCCATCTACGGTGGCGAATTCGTCGTCTGTGCAGGCGTAGCCAAGGCTCAGCAGCAGATTCCAGATGAAGCGCTTGTTGGTCTTGTAGGCCATTTTGTAACCCGCACCGACGAAATAGTTCATGATTACATCGTTGACGTCGTTGCCGCCGTTTCTAGGGATTTTCACCTTGGTTCTGCTGCCCACGCCATTAATGGAGAAGCCGATATAAATAGGACGGCGGGTGTTCTTCAGTTTCCACAGATGGGCGTATTCCATGGTCACGTCGAAGCCGGTAGGCGTTCTGCCCAACTTGTCGCCGTTGGCCGTAAGAATTTCGTTGCTGAGCCATGAATATCCGCTGCTTACGCTGATGCTGTTGGCTGGCAGATAGCGCTTCTCGTTGTCTGCATCTTCTACCACAACCTTCTTCTCCTGCTCTTGCGCGCAGGCCTTCTGTGAAGGAATTCCACTCAAAAATAGCGCTAGTGAGGCGCATGCAGCCAATTTTGCTGCTGATTTTGAATTCATACGTTTAAAAATTTATTGTTAATAATTTGGCAGCAAAGTTATAAAAAAAAACGGAATCCCATAGAACATGCATGAAAAATATATAGAAAATGTAACGTTAAAAAAAACTAATCCATAGTTTTCTGCCCCGCAACTCATGGTTTTCTGCCAGGGAAGTCATGGGTTGACCGATGTGAAATCGTAGTATTCTGTCTTCTCTTGTCCTTATTCTAACGATAAATGATGACTGGCATTGGTCATCTATTATGACCCGTTAAAGCCCTTATATAAGCCCATTTAGCCCTCATCTCCCGTTGCCCCATTCTCCCCCTCATCAACCGGGCAGAGTTAACAGGTTAACAGTTAACACCCCCAAAATGCATACTCCCCCTCCCACACATATATAAAAATAAGTATATATATATTTAATATAATAAGGTACGCAGGGGGGAGGTAGGAAAAAACAGCTGTTAACTGTTAACCCTGTTAACCCCTGCTGCTCCCAGATGCTCTTTTAGGAAATTTAAACAAGTATGCTTGGTGGTGTCATCAAAAAACAGTACTTTTGCGGCTGACAACAAACAATATCAAACATAAAAACGACAATGAAGAAACTGAAATTCCATATAGTAGGTCTTACCCACAACGACGTGAAGGGTCGTGAGGTAGAATACGCCAGGGAGGCAGAGGGCAGAACCATCTGCCTTGTGCCCGATGACGCCAACCCCTTTGATATGCTGGCAGTGAAGGCTTACGACAAGCAGCTTTTCATCGGCTATGTCTCAGCCCTGGAGGGCGAGGACGTAAGAGCCCTCATCATCGCCCGGAAGGGCAGGAACCTGCGCACCCGATGCCTGGGAAGCAACAGCAAGGAGGGAGCCGATGAGAAGTCGGGACTCCAGCTGATAGTGGAGGCGCGGGTAGACGTATCTGAGCAGGAGATAGAGCAGGCGCGCAGGGAAATCTATGATGACAGAATCTATGACGACTGGCACTATTCCGGACCCATTCTGCCCATCGACAAGCTGACCCGTTTCAGCGATTGCACCATGATGCTGGAAGGCGTCATCAACGACATCATCAGCATCCAGGAGCAACTCTCACTTGATGCTGGGGCTTCTCATGATTCAGATTCCGCTGAAGCCGATAAAAACCCTCTTGATGCCGATTCCCGGTCGGCGCTGGAGGCAGAGCTGCGCGACAACCTGGAAGAGGCCAGGGAGCGGCTTAGCAGCTTCATGGAAATACAGCGAAGCGATTATTCGCGCGAGATGACGCAGACGAGAAACCGCATTCTCAACAACCTCGACCTCATAGACGATGAGGAAATCCATCGCATGGGCGAGCAACTGTATACGGAGATGGGATTCATTACCAGTTCCGCTTATCGTGAGCGTGCAGCCCAGTCTTTCTTCGTAGAAGCGCCTATCGCCATCAAGAAGAAGCAGACGGGCGCCTACGATTACACCGATCAGCTGGACGCCATAGAACAGCAGCTGGACGCCTTTCCCTATTCGCTCTATCCCACGTTCAAGGCAGACCCGGTAGATTTCCTCCGCCAGGTGTTCTATAAGCGCGTGCCCCGTAAGAAGATGCTCCAGCTGCTTTCCGGCATCGTCCTGATGATCATGAACGGCAGGGTGGATGACGTGAAGCAGTGGGGAAAACACGGTGATGCAGCATCGCTGGAGGCGATGAAGGCGATGAAGGCGGTGGGTGCCAAGCCTTCGAACGAAGTGAAGAAAGAGAAATTCATAGAACTGGTTGATTTGGTAATTCCGAAGATAGCGGTTTATAAGAAAAAAGGCTGTTCTGAAGTGCTGGTGAAAAGTCAATCCGACTGGTTCCCTGTGTTCCGCCTCTTAAACGGGTGGGGGCTATTCAATATAGGAACTCCTACAGCCTTCTGCAAACATCTGGCCCACCTGTATGAAAAACTACCTCCGGAGAATACGGAGCGTGCTCCGCTCTGCAAATGGAAGGATCTTGCGCAGGTGAAATCTACACCATTCGAATATGCGGCTCTGGAATGGTGGAAACTTGATTCAGATAAGTTGGGCTCGGTAAGCATAGAAAGATTCAATCATTATTGCGATATTGTGAATGCTTTCAAGAAGATTTTGGGCGAAACATCCTATTTGGAGAATGTGGATTTGAAGGAAATCTTGCCGAAACTGGTGGATAAGGAAGTGCCAGCCCCGGACACCAAGAATGATGACGAGATGACGGCGGGAGATGGTAGCTAGCGGGGTATATTAATACCTCGCTTATACCCCTCTTATACCCTTTGATGATTCTTTATACCTTGTTTTATACCCTCCTTATACCCCTGCTTTTTTATTTCAGAAAAAACTTGTAAACGGCTTTTTTTTTGTTTATCTTTGCATCGCTTTTCGGAAGAGAAGTGGCTGGCTTTCAATAATCCAGTCATTGTATAATCTAAATAATATTCAAATGGTAAACAACAATCTTTCTTTTGATGAATGCAAGCAGATGAGCAGCCGCCTCATCGCAATGAACCCTAATCGCAATGCAAACATGGGGCAGATTGCTACTTATCTCCTCGATTACTACACCGAGCTCACCAAGCAGTCCTGGCTCAGCACCCTCGTAGGACAGATTCGCGACCTTACCGCCAAGCAGAATCTGATGGGCGAGGAGCAGAAGCAGACTGAGGCCTACAAGCAGCTCGACAGACAGATTTCCGTCCTCAAGAAGCAGCTGCCTTTCCGTTCGCCTCACTACTTCCACTTCCTGGACGACCACCGTGCCCAGAAGTCCATCGACCCGGAGGCCTTCACCTTCCAGACCACCGTAGATATCGATAATCCGGAGGAGGTAGAAGGAGCCGTGAAGAGAGCCCTGCTCCTGAACGGAATGTTTGATGACCCTCAGGAGAAAGCCGCCCGTGAGCAGATGTTCACCGCCGATGAAATCGAGCTTTGGAAGGGAAAAGTACTTCACGTGGAACGCTCGGCACGCAACAAGGCCCATATCGACATCCGCATCCCTGTAGGGATGACCATCGCTGAGGCTCAGAGCGCCTTCTGCAAGCTCATCCACGCCACCGAAGACCCTAGCTGCGTTACGCCTGAACGCATCATCTTCATCACCGATGCGGCAAGCCAGATCTATACTGCCGACGACTGGTACAAGCGCCTGGATAAGGAAGCCGTGGCTGAATATCGTGAGGCTTACAGAAAGAGAGGTCTGGACATCGACGGCCGTCCATTGGATGTTGATTCAGCAAAGCATCGTACTGCTCAGCAGAATCCGTCTTCTTCTTCTGCTGCTCCAACCGTAGATTTCCAACCTATCGAGAGCGAGGAGGAGAAGGCGAGAAAGGCTGCCAATGCCGTGCAGTATGAGCAGACCTACGATGGCGTTCCTTACGAGGAGATTACCAAGGCGCTGGTGGATCTGATGGGCGGCGCTCCTGCCCATGGCAACCGCAACAACTTCATCTATCGTGAAGCCTGCCTGCTCAGATACATCTGCAACAGCGAGGCGGCCTGGATTAAGCAGGTAATCGAAATCTTCGGCGAAGACGAGGCGAAGGCGCTCGCCTCTGTAGAGAGCGCCTGCAAGGTGGCTCAATCCTCGGAAATGCCCCAGCTCGTGAAGCAGGCGATAGAGCTTGCCCGCAAGAACTATCTTGCCAAGCAAGCCACCGAGAAGGCAGGAATCTACGCCGATGTTCCGCCTCAGATGCCTGCCAAGCTGCCTAAGCTCATCAAGCTGCTCACCAGCAAGGTGCCAGCCGATTTCAAGCCGGCTGTGGCGATGGCGGTCTTCCCTCCGCTTGCCGCTCATCTCAAGGGCGTCAACTTCCGCTACATCGACAATCAGGTGCATGAGGCGGCGATGATGAATCTGCTCGTAGCTCCTATGTCGACAGGCAAATCGACGGTAAACGGACCTATCGACAGCATCATCGAAGACCTGGTGCAGATGGATAAGGTGAACCGTCAGAAGGAGCAGGAATGGAAGGACGAGGTGAACACCATGGGCGACAACAAGAAGAAGCCGGTGCGCCCGGAGGACATCTGCATCCGCATCGTTTCGCCCGACCTTACCCGTGCTGCCTACATCCAGCGCCTGGACGATGCGCAGAAGGCTGGCGACGCTTATCTCTACTGCAAGATGGACGAGGTGGACATGCTCAAGAAGTTCAACGACCCTAGCCAGCTGATTCGTCTCTGCTGGGACAATTCTGAGGACGGTCAGGAGCGCGTGGGCACCAAGAGCGTTACAGCCCGTGTGAAGACCCGTTTCAACTGGAATGCTTCCACCACCATCGCCGTTTCGCAGAAGTTCTTCTCGGTTCGTGAGGTGGCTGATGGAGCCGTGAGCCGTCTGTCGCTTGCCACCATCTTCCGTTCAGAGTTTGATCCTTGTCCGGTTGTTGGAAATTATGATGCGCAGTTCAAGTCGCAGCTGGCTCCTTATATCCATCAGCTGAATGCTACTAGCGGTTTCAAGGAGTGCAGGAAGGCGCACCAGCTTATCGAGCGCCTGTGCAGTGAGCTCATGGAACTGGCTCAGCTGGCTTACAACAAGCCTTACGCTGAGTTTGCCAAGCGCAGTCTGGCGAATGGTTTCCGCAGGGCAATGGTGCTCTATCTGGCGAATGGCGAGAAGTGGGAGAAGGCGATAGAGGATTTCATCGTATGGAGCGTGAAGTATGATTTGTGGTGCAAGATGCGTTTCTTCGGCAATCAGATGCAGGAGGCGATAGATGCAGACAACCGTTCTATCTATCATGCATCCGGTGTGAGCAATCTTCTGCTCTTCGTGCATGATACTTTCGATAAGGCAGAGATTCAGGAAGTCTGCATGGTTCATGGCACCAAGACCAAGCTTGCCGTCCTCCTGTGCACCTGGAAGAAGCGTGGCTTCATCGTGAAGAACGAGGACGGCACCTTCTCCAAGACCGCCAAGTTCATCGGCAAGTACGGGCACTACGGAACGCCGGGAATGGCTGCGTAGAATAGGTTAGGCACGGATTACACGGATTACACGGATGTTCTATGAGATTATGAATGCGTTTTGATAGACATGAGACTTAAATCCGTGTAATCCGTGTAATCCGTGCCTGATTTCGTAACGGGAATGTAAAGGTTCTTGACCTTAATCAAGAAATCGGGGTGTTCTGAAACTTTTCTCCTGAAATATTTGTGTGCGAACACAAAAGTTCGTACCTTTGCATCGGAAATAAGAAAAAAGGATAAAAGATTGATAATATCAGGATACGAAAGGTATTGATTATAAGGAAGAAAGATTGATTACATCAGGATACGAAGGTATTAGAATCTAGGTAAAGATTGAAAAAAGGATAACAATAAAAGATTGTTAATAAAAAGGATAAGTTTGATTTAAAGTTAAGAAAGGGAAAAGTTATGTTAGTATTAGGAATTGCATTCGCAGCAGTAGTAGCATTCGCTGCAACAGTTGGCGCAGCAAGCAACAAGCTCGCTTAAGTAATAAGCCAACGAGGTAAGGAACTTTAAAAGTTCAGAAACAGTAATTGAAGCAAAGTAGGAAGCCAATATGGGCTTCCGAGATGCAGAGGGAGAGTCAACAGGGCTTTCCTGGGATTGAGGAGCGGATGATGCTCCTTTTTTTGTTTTTATCAGAAATCATTATCAGACAATACAGTATATAAAGACCTCTTTAAGGGATGGTCACATATAAAAAAGAAATCGGGTAGTTAACAGCCCGATTTTCTTTGTTTTTATGCTTTCAGAGAGATGATTTCGAATGCTCTTATATCGTTTGGTGTTTGTAATTGTCAGATATATAGAGACTTCTGAATTTCTCTTTTTATTTGCCAAGATAAGGCTTCAGGATTCTAATCCAGTTCTGGTAGCCTTTTCCGAGCAGATGTAAGCCATCATTGCAGTAATCCGGGTTCATATCCTGGGTTCCAGGGATTACGAACTCAGAGAAGAGGTCGATGTAGGTCAAGCCACGGCGGTTGGCGATGTCCTTGATCAGGGCGCGTGGGCAATGGCTTCTGCTTTTTGGCTTTCTGTTAAGAACTACTTGAAAATCAGGGTGGTGAGCCTGTCTTTATCGAACAGCTCCTGAGCCACGGCTTGAATCTGGGCGGCGGTAATCGCATCCACCTGCTCATAGAGGCGGTCAACGTTCTTCTCCCAGCCATAATGCAGGAAACTCTTGCCGAAGTCGAGGGCGAAGTTCTCACGGTTGTCGCAAGCTACGCCTATCTGACCCTTGATCTGCTTCTTGGCAGCCTTGAGCTGCGCATCGCTCAATGGCTTCTGCATGAACTTATCCAGCTCCTTGCGGACCAGTCTGAGGCAGCGCTTCACATCGTGTTCATCGCATCCGAAATAGATGCTCCAGGTGCCCGTGTCGCCATAAGCCACCATCGTGCTCTCTACGGTGTAAACCAGTCCGTTGTGCTCTCTGAGGGCGAGGTTCAGCTTGGCGTTCATACCCGGTCCTCCCAGCATATTATTAAGCAGATAGAGCGGCATTCGGCGGTCGTCGTTCACATCGTAAGCGCGGGTTCCTATCATCACATGAGCCTGATGCGTATTCTTCTGCATCACGATTGTCTGGCCAGCAATCTCTTCCCCCACAGATGGATAATTTTTAGGTCCCACAGATTTCACAGATGACACAGATTTTTCTGTAGTAATAGAATTCTCATCCCCTGAAATCTGTGTAATCTGTGGGAGTTTTTCCTCAGCAAGCTTGCCCGAATCATCATCTGCGAGCGCCCTCCCGATAAGCTTCACCAGTTTCTTGAAATCAATATCCCCGTATGCGAAGAATATCGTATTATCCGGCCGATAAAGCTTTCTTGTGAAGCGCAGCGCATCCTCCGTCTTGAAAGCCCGAACCTGCTCGGCTGTACCCAGAATATTGTGTCCCAGTGGCGAACCCTTGAAGAGGATATTCTCGAATTCATCATATATCAGTTCGGCTGGCGAATCATTATAGCTCTCAATCTCATCGCAGATTACCTCCACCTCCTTATCTATTTCCGCTTGCGGATAAACCGAGTGGAAGACGATGTCGGAAAGCAGGTCCACGGCTCTTGCGATGTGCTCCTTCAGGATGGCTGAGTAATAAACCGTGCCCTCCTTGTTGGTGTAGGCATTCAGGTCGCCGCCCACGCTCTCCAGACAGTTGAGAATGTGCCACGCCTTGCGTCGCTCGGTGCCCTTGAAGGTGACGTGCTCGCAGAAATGCGCCAAGCCCTCTTCGCCCGGCTCCTCGTTGCGAGTGCCGGCGTTTATCTGATAGCCGCAATACACCACCTTGCTATCCGATGGCAGGTGGATGATGCGGAGTCCGTTGTCTAATGTATAAGTATTGTATTTCATTTCAAGGTGCAAAGTTACATTGAAAATGTAATTTATCCAAAATATTGGGCATTTATTTTGCATTATCGCCAAAAAGACTTATCTTTGTCCCCAAAAACAATATAAAAGAGACATAAACAATGCGTAAGGTTATAGGAATAGGAGAGACCGTGCTTGACATCATCTTCAAGAACGGCAAGCCGATAGAGGCAGTACCGGGTGGCTCATCGTTCAATGCAGTCATCTCGTTGGGACGTGCGGGCGTGAATGCTTCGTTTATCAGCGAGGCGGGCAACGACCGTATCGGAGAGTATGTGATTCAGTTCTTGAGAGATAATGGGGTGAATGCTGACAACGTGAGTATCTTCCCTGATTCGAAGTCGCCACTCTCGCTGGCGTTCCTCGACGAGAACAACAATGCTGACTACATTTTCTACAAGGATCATCCTCACGACCAGCTGGAGTTTGCCACTCCCGAAATCAATCCCGATGACATCGTGCTTTTCGGTTCGTTCTTCGCCCTGAATCCTGTGGTTCGTCCTCAGGTGGCTGGTTTTCTGGAGTACGCCAAGAGTCGTGGCGCCATCCTCTATTATGACATCAACTTCCGCTCTTCTCATCAGCATGAGATTATGAAGATTACGCCTAATCTGATAGAGAACCTGGAGCACGCCGATTTCGTTCGTGGCAGCCACGAGGACTTCGGAATCCTCTATAAGAAGCCGGAGGCTGACAAGGTGTATAATGCCGAAATCAGTTTCTACTGCAAGAAGTTTATCTGCACCCAGGGCGCTGAGCCTGTAGAGGTGAGAGCAGAGAATGGCTTTGCCAAGAGTTATCCTTCGGAGAAGATGAAGCCGGTGAGCACCATCGGTGCCGGCGATAACTTCAATGCCGGTTTCGTATTCGGACTGATTAAGGATGGAATCACCCGCGAGGATATCGACCGCGGCTTATCTGAGGCGCAATGGGATAGCCTGCTTGCATCGGCCCAGGATTTCTCCACCGAATGCTGCAAGGACATCTACAATTATGTTTCCAAGAAATTCGGAGAAAGAAAAAACTTGGAACTTTGAACAGGGAACTTTGAACTGGGAACTTGGAACTTTGAACTTTATGATTAGTAGAAGTTGTTTGAGAAACAGCATATCATAAAGTTCAAAGTTCAAATCTCAAAGTTCAAAGTAAATAAGTTCAAAGTAAATAAGTTCAAAGTACAAGTAATCATAAAGTTCAAAGTTCAAATCTCAAAGTAAATAATATGACAGAAATTACAAACAAGATTTATTACGTAGGCGTTAACGACCGCAACAAGCATCGTTTTGAGGGCCTTTGGCCTTTGCCTAATGGTGTGAGCTACAACTCGTATATCATTGATGATGAGAAGGTAGCGCTGGTAGATACAGTGGAGGTAGATTTCTTCACCCAGTTCCTCGAGAACATTCACGAGGTGATTGGTGACCGCGAAATCGATTACCTCATCATCAACCACATGGAACCTGACCACAGCGGCTCCATCGCCCTCATCAAGAAATATTACCCTAACATCAAGATTGTGGGCAACAAGAAGACTCTGGGAATGCTGGAAGGCTTCTATGGCGTTACCGACGATGTGGTAGAGGTGAAGAATGGCGAAACCCTTTCTCTGGGCAACCACGAACTGAGCTTCGTCCTCATCCCTATGGTTCACTGGCCTGAAACCATGGTAACCCTGGATGCGAAGAACAAGGTGCTCTTCTCGGGCGATGCGTTCGGCTGCTTCGGTGCGCTGAACGGCGGAATCATCGATACGGAAATCAATTGCGAGACTTTCTGGCTAGAGATGGTTCGCTACTACTCAAACATTGTGGGTAAGTATGGAATCCCTGTTCAGAATGCCTTGAAGAAGTTGGCTGGCGTGGAGCTGGATTACATCTGCTCAACCCATGGTCCAGTTTGGCACGAGCATATTGAGAAGGTAATCGGCATGTATGATAAGATGTCGAAGT
>OLGZ01001996.1_pt1 | contig 10317 bp, 10 predicted proteins | sample 1605981 | NCBI WGS metagenome assembly OLGZ01 (sample SAMN03283291) | human gut metagenome | biome: human-associated habitat; material: feces | host: Homo sapiens | place: Peru | collected 2012
GTCAAATTTGGCACTTTTAAAAAGAAATTTGCAAAAAATGCAAAGAAAAAAAAGAAAATCGGCACTTTTCCGGTAATAAAGAGTAGTAGAGGGAGATAAATTTTCCCTCTTAGAAAAATCGGAGGTTTTGATGAAAAAACTAGTAAAAATTTTAACTTTTGTTTTAGTACTTTTTATGACAACGAAAAAAGTATATGCGGCGGAGAAAATCGTCCAAGGTGATTATATCCAAGCTTACGTTAATAAAAGCAAAGCAGGTACTACAAGGTACATGCAAATGGGGTTCTTAAAACTAAGTAGTAGTGGGTCTTATGTCTACTGTTTAGAACCATTTAAAGAATTAAGCTTTAATGCAAAGTATAATCGCTTTATTTCTTCACCAGCCATAAGGGCCGGTGTAAGTGAAGAGGCCTGGAAAAAAATAGAAAGCTATGGGTATTATGGATACATGTATAAAGACCATACAGATCCAATATGGTATGCAGCTGCTCAAGTACTAATATGGAGAACAGTTGACCCAGAAGCTGATATTTATTTTACCAGTACTTTGAATGGCAATAAGACTGATAAGTATGATAGTTACTTAGAAGAAATAGAAAGACTATCTAAGGATGGGCTTAAAGAAGCAAGTTTTAATAATAAAACTATTAAGTTAAATCTAAATGAAGAGTATTCTTTTGATAGAGAAGACTTTATGCCTAATACTACAGCACATCTAACTATTATGGGTAATACGATAAAGATAGACACTAGTAAGAAGTTTAGCAGTAAATACGAATTTAGGAAAATAAGTAATAATGCTAATGAACTTTATTTAGCAAATAATAGTCAAAAGACTTTTAAGAGTAATAGTATTTATTCTCATGTACAGACATTGAATATTGAAGTAACTGGGGGTAATATTAATACTAAGTTTAGTAAAGATTTAAAGTATTATAGTAATTGCAGTTCTAGGACGAAGAATATCTATGGGTTATACAGTGATAAGGATGAACTATTAGATAAAATTAATGCTGATGATTTATCATTTATTTCTAAAGACTTAGGATATGGTAAATACTATATTAAACAAATATCACATGCTTGTAATATTAAAGAAGATAATACTAAGTATGAAGTAGAAATAAATGATAATAATGAATATCCAATAGCAAATATAACTCTAGAAGAAGCTAGTAAAGAGATTATTATTAATAAAACTTATGGAGAGTTAGATACCTATAAACCAGAAGAGAATGCTAAATTTATTTTAAGTGATGGTAATACTTCTTTTGAATTTATTACGGATGTCAATGGTCAAGCTAAGATTACTATGGGTATAGGAAAATATAAATTAAGCCAAGTATCAGGAATAAAGAACTATACCTTAGTAGAAGATAGAACTATTGATTTAAGTAAGATTAGTGAAGATACCTTAATACTTGATTTAAAAAATAATGCTATTAGAAAGAATATTAAAGTAACTTTAAAAGATGATTTAGGTAATACTTTAAGTAATACCAAAGTATGTCTTTATAATAGTGATAATGAAGAAGTAGCATGTAAGATATCTAATTCTAAGGGAAATATAACATTTAAAGATATGCTTTTAGGAGATTATACAGTTATTTCTTCTAATAAAGAGGGTTATAAGATAGAAAGTAATAGTTTTAATGTTACATTAGAAGATAATGATTTAACCTTGGTAATTAATTATATAAAAAATAAAGAATTAGATATTAAGGAAGATAATAAGAGTTCTAACGAAGAGGTAGATATCAAAGAACCTGAAGAAGATATTAAGAACAAGGAAAAAGAGATATATATACCTGATACTATGAGTTTTGATTATCAGTACTTAATATATCCTGTAATTAGTATATTATTTATTATTATTAAACATGATATTTAAGATAATTATTCTTCTAAGTTTGATATTTAGTATTAACTATGAGAGTATTCATTCTAAAAAAGAAGTAATTACAATAAATCAAAGTATTAAGATAGAAAGTGATAATAATTACTTAGCTATACCTAAAATAGGGTTTTATTATCGTTTCTATGATTTAGATAGTAAATATAATAGTCTTAACTATGGTCTTGAAATATACTACCAAGACCCAGTAGTAATTTTAGGCCATAGTGGGAGTGGTTCGTTAGCGTTATTTAATGACTTAGATACCTTAGAAGTAAATGATAAAATAATCTATAATAACCAAAAATATCAAGTTATAAAAAAATACTTGAAATTCAAAAGCAAACCACTTACCTTGGAAAGTGACTTAATATTGGTTACTTGTAGCAAAAAATATTCCGACCGCCAAATCGTCATAACGGCAAAAACAAGTTAAAATTTTACACAAAAAATGCAAAAAAGTGTCAAGTTTTGCATTTTTTTGCATTTTTTGTGAAAAAAAAAAAGAAAATCAGGGGGTTACCGGTAATATATATTATTAGAGGGATAATTTATGGCAAGGATTAGTAATGAAGAAATAAATGCAATACGTAGTAATAGTAATATCGTAGAAATCATTGGTAGTTATATTCCGGTAACCCAAAAGGGTAAAGATTATAAATGTGTTTGCCCATTTCATGATGATCATTCTCCTAGTATGAGTATTTCAGTGTCCAAACAAATTTATAAGTGCTTTGCTTGTGGGGCAGCAGGTAATGTATTTACTTTTGTCCAAAACTATGAAAATGTAAGTTTTATTGAAGCAGTTAAGATAGTAGCAGATAAGATAGGATTTCATACTACTAATACTTTTGAAACTGAAGTAGTATCCAAGTATCAAAAAGAATATGACTTATTTAAGTTAGTTAATAAGTACTATCAAAATAATTTAAATTCTCAAATTGGGTTAGAAGCAAAGAAGTACTTAAGTGAACGTGGCTTAAATGAAGATATTATTAAAGACTTTGGGATTGGAGTATCAAAGGATGATTATAATGCTTTAACTACATTCTTACTGAAAAAAGATTATGATGTTAGTATGTTAGAGAATTTAGGATTAACTAATATTAGTAACAATACATACTATGATACTTTTGCAAAAAGAATTACATTCCCTTTATGTGACCATAAAGGAAATATAATTGGGTATTCTTCTAGAATATATCGAGGAGAGACTGACCAAGCAAAGTATATTAATACCAAAGAAACATATCTATTTAAAAAAGGACAAAATTTATTTAACTACCATCGGGCTAAAGATATGGCTAAAAAGTCAGGCTATATTATAGTGGTTGAAGGTCAAATGGATGCGATAAGGGTTTATAGTACCGGCTTAAAGAATGTTGTCGCGTTAATGGGAACGGCTATGACTAAAGAGCAAATCGAACTTTTAAAGAACTTACGAGCAAAAGTAATTTTATGTTTAGATAATGATGAGGCAGGGGATAATGCTACCTTAAAAAATGGTGAGTTATTAATTCAAAATAATATTACAACTCAAGTAGTAAGATTAAGTGGTGCCAAGGACCCTGATGAATATATCTTAAAGTTTGGGGCGGAAAGCTATCAAAAAAATATTGAAGATCCAATAGATTACTTAGATTATAAAATAAAAAAATTAAAAGAAAATGTTAATACCTTAAATACTGAGGAATTATCGGGGTATATTAATAATGTCTTACATGAATTAAGTAATTCAAAAGATAAAATATTAGTCGAAGTAACCTTAGGAAAACTAAGTAAAGAATATAATTTAGATATTGAAGTTTTAAGAGAACAACTAAAAAGTCTTAAACCAATGGACGAATTAGCGAAAGAAATATTCCAAAAACCGGTTAAAATACCCGAAAAAAGAACAAATTTTGATAAATTTTGCGAAAAAGTCTTGTATTATATGATGAATGATTTAAAATATATAAAGATTTATCAGTATCAACTGGGATTTTTTGAAAACAAGGTATATAGAACAATTGCTAATGAGATAGTGTATTATGCGGGAAAACATGGTAATATAAACGTTGCGGACTTTATTAGTTATATTGAAGCTAATGAAGAAGTAAGTGGGGATGCTATAAGAATTGCTAGTACTGAAGAAGATTTAAGTGAAGAATCATTACAAGGTTACATCAAAGCGATAAATAAAAAGACCAAAGAAGAACAAATCAACAAATTAAGGATAGAATTAAAACAAGAACTAGATAAAGCTAAAAAGTTAGATATTGCTAAAAGAATAACAGAAATTAAAAAAGGAAGTGTGTGAGATGGAAGAAATTAAAAGTTTAAAGGATAGAGAAAAGGAATTATTAGAATTAGGTAAGAAACAAGGATATATTACTTATGAGGTTTTAGCGGAGCATTTAAAGGGGTTAGATATTGATGCTGATTCATTAGATGAATTATATAATTTATTAATTGAGAATCATATTGATATTGTTGCAGATGATAATGAGACTAGTGGGGGAGCTAAGGCTAAGGAAGAAGCTGTTGTTTTAAGTGATGAAGAGTTAACGAAGGATGTTAATATTAATGATCCTGTTCGTATGTACTTAAAAGAAATAGGTAAGATTCCGCTATTGTCAGCTGATGAAGAAATGAAGTATTCAATTGCGGCAGCTGCTGGAGATGAAGATGCTAAAAGAATACTTGCGGAATCTAACCTTCGTTTAGTTGTTTCAATTGCCAAAAGATATGTTGGCCGTGGGTTACTTTTCTTAGATTTAATTCAAGAAGGTAATATTGGTTTAATGAAAGCTGTTGAAAAATTCGACTATGATAAGGGATTTAAGTTTTCAACTTATGCTACATGGTGGATTAGACAAGCAATTACTCGTGCTTTAGCTGACCAAGCTAGAACTATACGTGTTCCAGTTCATATGGTTGAAACCATAAATAAAATGGCGCGTGTTCAAAGACAATTAACTTTGGAATTAAATAGAGAACCAAGTGAAGAAGAAATCGCTAAGAAAATGGGTATTGGCGTTGATAAAGTACGTGAAGTTATGAAGATAAGTCAAGATCCTGTATCATTAGAAACTCCAATTGGAGAGGAAGACGATTCGCATTTAGGGGACTTCATTAAAGATGAACGTAGTATGTCGCCAGAAGAATATGCAACTAACGAAATCTTAAAAGAAGAAATTAAAAGTGTATTATTAACATTACAAGAAAGAGAGCAAGAAGTTTTAGAATTAAGATTTGGGCTTGTTGATGGAACTAGTCATACCTTAGAAGAAGTAGGTAAAAAGTTTAACGTTACTCGTGAACGTATTAGACAAATTGAAGCCAAGGCTTTAAGAAAATTAAGACATCCATCACGTGCTAAAAAGTTAAAAGACTTCTTACAAGACTAATGCTAAGTAAGAGACTTAAGGCTGTAGCATCCTTTGTACCTAAAGGAGCTCAGGCTATTGATATTGGATGCGACCATGGATACCTGGGGATATATCTAACTAAAGAACACTTAGTAAAAAGCATTATTCTTACGGATATTAAAGAAAGTGCTTTAAATCAAGCTAAAAAAAATATTCTTAAAGCTAAATTAGATATTAAGACTATTTTAACTAATGGGTTAGAGAATGTTAATACAAATGATTTAGATACCATAATTATAAGTGGCATGGGAACTAAGACCATTATTGATATTTTAAATACGGGATGTTTAGATAGAATAGAAAACTTAGTTCTAAGTTCGAATAATAACTTGTACGAATTAAGAGATTATGTAGAAAGTATGGGTTTTTACTTACAAGATGAGGTAACAGTATTAGAGCATGGTATATATAATGTCATAACTTACTTTAATAGAACACCACGTAAATGGCCTTTGAGGGTTATGAAATATGGTATTGCTAAACCAGATAAAAAAGAATATTATGGGTATTTAATTCAAACTAATAAAGATATTTATCAAAAAATACCGAAAAAAAATATTCGTAAACGTTTAGAGTTAATTAAAGAAAAACATGATTTAAAAAGATTATTGAAAGAATGTTGGTAGACCATTTGCTACTAACTCTTTTTTTTCGGGGAGAGTATTTGTTACTGCGGGGGTTGAACTTTTAACATTGTTACTTGGACTTGAAGTAGTATTCTTATCATCATTACTATTAAACTCCTTAAAAACCGAAAGAATTGAAGAAGCATTGCTAATTATAGGTTTAACTTGTTGATATAAGGGAATAACCTGATTAGCAATATTTAAAGTTTTTGATATACCACTGATTACTTTAGTTAAACTAAGACCACTAGTGATACCACCTAAATTACTTCCATACATAAATAACCACCTATATTATTATATGAAAAAAATACGTAAAAAGATTTAACAAAAATAATAATTATGATATAATCTAGATAATAGAGGAGGACCTAATGAATCACGATATATTACCAACAATTAATAATATTCCCGAACCAGTAGTGGAACCTCCTAAGAAAGTTAAAGAGAAGAAAGAAAAGAAACCACGTGAACCGTTTAACCCGCATAGTAATATTATAACTGATATATTTTACTGCGTTTATGTTGGTATTTTTGAACTTTTAGCTAGTTTTATTCAAATAATTGTTATGGGTATTAATGGGATAGTTTATTGTTATAAATCGTTATTTCCTAGTTTAGCTAATCCTAAAGTTGACGACCCAACGGCGAAGAAAGATGCATTCTCTAAAGAAAGTTTTGATGATAATGATAAAGTTTTAAAACCAAAGAAGAAGAGTTTCTTTGAAATGGATTTAAATGAGATGTCTAGGGAGATAAAAATTGCTTTAGGTATTTATCAAAAAGAGTTAGAGCGTTTAGAAGAGACAAGAAGAAAATTACAAATTGAATTAGCTAGCCCTGATGCTGCTAAAGCAACAAAACCTAAAGTATATCTCTTTAAAGTAAAAGACCAAAATGGTAAGTTCATTAATGGTAAGTTTACGGGATTTTCAAAAATGGATGTTAACTCCTTCCTTTTAAATGAAGGATATGAAGTATATAGTATTGAAAATAATAAATGGATTGACTTTATCTTTGGGGAATCGGCTATGTTGCCTAGTAGGTGGAAGAATAAAGATTTAATATTCTGGCTAACACAGTTATCAACTTACATTAAATCAGGTATTCCATTAACTGATTCAATTAAGATTTTAATGAATCAAATGGGTAGTAAATCTAAAAAACAAACTATGCAAGCAATAGCGTATGAACTAACGCTAGGTAACAGTTTTTCTAATGCGTTAGAGAAGCAATCGGGAGTATTTCCCCCATTATTAATTAATATGTTAAAAGCAGCGGAAGCTACTGGAGATTTAGAAGCAACATTGGATGATATGGCTTCCTACTATACGGAAATAGATTCTACTAATAAACAAATGGTAAGTGCGTTAACATACCCAATAATAGTATCGATATTTGCCATTGGCGTAGTTGTTTTCATTATTTTATATGTTGTACCACAATTTACGAAGATATATGAAAGTAATGGTATGACATTAACGGGGTTAACGAAGTTTATTATTGATTTAAGTAGGTTTTTAACGAAGAACTATTCCGTAATGTTACTAGGAATTATTGCTGTTGTAGGTACATTTATCTATTGTTATAAGAAGATAAAAGCATTTAGAAGAACAGTACAAGTAATACTTATGAAGACTCCCGTAATTAAAGATATAATAATATATAATGAGATTACAGTATTTACAAAGACTTTTGCATCGTTATTGAAGAATAATGTCTTTATTACTGAGAGTATTGATATTTTAAGTAAGATAACTAATAATGAGATTTATAAAGAAATTATGGCGACAACTATTGATAATATAGCTAGAGGTGATAAAATAAGTACAGCTTTTAAAGATCATTGGGCAGTACCAAGTGTTGCTTATTATATGATTGTAACTGGTGAATCAACTGGTGAACTTGCTCAAATGCTTGATAAAGTAAGTCAATATTATCAAGAACAACATAGAGCAATAGTAAGTAATTTAAAAGCATTGATTGAACCTATTTTAATTGCAGGATTAGCAATAGTTGTAGGAGGTATAATATTAGCAGTTATTGTGCCTATGTTTGATATGTATGGGGAGCTTGCAGGATGATAATAATAGTATATATGTTTATAATAGGAGCCGTTTTAGGCTCTTTCTATATGGTAGTAGGAGATAGATTACCTAATAATGAATCAATAGTAGTACCAAGAAGTCATTGTTCTAAGTGTAATCATATTCTTAGTTGGTATGAATTAATACCAATAGTATCTTATATTATACAAAGAGGTAAATGTAAGAATTGTCATACTAAGTTATCAATAAGTTATATGTTAATAGAAATATTATCTGGTACTTTGTTTGCATTATCTTATTATTTATATGGTTTTAATTATGAATTTTTTATGAGTATTATTATTAGTTCTTTATTAATTATTATTTATGTAAGTGATTTTAAGTACTTAATTATTAATGATGAACCTTTAATTATAGCAATTACTTTAAGTATTATTACTAATTTTGTATTCTTAGGGACTATAAAGGGGTTATATTTAATTATATCAGGGTTAGTAATGTTTATCTTTATGTATTTAGTTAAGTTATTTGGAGATAAAGCTTTTAAAAGAGAGTCTTTAGGTGGGGGAGATATTAAATTAGCTTTCTTTATTGGGTGTACTCTTGGTTTAAGGTTAGCGTTTGTATCTTTAATTATTGCTTCTTTCTTGGCTTTGCCTTACGCTAGTTATTATGTTGTTAAGAAACAAGAAAGAGAGATACCTTTTGGACCTTTTCTAATTACGGGTGTTTTAATTACATTTATGTTATCTAATCAAATAAGGTTTGTTTTAGAGTTAATTATGTTGGCAGCTTAAGGGCTGTCTTTTTTAATACGTGTATAGCAAATGTAAAACATTTTCCCCGCTTGGGGAAAATGTTATGAAGTTAGGTAAAAACTAGAAATTATTGAAATATATTGTTTGAAAAATTTTAGGCTAAAGAATATTGATATGCAAGGTAACTTTCCAAAGTTTTAGAATATAAAGACTGGAGAAATTTTTTAAAGGTATTAAATAAAGCAGTTTTGTCTGCAAATAATAGTGTTTCAAACGAAGCTGTTGACTTCAACAAGCCAATAAAAACTGGTAAAGTGAAAAAAGAGATTATAAACTATCAAGATATATATGGTATTTGATAGTTCAAAATGCTGATTCTAATAAAGAAAGTGTATCATTATGTAAAACTTATTTTGCCATTCAAACAAGAAAGCAGGAATTATATTCTTTAAATCAAATTGCTAAAAGCTGTGTTGTTAAAAATTTCGATAAGTCTGGATATAGAGGTTTATATAATGGTGAAACGGCCAATGATATTGCTAAAAGAAAAAAATTTTAAGACTAAAAAAAGGCAGTGAAGTGACTACAAATTGTAGTCAGTTGAAAATGTAAATTAATATAAAATGAAGAAATATATAAATTAACTAGTACTAACTAAAACATGCTATAATACTTGAGGAGGGTTTAAAATGACCATATTAATAAATAATCAAGAAGTACCAGTAATAATTGAACATAAAAATAATAAAAACTTATATATTAGAGTTAAAGAAGACTTAAATATCTATGTAACTTGTAATAAGAGAGTAAGTTTAAGTGAGATAAATAGTATTTTAGAAAAGAATAGAAAATCTTTAGAAAGAATGTATAATCATCAATTAGAACAAAATGAAAAAGATAGTTTTTATTACTATCTAGGTAAGAAATATACTATTTTATATGATGAATCAATAAAAAAATATAAGTTAGAAGATGACTTAATTATTGTTAAAAATGAAAAAATGTTAGAAAAGTTTTATCATGATGAATGTCTAAGAGTATATCAAGAAAGAGTAAAATACTGGAGTCAGTTTTTTGATTATCTACCTAAATTTAGTATTAGAATTAGAAAAATGACTACTAGGTGGGGTGTATGTAATAGAGGTAATAATATAGTAACTTTAAATAGTGAGTTAATAAAGAAAGATATAACTTTGTTAGATTATGTTATAGTACATGAACTTAGTCATTTTAAAGAAGCTAATCACTCTAATAGATTTTGGAATGAAGTGAGTATTAGATATCCTAATTATAAAGAAGCCCGTAGGGCTTTAAGAGACTAGTTATTAAATAGTGAAGTCTTTTTTTAATTTTTATTATATTAAGGTTTAGTGGGAATAGACTTTTTTTGAAAGATTTTTATTTCCAAATATAGTAATTTGTGGTATTATGATATTGTAAGCATATGACATGATAGGTCGTGTGTATTAATAAAATTATTTACTTTGGTAATACTATAAGAAAGTGAGGAAAAGTTTATGAGAAAATCTTATAAAATAATATTAATGGTTATATCAATACTTCTTATTGGAAGTATTATTA
>OLGZ01001998.1_pt1 | contig 10314 bp, 7 predicted proteins | sample 1605981 | NCBI WGS metagenome assembly OLGZ01 (sample SAMN03283291) | human gut metagenome | biome: human-associated habitat; material: feces | host: Homo sapiens | place: Peru | collected 2012
GGGCGCTTTGTCACGGAGGATACCGCCGTGATCCAGAGCGCCAAGGAGGACCTGGCCCGCAGCCGGACCCGGGAATATCTGGAGTCCATGGCGCAGCTGGGCTATGACCGGCAGCAGGTGAAGACGCTGCTGGAGGAATGGAAGGAGGAGTAACATGGCGATTCTGGAATGCAGGGAGCTGACCAAATATTTCGACAGCTCCCGAGCCCTGGACCACGTCAGCCTGACGGTGGAGCCCGGGCGCATCGTGGGCCTGCTGGGTCCCAACGGCAGCGGCAAGACCACCCTCATCAAGCTGGCCAACGGCCTGCTGGTGCCCAGCAGCGGCGCCGTCACCATCGACGGGCACACCCCGGGGCCGGAGACCAAGGGCCTGATCTCGTACCTGCCGGAGCGGACGTATCTGTCCGGCTGGATGAACGTGGTGCAGCTGCTGGACTTCTTCGGCGACTTTTATCCCGATTTTGACCGGGACGCCGCCGAGCACATGCTCTCGGCCCTGGACGTCAGCCCCAGGCTGCGCATCAAGCAGATGAGCAAGGGCACCCGGGAAAAGGTGCAGCTGATCCTGGTCATGAGCCGGAGGGCCCGGCTGTATCTGCTGGATGAGCCCATCGGCGGTGTGGACCCCGCCGCGCGGGACTACATCCTGAACACGATCATTTCCAACTACAGCAAGGACGCAACGGTCGTGATCTCCACCCATCTCATCGAGGACATCGAGCCGGTGCTGGACGAGGCTGTGTTCCTGAAGGACGGCAAGATCTTCGCCCACCGCGCCGTGGACGACATCCGCGAGACCGAGGGCAAGAGTGTCGATGCGTATTTCCGGGAGGTATTCAAATGCTGAAGCAATTGATAAAATATGAGTTCAAGGCCACCAAAAGTCTGTACTTCGGGCTGTATCTGGCACTGGCGCTGCTGAGCGTGGTGCTGGGCGTTTCGTTCCGGCAGGAAAATGCATGGGCCGACAATACGAATTTCGGGCGGCTCGAAGTCATTCTGATGGTCCTCTATCTCTCTGTCATCTTCGCCATTGCGGTGCTCTGTTTTGTCAGCACGGTCCAGCGCTTTTATAAAAATCTGCTGGGACGTGAAGGCTACCTGATGCACACCCTGCCCGTGACCGAGACCCAGCTCATCCTCTCCAAGCTCATCACCAGCATGGTCTGGGTGCTGTGCAGCGGCCTGGTGGGCATCGTCTGCATCACGGTCATGGTTGCTGTCGGCGTGTTCGACCCGGAGACCTTCGGCATGGTGGACTGGGAAAGCTGGAAGCAGCTGTGGGGGATGCTGTATGGGGAACTGGGCGCGAAGTTCTGGGTGGCAATGGCATGGACCATCCTCATCAATCTGGCCCGGCTGGCCAGCCTCATCCTCTGCGTCTACGCCGCCTGTATGATCGCCCATCAGTTCAAGAAGCAGACGATGGTGGCGGGCATCCTCGCCTTCATCGGGATGAACATCGTGGAGAACCAGATCGATAAGCTGCTGGGCATGAACGATGTGACCCTGTTCGTGGGTGTAAACTACGAGCTCGTGGATGTTTCGGACGTCAGCGGGGGGACCCCGGTGATGCACTACCTGACGACGGCCTTCGGGCAGGGGGCCGGTTATCTGTTCTGCTTCGTCTTCACCGCAGCCATTGCGGCGGCTTACTTCTGCCTGACCCGCTGGCTGATGAAGAACAAGCTGAATCTCGAGTAAAAGAGGCGTATCCCAAATGGAAGAACGACAAGCTGCAAAACGGAAGATCGGTGTGTTTCTTTTGACAGGGCTGGTGCTGAGCGGTAGTTTGTACGGCGTCATCATCGGCCGGGGCTATGGAATCAACAGCGGTTCCGTGTTCTCGCTGGGGCTGATGTGGGTCCCGGGAGTGTCTGCGCTGGTCAGCAAACTGTTGGTGGATCATTCGGTGCGCGGCATCGGGTGGCGGCTCCGCCGCAAAACTCTGCCGCCGCTGGGAGCAGCCTATCTGATCCCGCCGATGCTCTGCATGGCTGTGTATGGCTTGGCGTGGGCCGTTGGCATCGGAAGATGCGGAATCATCGTTCCGATGCAGGTCTTGAGCTTTGCAACGCTGGGCGTTTTGCTGAGCTGTGCGGCGTCGCTGGGCGAAGAGATCGGCTGGCGCGGGTTCCTTTTGACGGAACTGCGCAAGGTGCTTCCGCCCCGCATGGTGCATCTTGTCATCGGGAGCATCTGGTTTTTCTACCATGCGCCGGTGATCGTGTTCTCGAACTACAACAACGGAAATATTCCGGTCTCGCTGGTCTGCTTTTTCGTGATGGTGCAGGGGATGACGGTTCTGGCCGATGTCCTGTGCATCCGGGCGGAAAGCTTCTGGCCCGCTGTACTGCTCCACGCAAGCCACAATGTGTTCGTGCAGTCGATCTTTGATCCGCTGACGGAGAACGGCCCGTGGACACAGCTTTGGACTTCGGAATTTGGTCTGGGACTGGCCATTGCGTATGCAGCGGCATGCGCGGTCCTGTTCCTTCCCCGGAGAAGAGCATAAAAAAGAAACCCGGCATTGCAGCGATGCAATGCCGGGTTTCTTGGCTGTTTCAGAGAAATGATTTAGCGGGCGTCGCGGTTGGCCTCGTACTCCTCCATGGAGACGTAGTGGTCCAGCATGTGGATGCCCTTCAGGCGCTTGTTGGAGAAGCCGGTGGAAGCGTACTGGCCCTCCCAGTAGTTCAGGCGGGTGGCCAGATAGGCGGGCACACTCATGCCGCGCGGGATGACCAGCGCGTTGTTGATGAGCAGGGCCTCGGCATCGGCGAAGGCCTTGTAGCGGGCGTCGATGTCATCGGTGATCTGCTTGGCAGCCTCGATGGCGGTCATGTACTGCATGATGGCGTCCGCCGTTTCGCCGGTGATGAAGCCGTCTTCCACGCCGGTGCGCAGGTACGCATAGCGCATTCCGCGGGAATCCTCGGCCTGATAGAACGGGTCGGTCTCGGTCTCCGGGTCGGAGTAGTCGGCGCCCCAGTTGCAGAGCAGGAACTCGAACTTGCCGTTGCGGCGGACGGCGGACAGGAAGCTGTCCGCAGGGCCTTCGGTGATGATGACATCAATGAAGTCGAAGCCGTCGTTCAGCACACCCTCCAGCTGCTGCTTGAAGACCTGGCACTGCTTGTCCCAGTCGGTGGAAGAGGGATTGTAGGGCAGCTGCACCTTGATGGGGAAGGTGGCACCGGCGGCGGTCAGCTCCTCGATGGCAGCATCGCGGAACTCCTTGGCCTTGGCCTCATCGAAGAACTCGGTGATGTTGGCCAGGTCGCCGCACTGGGTGTAGTCCACACCGGCAGTGGTGGCGCAGAAGTTCGGGGGCGTGATGGTGTTCAGCTTGTAGCCGTCGTAGCCTTCCGGGGCAGAAACAGCCAGCGTGACGGCGTTGTTGATGCCGTACAGGAAGGCCTTGCGGAAGTTGGTGTTGTTGATGGCCTTGGCCCAGTTGTCCGGCTCATACTCGGCATCCGCACCCTCGACGCTCCAGTTGGAGAACTCGTGGGCGTAGGGCATGAAGTTGAACATGTAGAAGTAGGTGTAGTTGGTGTTGGGGCGGTCCATGGAGACCATGCTCTTGGTGGTGTCGTCGCTCAGCCAGCTGTCCAGAATGTCGGAGCCGATGGTGGCTTCGTCGATCTCGCCGCGCTTGATCATCTCCGGTCCGTTGACGGCGGCTTCGGCATTGTAGATGCGGCTGATGGTCTCGATGAAGACGTTGTCGGCGTCGTAGTTCTCCGGGTTCTTCTTCATGATCCAGGTCTCCAGAGACTCGTAATCCGCCAGATAGAACGCACCGCAGCTGTACATGGTCTCGGCAGAGGTGGCGTACTGGTCGCCCATCTCATCCAGCAGGGGGCCGTAGGCAGGCTCATAGGGCAGGTAGCACAGCAGGCTCAGGAAGCCGGGGAAGTCGTAGGTCAGGGTGTAGGTCAGGGTGTGGTCATCCACAGCCGTGACGCCCACGGTGTCGAAGTCCAGCGGCTCGTAGGTGCTGGCGGTGCCGTCCGGAGCGGTCACGGTGACTAGACCGCTGGCGTCGGCGGTGTAGGTGGTGCCGTCGTCGTCCACAACGCCGGTGTTGGCGTTGTTCAGGTAGACGTAGTAGTTGTAGTAGTCATCGGCACCGGCGATGTAGGCGGTGACCAGACCGACGTTGGAGGAGGCGTAGTCCGGGGTCAGAACGTACTTCAGGGCGTCCACAAAGTCCTGCGCGGTGACGGGGGCCACGACTTCGCCGTTGTTGTCCACCCAGTTCTCCTCCCGCAGATGGAAGGTCCAGGTCAGGGTGTCCGCATCCCAGTCCCAGCTGGTGGCCAGACCTTCGCGCATGACGCCCTTGTTGTCGTACTCGACCAGCGTATCCACGCAGTTGGCACCCACGACCATTTCCAGGTCGGTGGCGGTGGTCAGGTAGTTCAGGGTGGCGGGCTGGCTGGAGTACAGGATGGTGTACTTGGAGGTGTCCACCGTGCCGGAAGCCGCGCTGCCGGTGCTGCCGGCAGAGGAGCTGCCGCCGCAGCTGGTCAGCAGACCGGCTGCACATGCGCCTGCGGCTGCCAGACCGCTGGCTTTGAGGAACTGGCGGCGAGAAATCGAATGATCCATGATAAAATCCCTCTTTCTTCGTATTTCGTGTTTTTGTGTGCGCCAGCGGCTGGGGTGCGCTGTTTCCCATCAGCGGGGAATTGCAAAAAAGGCGCAACGGAATACTTCCGTTACGCCTTTGTAACAGTCCCTCCCGACCACAGCCGTGTGGTTACAAAAAGTATAGCATCCTTTCGGGCGGACGTCAATTCTTTAATTCATTTTGGTTTCGGCAGCGGGCGCTTCCGGCACAGCGGCGGCGGGGGCCGTTTCTGCAGCTGCGGCAGCCGACTCGGCCTGGACTTCCGCCGCCAGTGCCTTGGCGGCTTCCTCGGCGGCGCGCTTGGCCTCGCGCTCGGCCTGGCGCTCCTTGGCCTTGGCCACGGCTTCTTCCTGCCGCTTTTTGGTGCGGATCTTGATGCGGCAGACCGAGCAGATGCCGTCCTTGCAGGTGGGGGCGATGGGCTTGCCGCACTCCTTGCAGAGGCTCTTGGTGCATTTGTAAACGCTCACAGGGCCCAGCGTGGTCAGCTGGCGGAGCTTCAGCCCGTCCAGACCGCCGTTGGAGCAGGTGGCAACGCAGACGCCGCACTCACTGCACTTCCACGGTGTGATGACCGCGCGGGTCTGGCCGTCGGGCAGATCCTCGAAGCGGATGGCCCCGGCGCGGCAGGCCTTTTCGCACCGGCCGCAGGCAAAGCACTTCTGGGTGAAATTGGGCAGGTGGTAGCCGTATTTGAGGGGCGTTTCGCTGGCAGCTTTCAGCTGCTTGGTGCGCTGGTGCAGCAGCAGGCGGAAGTCCACCGCGCTCTGGTCATCGTCCCGCAGGCCGGGCAGCATCCGGAGCAGCTGCTTCGTGCCCGCCTTGGAGCCGGCCGTCACCTGCTCCATCATCTCGCGGCGGGAGTATTCCTTGCTGTGGAAGGGGGCCGCATCCTGCTCGTAGGCCAGGGTGAACCGGGCCTCGAAGAGGGGCTGGCCGAAAAATTCCACCAGACGGGTAAGCTCGTTGCGCAGATGTTCGGCGCAGACGTCGTTCTCGCATTCGCCGCAGGGGGTCAGGTCCAGCACGATCTTTTTGTTCAGGGCCAGATAGGCCAGCGCCTCCCACGAGAGGGCCGACACGCAGGCCCGGACGAGGGTGTTCTTGCGGGTGCTCTTCTCGCAGCCGATCCAGACGGTGTCGTTGTCGCTGTCGGCGGGGGCCGTGTCCCGCTGGACCTGCTCCGGCGAGGGGGCGATGCAGCCGCTGCGGCAGGCAGAAACGCAGAGGCCGCAGTCGGTGCAGGGGTCCCAGTCCTTGACGAGATTCGGGCGGGTGAAGATCGCATCCCCAAAGGGGCAGATGTCCTTGCAGGCCGTGCAGGGGGTGCGGTGCGGGTGCAGGTTCCAGCACTGTCTGCGGTTGATCTCCGGGTGGGTGGTCTTCATCAGCGCATCCATGGCGTAGCGCGTAAAGAAACTCATCGAATCACTCCTTATCCGGGTCCATGACCGAGGTCACGACGGCGTTGTCCAGCAAAAAGCGTTGGACCTTCTGGGCAGCCAGAGCAGCGGCCACGGTCTCCGGGGCCAGCACACGGCGGATGTCGGCTTCGGGGGTGTCCTGCTGCACGGAGAGGCGGCGGTATTCGGCGTTGACCTCTTCGGGCCGGACGGTGATGTTCTCGGCCTCTGCGATGGCGCGGGCCGCATACATGGTGCGGATCTTCCGCTCAGCATCGGCGCGGTAGCCTGCCCGCAGAGCCTCGGCGGTGGTGCGGCTGTTCTTGCAGTGCTGCTCCATGCTGATGCCGCTGCGGCTCAGGCGCTGGCTCAGCAGCTTCATCTCGTTGTCGGCGGTGCGGTCGAGCACGGCCTCCGGCACGGTGACGGTCAGGTTGGCACCGGCCATCTCCAGCAGCTTCTGCCCGGCAGCGCGGTCAGCACCGTCTTCGTGGATCTTCTGCTTTTTGGCGCGGACGGCCTCCCGCATGGCGGCGAGGGACGCATAACCGGCAGACTGTGCGAACGCCTCGGTCAGCTCCGGGGTGGTCTTCTCGGCCACGGAGTGGAGCGTGATCTCGAACTGTGCCGTCTTGCCGGAAAGCTCCGGCACACGGAACGCGGCCGGATAGGTGAAATCGAACCGGAAGGTCTCACCGGCCTTGTGGCCATAGACGGCCTGCTCGGCGGCGGGCATCAGCTTGCCGTCGCCAAGCACGACCATGACCTTCTCCATCCGGCTGTCGGGGATCTCCTGGCCGTCCATGAAACCGGCGAAATCCAGCAGCACCCGGCTGCCGCGCTTCGCGGCCTCGGTGGAGTTGTGGTAGGTGGCGCGCATCCGGGTCTGGTGGACCATCTCAATGTCCAGCGTCTTCTCGGAAATGCCGCGCACATGGCGGGTGACGGCCAGCCCTTTATACGGTCCGAGCTTTACTTCAGGGAAATTGTTTTGCTGATTTTCCATTTTGCAATACTCCTTCTGACGATAGAACGTTCATTCAAAAAATGGGAGGGTGCGGTGTTATAACCCGTGGGCGGCAAGCCAGCTCTCGGCGACCTGCGAGAACATTTCGGGGTACTGGGCATTTTCGGCGTCGAAGACGTGGAGGTAGGTCTCCACTTCGGCACGGGTGGGGGCGGCGACCCGCTCCCAGATGGTGAAGGTGTAGCCGTTGCCCATATCGAATGTGGCGGCAAGGGTGTGGGTGCCGTCCCGCAGCTCGGCGAATTTGGCGTTCAGCTTGTGGCCCAGCTCCGTGTCCGATGCGTAGGACAGGGGGTAGGGGTCAACGGTGACGACATACTTTGCCTCAAAGAAGTTCATGGGGAAGTTGTGGGTGCCCGGCACCGAGAAGCTGTCCGGCAGTTTGCCGTCCAGCGGCTGCTCCGGCAGCAGGCAGTTGCGCAGATGGCCGGGGTTGTAGAGCATGTCATCGGTGATCATGTACGCGGTCTCGCCGTCGCCGAGGTGGACGCTGAGCCACTCGGTCACAGCCTGCAGCTGGCTCAGGTCTTTGCGGTCGCAGGTCAGGCCGTCGAGCCGGACAAATTCTGCGGTGCTCTTGAGCGGGAAGTGGTCGATGAGAAGATCGGGCAGGGCCACCACCGTCAGCGGCGAGCAGCGCACCGATACGGCAAACACCAGCGTGAACGCCCAGTAGCCCAGCTTGAGGGCCTTGCGGTGCTCGATGCCCTCCGCCAGCGCCGCAGCGCCTGCCAGAAAGAGCAGGAAGTAGGCGGGGAGGAAGAGGAGCATCTGGTGGGAGCCGGTGTTCTGCACCCGCGTGAAAAGCACGAGGCTGACCGCCAGCTCACAGGCACCCAGCGCGGGCAGGGCGAACCGCTTGCGGCGGAAGGCATCTGCGACGCCCAGCCCGATGAGGATGAAGTTCAGCAGGCCGATGCGGAGGGTGTGGTAATAAAGCTCGGTGGCCATGCCGCCGACGTTGTAGTAAGAATAGCGGTCGGAGTAGTCAAAGGCCAGGATCTTGCGGACCATGGGCCAGAGCAGGGCGACCATCGCGACCAGGGCGCAGAGGCCGAAGGTGATGAGGTTGCGCACCCGGCGGACGGCCAGCGCCTTGTCGCTCCTGGCGAGCTTTGCGCTGCTGACCAGAAGCAGCAGCGCGTAGGAAAAGTAGTAGCCGACCACGAAGTAGAGATACCACCGGCGGGTCAGAATGACCGCTGCCGTGGCCAGAAAGAGGAGGGCGAACCGGCCCGGCTCCAGCTGTTCAAAGCGGTAGTCCAGCGTCAGCACCAGAATGGCGAAGGCGAAGATGAGGCCGAACCAGTCCGGCTGGGCCAGCATCGCGCTCATCCGCAGAAACGGGAAGGTGAGCAGCCACGAAAAGCCGATGAGGAAGTAATAGAACCGGTTCTTCACCCGGAGCATCTGCCCCACCTTGATGACCACGCCCGCCAGCAGCACCATCAGGCTGGGCAGGACGCAGAACACCTGGCTGAACGCATAGCTGTCGCCGGTGCGGGCCGTCAGGCAGAAGGGAAACTCGGTGAACAGGGTGATGAAATTGGTGTAGTCCTCTGCGAAGGAGCCGAAGATGTACGCGAAGCCCGCCGCTGGGCCGGCAGCAAAGGCCGCCTCGGCGCTGTACTGCTTGACGAGGTAGTTGGCGTAGTCCCAGGCATAGACGAAATCGCGCCGCCCCAGCGCCCAGTAAAAATAGAGCACCGCCGCCGCCCAGCAGCCCACAAGGACGGCCCGGTGGAAGAAGTCCAGCGTAACGCCGGACACCCGCAGCACCCACAGCGCCCCGTAGAACAGCGCACAGCTGCACCACAGGCTCACCAGCGGGAAGAATGCCGCCCCGGTGGGGAAGAGCAGCCCGACGGCTGCCAGGACCAGTACCCCGATGCCGAGCGCGGCCCCCGCTTTGCCCCAGGGGGTGAGGCTGCGTTTCAGCAGGGTCGAACGTGTTTGTTCCATAACGCAAAACCTTTCACAAAATCTAATATTTCATGTTACAGTATAACGGTTCTGCCCGGCGCTGGCAAGGCCGCAGCGGCGGCAATACGCAAAATATCCCGCTGCATTTTCAGCAGACGGGATATTTTTGATGAAAATTTACTTTTTGGAATTGACTGCGGGCTTTGCAGCGGCCTTGCGCCGGGCAGCAGCAGCCTTCCGGGCCGAAGCCTGTGCGGCCTCGGCATGGGGAGCCTCCGGCGTCAGACGGAGCAGTCGGCTGCCCATGGCGGGCAGGTCGAGGGTCAGGGTGTAGTCCCGCCCATAGACGCCGCCGTCCGTGGTGTGGAAGCTCTGGGTCCGACTCTTGTCGGCACCGTTCCAGCGGGAGGCCTCGCTGTTCAGCAGCTCTTCGGCCCCGCATGGGAACTTGAGGTAGAGCGGGAACTTTTTGTGGGCGGTGTTCTGGGTGTTCATCACACAGAGCAGAGTCTGGCCCGCGCCCTTGCGCAGCCAGGCGTACACGCCCTCGTCCCGGCTCTCGCTGGCCACCCACTCAAAGCAGCCGGGGTTGTATTCGCCGTCGTAGAGGGCGGGCTCGGTGGCGTAGAGGCGGCCGAGTTCGGCGAAGTATTTCTGGAAGCTGTCGTGGAAGGGGTATTTCATCAGGCCCCAGTCCAGCTCTTTCTTCTCGTCCCACTCGCGGAAATGCCCCAGCTCGTTGCCCATGAAGTTCAGCTTCTTGCCGGGGTGGGTGTACATGTAAAAGTACAGGGTGCGCAGCTGGGCGCACTTTTCCTCGTAGGTGCCCCAGAGCTTGTCGATGATGGTCTTTTTGCCGTGGACGACCTCGTCGTGGCTCAGCGCCAGCAGATACAGCTCATTGTAGAAATACTGCATACTGAAGGTGAGCTTGTGGTAGGCATCCGGGCGCTCGCCGAAGGGGGTGGCGAAATAGTCCAGCGTGTCGTGCATCCAGCCCATGTCCCACTTGTAGTCGAAGCCGATGCCGTCGTAGCGGGTGGGGGCCGTGACCTTGAGGAAGTTGGTGGAGTCCTCGGCCGTGTAGATGCCGGTGGGGAACCGCGTGTTCAGGCCGTGGTTCAGATTCCGCAGGAAGGTGACCGCACCTTCGTTCACGCCGCGGTTGGGGTCGCCCTGCCAGTAGAGCGCGCGGGAGATGGCGTCCATCCGGATGCCGTCGCAGTGGTAGACGTCCATCCACAGGGCGGCGGCGCTGTTCAGGAAGCTGCACACCTCCCGGCGGTAGTAGTTGAAGTTGCAGGTGCCCCACTCGCTGT
>OLGZ01001999.1_pt1 | contig 10314 bp, 7 predicted proteins | sample 1605981 | NCBI WGS metagenome assembly OLGZ01 (sample SAMN03283291) | human gut metagenome | biome: human-associated habitat; material: feces | host: Homo sapiens | place: Peru | collected 2012
AACAATATTTTTTTTATTAGAAAGAATTAAATTTTGATATTCCTTAGGCTGACTTGTAAATATTTCCAAACAAGGCATACTTACAACACGAAGCTTTATATTTTTTTGTTCAAGTATCATAGATATCTTCAAAGCCGTCAACAAATCAGTACCTGTTGCTATTAGACAAGCAGAATAATCAGGAAAATCTTTCACTATATATCCACCTTTTAAAGTATTGCTAGCACTTGTATTATTAATATAAACCTCATCTTTTGAAATAACTAATGCCGAAGGATTTTTAGAATGATTTAATATAGACTGATAGCAACCAATAACTTCCTTTATATCAGCAGGACGATATACATTTAAATTAGGAATTGATCTTAAATTAGATAATTGTTCTATCGGCTGATGCGTTGGTCCATCCTTTCCTATTTTTACACTATCATGCGTAAATATATAAAGAACATCAAAAACTTTTGAAGCAAAACAATTCATCAATCATTCTTGCACTTGATAATGATGATGCAGGATTAAATGCTATGTTAAATAAAATACCAGAATTGTTAAATAATTATTTTGATGTTAGTGTATTAGATATATCAAAACTTGGAAATTATAAAGACCTAGGTGAATTATCTGAAACAAATATAACTAGAGAATCCGTCTATTCAGCAAAGGTATCTGGTTTTACTTTCTTAATGGATAAGAAGTATTTTAACAATAAAGATTTTAGTATAGAAAATATTTCAAGAGTATTTAATAAACTTATGCAAGAAAAAATTATTTCTAATACATTAGATAGAGCAAAATTTATTGAATACTTAGAGAATAATACTAACTTTGATAAAGATAAAATAAATGAAATAATAGAACCAGAATCTATTAAAAAGATAGATCCATTATCTACAATAAATACTCTTGCAATTAATAGTTTAATTATTAAAAGTATAGACGATTATGTAAATGTTTCTAATGATAAAACTTTGATCTCATTTTATGAATTAAATAAAGATTACATCAATAAGATGGCAGTAGAAATATTTAATGCTTATGATGTAAGATACCTTGATAATAATAAAACAAGTATTAATTCAAAACTACTTCTTGAAGATGTACTAGCACTTGATACAAAATATTCAGAATATAAAACACTTCATAGTTTTCAATATGAAGATATATTTAATAAAACATATATAAAAAATATAAATGGAAGTGCTACTGTTAATCTTTCTTTTGAACAAAAGAAAAAGGTTATTAGTCAATTTGATAATAGTTTTAATGATAATGAAAGATTAGCTTTAGAAGAAGTTGAAGAACTTTATATTGTTAATGATGTTAGTGATTTAGATGGTATTTTAAATTTTGATAATAATACTGTAAAAATTTTAAAAGAAAACATACAAAATAGAATGTTCTTAAATCCTAAAAAGATGGATTTTTTTAAATTTGGTAATTTATTTCAAAACACAGAAAAAGATTTTATAAGTTCAGAATTTAAAGGTAAAACTGGTAATTTTAAAACAATACTTCTATATAACAACTTAGATAGTTTATTAAATATAAATAAAGAAAATATTATAAAAGAGCAAGATAAAAGTAAAAAAAATCTTGAACAAGATTATATATTTTCTATAAATAAAGTTCTTTTAGTAAAAGATTTAGAAACTGAAAAATCTTATTTTGTAAGGATACCAAATACTGAAGGAAAAGATTATTTTTATATTGATAAAAGTAAATGTAATTGGTCTTATAATAATGAAATGTTATTTACTAAATTAGAGAGTAATGGTATGTATAAAATTTATGATAAAGATGGTAACTTTAAATATGAAAAATCAAGTCTTGAACTAAAACACTATTGGGAAGATAAAACTAAGTCAAGTGAAACCAATTCACTAAAAGAAAAATCTAAAATAATTAAAGCTGATTTTAAAGGAAACTATGAACCAATAAAAGATCCAGTTAGTAAAGTCTATAAGTCAAGAATATATGAAGAAACTGATAACGGATTCTATATTAAAGTAGATGATCCGACCACATTACTTTTTGCATCTAAAAAAATATGTAAATGGAATTTAGATAGTGATTATTTAATAATTCATCCTAGAAAGAACTTCTTAAAAGGAACAGATATATCTTTGTATTCTTTTAACGGAGAAGATAAGAAATTTCAAAAAAAATTATCTTTTGGTGAAATAGAAAAATACTTAAAAATATTTTATCCTGCTTCACTTAAAAAGAATATTGAAAAAATAAAAGTGTTAAAAAGTGATTGTGAAATAAAAAATAATTTTATTAAAATTCCTATAATTTTAGATGACATATCTGGATATATTGATGTTAGTATCTTTAAATGTATTCAAGAAGATGAAAACATTGTTTTAGAATTTACTAAAAACGAAAAATTATCTTTCTATTCTAATAATGGTAAATATATCGGTAATTATCCTTATGAGGAAATTAAAAATGGATTAAACCAAAAAGAGAAGATAATTCCAATTCAAAAAAACAATGTAGATTTTAATTTGTTATTAAATGGGAATAGTAGTAAAACATTTTATTCTAATAATGATAAATTAGAATTTATTTATACTACTATTGAACCAACTTATGAATGTTTTGAACAAGTCATACAAGTCAAATTAAATGATAATTATATATATCAACCAGTAGGTGTTAGCGTTGCCCCATATAAACATGAATTAGTTCAAAAAGGTGTATTTAGAACTAAGGAGGATACTATAAACTTCTTAAATTCTTATTTTTCTAACAAAGAATTAACTTCAAAACAAGATTTAGAAAAAGAAAGAGAGGTGGCATAATTAGTGGATGGAAATGCTAAAAGCGATTTAGAACATTCTACTGAGAAAGCTGTTAGAGTATCAGTAAAAAGTAGTGCAGTAATTTCAAGAGTTTTTAGAAGACTAATTATTTGGGGTAATAGAGTTTATCAGAGAAACTTTTCTTCTTCTTTAAGAGCATTAAAAAAAGATGGACCAACAAGAGAATTATCTGTTTCTCCAGCTTTAACAAAAGAAGAAGCGAAAATGATAATTGCTAATGCTAAGGCAAATGGTATTATTATAGGTATTAAAAAGATGCAGCCAGATGGTGAAGTAGGAACGAATCAATCACTTCATCAGCAAGAAAAAATGGCTAAGAATGAAATTAAGTTAGATAAATGGAAAGAAAGAAGTAAAACTTATAAAAAAGTACCAATTATTAATACCATAGCAAAAAATAAAACTCAAAAATATAGTAAACTATCAAAAGAAGATAATGAAAAAAATAAAGATGATAGATTTATTATATTATGTAATAAAAGTAGATTAGCATTTTTAAATGAACAACTAGAATTAATTACAAAATTAAGAGTTCAAAAGATGTCTAAAAATGAACTAGAAGATATTAATAAAGATGGTATAGTTGATCCAAAAGATTATGAGCCATTGGTGACTCGTGATGTAAATTTAACTCCTAATCAATTAACAGATGTGGGAAAAGATTATGGAACTTGCATGGTAAAAGATTATAATAAAAATTATTGTTTACAAAGAATTACAAAGGCACAGTATTGTGAAATAAGAGAAGCGTTATTTGAACTTTCTTCACATGGTGCTTGTGTATTAAATGATAATGAAATGCTTGTAGCAATAAATTCAAGTGAATTAGACCAGTATAGGGAATATGCTCCTAGTGATAGACCTATTAAAGAATTTGGTAGTAATGGTGCAAGGAGTATTGAAACCGAAAGTAATTCAAATGATATTATGCAAGTAGAAGTGCCAACTCTTAAAGAATTTAATATCTTTAAAGAAAGATATAAGGGTAAAGATTTTATAGCACAGTATAATCCTAATGGAACAGTGTCAGTTATTGTTCGTGAAAAAGATACTGAAGAAATGGTGGAAGATGCTAAAAAAAAATCGCAAACAGCAGATTTATTAAAAGAAGCTGATGAATTTGCTGAGAAAAATGTTGAAAACATTATAGAAACTACTATTCCTAAAGAAGTAGAAGAAAAGGAAGAAGAACTTGATCGTTAAAAGAGATAGAAAACCAAGTTATATAATTGTTTTCATTATAGTTTTAATAGCTTCTTATTATACTTTAAGAGTAACTACTTTAACAGAACAAAATGGTGGTAATTTTAAGATAGAATATCTTAGCATAGCACTTGATAATCTTCATAAATTATCAACACCATTAATATTAAATCAAAAGACAATATCTATAACACTATTTGTAAGTGTTTTTTTGTTTGCAATTATTTATAATTATTTAATTTCTCAAAAGAAAAATATGCAAGAAAACACTTATGGTAGTTCTGATTGGGAAGATCCTAAAAATACTAAGAAATTTAGAGATCCAATTCTTGAAAATAATCAAATATTTACAAAAACAGAAATGTTTTCTAAAAACATGAAAATATCTAAAAGAAATAGAAATGTTTGTTTAGTTGGAAGACCAGGAACTGGTAAAAGTAGATATTATTTTAAAGTTAATTTATTAAATACTTGTGGTGAAACATTTATAATAACTGATCCAAAAGGTGAATTACTTAGAGATTGTGGTATGAGTTTAATAAATCGTGGATATGATATAAGAGTTTTAAATCTTGTTGATAAATGGAAGTCTGATCATTTTAATCCACTCATGTATATTAGAAAAGTGCCTAAGGATTATACCAAAATAGATATAACAAGTAATTCAACTCTTGAGGAAGAATTGAGCGTTGATAATTCATGGATAGCTGAAGATGATGTTATGACTTTAATTAATACATTAATGCAAAATACAAAATCAGAAACTATTGAAAGCAATACAGGTGATCCTTTCTGGGAAAAGGCTGAGATGGTATTTTTACAAGCAATAGTTTATTATGTAATTTTTAATTATGAAGATAAGGATAAAAACTTTAAAACTGTACTAGAACTTATTAGATTGGCAGAACCAGACAAAGATGGTAATTCCAAACTTTCAAAAATGTTTGATGTATGGGAAAGTAAAGATTCAGATAATATTGGTGTTAAACAATGGCGACATTTTAAAGTATCTGCATCATCTCCTAAAATGATGTCAACTATTATAATGACTGCATCATCTCGTTTAGCACCATTTAATATTGCTGAATTAGAGAAAATGACAGTAGATGATACACTAGAACTTAATAGAATTGGTAAAAAAGGTGATGAGGGTAGAATTGCTATATTTATAATAACTAGCCCTAACAATTCAACTTTTAATTTTCTAGCAAATATTGTATATACTCAGATATTTTCAATTATAGATTATAATGCTAGTAAAAATAATGGATCACTTGCAACTCCATGTCAATTATTTATGGAAGAATGGAGCCAGCTAGGAATTATTCCAAGGTTTATTGAGATGCTCGCCTATGTCCGTGGACTTAATGTTGGAATTACTATAGGGCTTCAATCATTGTCTCAGTTAAAGAAGGCTTATAAAGACAGTTGGGAAACGGCACTTGATTGTGTTGACTATTTTTTATTCTTAGGTTCAAGATCTAAGGAAACGCTAGAATGGACTAGTTTGATGGTAGGAAAGAAGACTTGGTATAAAAAGTCATCAGGAAGAACATTTTCAAGGCAAGGTTCATCATCAACGACATGGGATGTTGTAGGCAGGGAACTTGCAAATGTTGATGAAATATCAAGAATGAAATCAGGTACTTGTATATTATTGGTATCAGGATTAAAACCTTTTACTTCTGAGTTATATCAAATAAAAGACCATCCTAGATATAATGAACTTTTTGAGCCTTGGATGAAAGAAAAAACTATTCATAATTTATATGATCATGCACTTCAAAGAAAACTTAGTAAAGAGAGCATTAATAGACAAAAAATGTTAAATTATCTAGGGCTTTCATTTGCAAAGATTGAACCTAAATTTAAAATGCGTGATATAAGTGATTATGAGTTATCTAAAATGAAGGAGGATGTTGTTTTATCTAATAGTAAAACATTAACAGATATTTTACTTGATTAAAAACTAAAAAGAAAAGGAGAAAAAATGATAAAGAACTTAAAATATAAGGTTTTAAGTTGTACAAAAAAGTTAGTTAGTTTAAGTAATATCGTTTTAATTAGTTTGATTTTAGGTACTACACCTGTTTACGCAGCAGGAAGTAATACTAGCAGTATTGATGCTTTCATCAATTTTGTATGTGATTGGTTATTTAAAATTGGTGGAGTAGTAGCTTTGGTAGGTGGTGTTATGTTTGCGTTAAGTTGGCAAAGAGAAGATGCTGAAGGTAAATCTCGTGCTTTAATGACTTTAATGGCTGGTGGTATGGTAATGGCGATAAGTATGTCAAAGAGTTTGTTCGGTCTATAAATCAAAGAAGGAGGAAATGAATGGCATCTTTAATTGAGAAGATATTTCAAATTACATTCACTGTCCTTGGCTTTAAAATTGATTTTGGAAATTTTGCGGGAACAATTAGAAGACTGTGTAATTGGAATACTATAACAGGAACAAGTATTTGGACTTTGGCTTCTACACTTCATTCTGTTATAGTACCAATAGGACTTTCTTTATTAACATTGTTCTTTTTAATTGATTTAACAAAAAAAGTAATGGATTTTGAAAGATTATCTTGGGAACGAGTTGTCTTTATATGTATTAGATTTTTAATATTTAAAATGCTATTAGAAAATTCATTTGAACTTATGTCTGCAATAATGAATATATCAAATGATTTATTAACAAAAGTTACATCATCACTTGGCAATACTTCATCTATTCCAGAATTAGCAACTCAAATGGGAGACTTAGTTAGAAATGCAGGTAACTTTATAGAAAGAGGATTTATGGGAATTATAATACTTATTTTATATATTCCTTTTATGGGAACTCTTGTCGGAATATTAGTTCAAATATTTTTAAGAATAGGAAAACTAATATTAAGTTTTGCATTTTCACCAATACCAATAGCAATAGGAGCATGGGAAGACGGACAATCTGTATGTAAAAGATTTTTTATGTCAACTATAGCACTTGGAATAGAAGCATCAATGATAGTTGTTGCAAGTGGAATATATTCATTAGCACTAAGTACATTAACTGATGCTGGATCTATTAGTACAATGATTGCAATTATGTTCCTTAATGGATTCTTAATGGCATTAATATCACTAACAAGCAACATGGCTGAGAAATGGACTGGAGGGTAAAATAATGGATAGAATAGAACCACGAATACATGATGAAATTAAAGATTACAAAGAAAAGTTTTATAATTTTACATTAAGACAATGGATTTTTGCAATTTTAATATTAATTACCACTGTACCGTTATATTTATTTTTAAGTCCTAAACTTGGAAGTGATATAACTGGGTGGCTTGTAATAATAGTTGCTGTTCCCATTGCTTTTTTTGGATTTATTCCTATACAAGGGCTTAATGCTGAAAAAATAATATTTTATTGGATAAGAAATTATATAAATTTTGCTAAACCAATAACTTATATTACTGATGAAGAATTAGCATTAAAAAAATCAAAGAAACATATTTCTAAGAAAGATCAAAAGGAAAGTATAAGGCTAAGGCGTGAAGATAAAATTAGAGTAAAAGAACTAAAAAAAGAAAGAAAGAGGCAAAGAGAACTTGCTCGTGCTAAAAAGAAGTATGGTAATAAAAATATATTAAATAATAGTTTTACATTAAATGAAGAAGAAGCAAAGATTCTACTTAAAATTGCAAATCAAATTGGTGGAAAGGAGAATAATATTGAAGAAAATCAAGAAGCAAAGAAAGAGTAGTAAAACAAGGAAACCGATACTTCAAAAAGTATATACTCCAAAAACAACGCAAGATGTTATCAAATATTTATTTAAAGATGTAGATAATAAGACAGGTATTTTTAAAATTACTGATGATGAGTATTCTATATGTATGGAATATACGGATATATCTTTTGCTAAATCTAATGATGAAGATGCAGAGAGTATCTTTTTTAAATGGCTTGAATTTTTACATTCATTTAGAGAAGACACACATATAGAAGTTGTTAATGCTGGTTCACCAATTAAAACCGAAAGATATAAAGAACAGTTTATATTTGATAATAAAGGACAAATAAGTGAAATAGAAAAGAAAATCATTGATGAACTTAATACATTAATAATAAATGCTTTAGGTACTAATGAAGAAACACTTCAGACAAAGAGATTTGTAGTAATATCTTTAAAAGCAAAAAACTTTATAGAAGCAAATTCTTTATTTTTAAATATTTGTATAAAAACAGAACAAAAATTTAAAGAATTAAAAAGTAAAGTTAATGTTGTTTCAGTTAAAGAAAGATTATCATTTATCTATAATTATTTGAATACTACTACATTAGAAGATAGAGAAATAGATAATATTATGAAATATGCTGAAGATAATAAATTAACCTTATTTGATGTGTTAGCACCTAAAAAGATTTTAATGAATGAATCTGATTATATAGAAATAGAAGATAGTAAGTTCTTGCGTATTTTATATGTTAGTAAATTACCTAAAAGTTTGACACCTAGATTCTATAATAAAATAACAACATTAGAAAACATAAATTTAATGACTACTTTAAATATAACTCCTACCAATTCGGCTAAAATGATTAAGCAAGTTGATAGGAGTTTATCGGCTATGGAAACTGAAAGATTAGAAAAAATCAAAAGAGCTGGTAGAAGTAACTTAGATTATAATTATGTTAAAGACAAAAAATTGGAAACAAAAATATCAAATGCTGAGCAGTTACAATATGATTTACAAAAGAACAATCAAAAAATATTTCAAAATAATTTTTTAGTTTGTATTAGTGCATCAGCATTTGAAGAATTAGAAGATCAAACAGTAAGAGTACATGAAGTTGCTTCAGAAATGCTTGTTGAAATGAAGCCACTTCTTTGGCAACAATTAGAAGGACTACAACATACACTTCCGTTAGGACATAATTCTATTCAACTTCAAAGAACTTTAACTAGCGAAGCAACTGCTGTAAATGTTCCATTTAATAGTAAAGATTTATTACATCCTAAGTCATTATTTTATGGTACTAATTTAGTAAGTAAAAATGCTATATTCTGTGATAGAAAAAAACTTATAAATGGAAATGGATGTGTACTTGCAACAAGTGGAGCAGGTAAATCATTTAATATTAAAACAATTATTGAGCAAATAATGATTAGGTATCCAGAAGATGATGTTTGTATAATAGATCCTCAAAACGAATATGCAAGTTTATTAGAGGCATTTAACGGTCAAAAAATAATTATATCTACCAATTCTAATACTCATATAAATCCTTTTGATTTAGACTTAAATTATGGTCTTGAAGAATCAGGAAAAAATGATCCTTTAAAATCCAAAGTAGAATATATAATTGCATTTTTAGAAAGCATAGTAGGAGCTAATGGACTATCTGGAGGACAAAAAACAATTATAGATAGATGTTGTAAATTGATATTTGAAGAATATGAAAGAAGTCATTTTCAAGATAAGTCTAAATTACCAACACTTCCAATTTTTTATAATTCATTAAAATCACAACCAGAACAAGAAGCAAAAGATTTAGCACTTATAATTGAAAGATATGTTTCAGGTTCATTAGATATTTTTTCAAAAGATACTAATATTGATATTAAAAATAGATTAGTTTGTTTTGATATAAGCGAATTATCTTCTAGTTTGCAATCAACAGGGTATTTAGTATTGCTAGATCACTTACAGAATAGATTAGCATCAAATAAGAAGAAACAAAAATATACATGGATTTTTATTGATGAAATGCACATTTTACTTGGTAATCCATACTCAGCACAATATATTGCAAAGTTTTATAAAGTGGGTAGAAAATTTTATGCAATAAATACAGTTATTACTCAAAATATTGCTGATGTTTTAGAAAATGAACAAGGAAGAAAAATACTTTCTAATTCAGAGTTTGCAGTAATCTTAAAACAAAAATCTCTTGATCTACCTCATATATGCAGTATCTTTGGTATTAGTAAAGAAGAATCAGAATATGTAGAAGGAGATGCTCCAACAGGACAAGGTCTTTTAGTGTATGGATCAAATGTTATTCCTTTTACAAACAAAATTCCAAAAGATTATGAAATATATAGAATAAATAATACTGATAACTTACAACAGGCAAGATAGTATGGAAAATAAGAATAATAAAGATGTTTCAAAAAGTATTGAAAGAGAAAAAGTTTTAAGAACAAGAGCAAAGGAAAAAATCTATGATTTAACTGATAAATCTGCTAAAGGGTTATCTAACTTAAAAGAATATCTTAATGAGTTGGAGGAAGATAAAA
>OLGZ01002001.1_pt1 | contig 10310 bp, 9 predicted proteins | sample 1605981 | NCBI WGS metagenome assembly OLGZ01 (sample SAMN03283291) | human gut metagenome | biome: human-associated habitat; material: feces | host: Homo sapiens | place: Peru | collected 2012
CGATTAGAACGAACGGAGAATTAAGTATTACGAGAGAAGACGTTCTATTTCAATTCCATAAAGGTACAATTAGAACCGCCTAACGGACGAGAAAACGAGTTCCACGATGCCATTTCAATTCCATAAAGGTACAATTAGAACAGCCGACCAAAAAGGACCCAACCGCTTTTAGGGGATTTCAATTCCATAAAGGTACAATTAGAACTCGAGGATTGATTGCATGAACTCAATCATATTCTGATTTCAATTCCATAAAGGTACAATTAGAACCTCCGCATTGATACGCTGCGCCTCCTTCAGCGATTATTTCAATTCCATAAAGATACAATTAGAACTCCGTTTTTATTGAAGGTGTATTCTGCGCCATTATATTTCAATTCCATAAAGGTACAATTAGAACCTTCTCCATTGTCTTCCTCCTTTCCTTCTTGTCTATTTCAATTCCATAAAGGTACAATTAGAACACACAAACCTATGAAAAACACTAGCCTTTGTTTCTTATTTCAATTCCATAAAGGTACAATTAGAACGGGTTTAAATTATGCTCAAGCTAAAAATGCTTTTGCAAATTTCAATTCCATAAAGGTACAATTAGAACACTCCTGGCTCTTGACACTTTCGAAGGCTTAGACATTTCAATTCCATAAAGGTACAATTAGAACTTGATTCCTTCAGTTCTAGCGTCTTGTCGTAAATCTATTTCAATTCCATAAAGGTACAATTAGAACACTCCTGGCTCTTGACACTTTCGAGGGCTTGGATATTTCAATTCCATAAAGGTACAATTAGAACTCGGCAAAGCCGTCCGCTTTGGTGCCAACCAACTGAAATTTCAATTCCATAAAGGTACAATTAGAACTAAGTGTTTCAACCCTTTGGTATTACGTGACCCTCGATTTCAATTCCATAAAGGTACAATTAGAACCCCTGCTGCTGCAGGTGGTGCTATTGGTTATACTCTATTTCAATTCCATAAAGGTACAATTAGAACTGCCTATCTTCTTAAGTTTATCAATCGTACTTCTGTATTTCAATTCCATAAAGGTACAATTAGAACTTAATTTTGATGCTATTCAAAATAATATTTGGAATACTATTTCAATTCCATAAAGGTACAATTAGAACCCGTTAATCCTTAGGCATAGATGCTCGAAGAATCAATAGGTTTGCGGGTGCAAAGATACAAAAAATCTTCAGAAAAAATGTCGATGCCTAAAGATATTTTTTCTGCGGCCTTACGACAACCTGCCTATTTATGGAGGTTTCAATAAGTCAAAGAACACTTTTGGAGGTTTTTCCGAACCTAGAAACGGCAAAACAGAACCACATCGACAATTCTTTATAAGAAATTATCGGTAGACATTCTTTCTTTTCCAAGAATCTGTTTGTTCATATTATACCCCATTTTATTGGTGAAAACAATGACACTATCCTCGGATTCATCAATGATAGCTTTCATCTTCATTTGCAATTCCCGAAGTTTAGCTTCAGATAATTCTCCCTCTAAAACTGAGTTCTGAATCCAACACAAATATTGGCGGCAAAGTTTCAACATTTTGCCAACTCGCTTCTCACCTACATCATAAACTATAATCACATACATATCACCAATACATTTTAAAAGGTTTATATTCTTCTATTCCTAAAATATCTTTTAGCAGCTTATAGCATTCCAACTTTATAAGATGCTTATAGCTTACATTACGTCCTAAAGAACGATGACGAAAAGTCTCGTCATAACGTTCTTCCATGGCCTTTACAAAAATTTTCTTTCCCTTTTCGTTCAAAAGACATTTGTTGAGTTTCTTATCAAAATGACTGGTGCTTAAAGCATGCTTATTGAGTACCTTGAAGATGACTCTATCCACGATAATAGGTTTGAAGATCTCGGATATATCAAGACATAACGAAAAACGCCTTTCTCCTGGAGTATGCAGAAAGCTTATCGTTGGATTGAGCTGAGTTTGATGAACTGCCCGGAGAGTTTCAGTATAGCACATCATATTGCCAAAAGAAATGAGAGCATTTACCTCGTTCTCTGGCGGTTGCTTGGTTCTTGATCCCATGTTGAAATCATCGAGAATGATATCGAATGCAGCATAATATGCCTGTCTGATATTTCCCTCAATTCCCATTATCTCATCTACAGCCTTAGCATCTGGCAAAGTATTACTCAATCTTTTAATAGTATCGATAATATCTTGCAGGTCTTTTCCTCTACGATTATAATAGTTGAGGTTCATAACCATATTCCAAGCTGCTCCCTGAATGAATTTACGAGCTAATTCTACCCTTTTCTTCTTATTTTGGTACGCAGATGTTTGTGCCAACAATGCCTTGCCAGAAAGAAGACTTTCCCTTGGCATGAAGCTTCCGGTATAGTTCTCATAATAGTCGAAGAAGTGGACAGGAATACCTTTCTGCCCCAGAAAGTTGAACAAAGCGCTATTTGTCCGCAGACTTCCAAAGGCATACAGTTCCGCAACATCCTCAATAGGAATGTATCGAGGTTGCTGCTTGATTTCTTCATTATCTTCATTCACAATAACAGGCGTGAACTTCAGCGTATTATCTCTGCGTTCCATGATGCCTGGATTGAACAGATAGAAACTTCTTTTCATTCTTCTTCCTCCAACTCGTTTATATAACAAAAATCGAAATAACTACAATTCTTACAGATGCCTTTCTTAACTTTAGACGGGCAAACATCTTGAGAGATTATCTTAATAATGTCCTTAGATATAACCTGAATGTCATCTCTATCGACATCTGTCAAGATTACTTCTTTTGTCTTTCTCAAAAGAGGATATTCCAAGATGCCCTTCACGCCATCAATTCCATGTTTCTCGAAAACATACATGTAATATTTCAGTTGCCATTCATGAGCTTTATCCACCTTATTAGATTTTTTTATCTCATGGATGACCTTGTTCTTGGCATCATAGTAATCTACTTTGATACCATCAATCTCCACTTCCTCATACTTTGATGTACGTTGCGGATAACTTGATTCATGCACCAGCTTTCCTTCATAGACCAAGTCTGCCTCTTGTTCCATGTTGATGCCATTGGCAAACAACCATAGTTTGCGATGGCAAAGCTGGTAATAGTTGAAATGAGTGCCTGTTACTATCATAAGAAATTGTCCTCCTCATTATCTGTTAGATCAATACCTATATCAAATGTATAAAAACCATCACGTATAACATTAATAAAGATTGGTTCGTTAGACCCTATAGTAATTCTGCAATTTGAATCAATCCTATGTTCTTTCCTGCCTTTATCCAATAAATATACAGGTAAGCTTATGGAATAGGACAGTACAAACTCCATATATTCGGAATAATTGTAAAAATGCGTACACTTAGGCTTAATAATAAAAGCAGTTCCTTGTGGGCCTATATCACGGCTTCTCCAACTGTTGGAATGAGTATCATCATCATTCCATTTCTCAACTGGGTTTATTAGCCAATTATTAATAAACATTTGTTCCAATGATTTTACGTTAGTTTGGGCTTTTACACTGAAAATTGTTTCTTCTGCATACACTTTATTTAGAATATTGACTAAATCTTGTGCAGAATATATACCACATTTAAGTATGTCCATAGTAGACAACAATGCCTTACATGGAATCCATGACTTCTCACTTTGAGAATATGAGCCGTACGGTGCAGGATAGAGAGAGTTGTCCTTGTATGGTATCAATACATACATTTCACCAACAGAATGATCAAATCGACATAATCTTCCTGCTCTCTGCATAAGTCTGTCTATAGGACATACCTCACTAATCATTAGTTCGGAACTAATATTGATACTGATTTCTCCTATTTGTGTAAGAATAGCTATTCCTTTAGCAGTACCATTGCCCCATGCCTTTCTCCCTAAATTATCAAGCAACATGTTTTCCTTATGTTGTTTGTCTTTTTCTGTAAACCTACTGTGATACAGGATAACAGGGATGTCTTTGCCGCTTTTCAATACAAGGTCTTTTACTTCCTTGTATACTTTTATGGCTTTATCTACTGTGTTAAGGTAAATAATAGCATTACCTTTTTCTATACAATATTCCAACAAATAGTTTATATCCTGTATATTGTCATATTCTATCTGTTTTCTTATATTGAAACATTTTTTGTATCTATCGCTATCTTTGTCTTCCAATATTCTTTCAATGTTGAATCCTGCTTTTCTATATAATTGTAAAGCTGATTCTGGCAAAGACGCACTCATTATCATAACTGGAACTTTCCAATTATGAAGCACTTTTAATAGGAAGAGGATATTGGCAAGGGTAAAATCATCATAGAAATCTGCTTCATCAATAACTACACAAGAGTTGGCGAGATTGCTACAAATCAGATGATGGTTTTCTTGAGTAAAGGTTAAAGACATCAACAAGTGATCAATGGTACATACTGTAATTGGTGTTGCAAGAAGTTTTGCCATTTTTTGTTGAGCCAATGCTTCCGTCATATCCATTTCTCCATTTTGCACTTTCGAATACTTTGAGTACCAAGCACAGGAATGATACAAGCCTGTATCAGACAAGGTGGATGCTACGTTTACAGAGAGAGCATTTGCCGTAAATCGAGTTGGCATAGCTATTACAAGACGATCGGCTTTGTGAGCGGCTATCTGGCGAGAGGCCCATAATAAAGAGGCATCTGTTTTTCCTGCTCCTGTTGGAGCGCGTACAAGCAGAATCTCATTATCCCAATTGTCCTCTACAAGTTTTTGTATCCCCCGTTTGTCAGCAAAGGGAAAGTGATAATCAAAGAACGATAGTTTGGGAACAAATTCGTTATCTTCTTTTGCACTTGCTCTATGGTCGGCAAACTGAAGTAACCCTCTAATAGTGTCAAATTCTAATAACTTGTCACATACTAAAGTCAAATTCTCTTTTTCTGATATATCATTGGATGTCTTGCGAAATACATTCCAGAATTGCTTAAAAGAAGGATTGCTCATCCATTTGTCCTCAAAGCCAAGTCCTAATTTTCCATGATGCGCTGCTATAGCCGCCAATATAGGAATAGGCATATTGGTGGTAACAGCTTTATCTAATGAATAGAATTCATGTCGTAGACCGACATTTCTAAGATGGCATCCGGCTTCGTTACGTTTTTCAGAACTGTATTCTTTAAAAAAATTATCAGGATGTTTTTGTTTCCACAATTGATAATTATGGAAATCCTTCCTACATGCTTCTTGCCATTTTTTGCATGCTTTACCATTATCATGCCATTTCGCAGAGACAGACAAACGCATTGCCAGATCTTTACCGGTCAACTTTTTGTATTTCTCGCAAGTGCTTATAAAAATCTGGCATATATCGGATACTTCAGACACAACATCAGAACGATGCTGTCCTAATGTTATGCCTGAAGGTTTAGCCAATATATTGTTGCGTTTGTCTACTTCCATTTTTATACTAATTTATGGTTATACATTGTTACTCAAACAAAGAAGGAGTATCGTCTATCTTCTTTTCTTGCTTCTTTGTCTTGGTCGTCTTTGTTTCTTTTGTGTTTACATATACATCTTCAAAACTTCTCACCTTACTGTCGTCAGAATCGCATGTGTATAGTTCATTTGACTTCAAAAACTCGAGAGCCTCATTATAAGCTTTCAATACACTATTTTCTGTATGGTCATCACCAATAAAGTATTTAGCCCCTCTTTCATCCAATTCGTTCAGAATGTTCGCACGTTCTGTTTCTTCTGCTTCAAAATAGCGAGAGGCTTTTCTGCTAAGTATATTATCAAATACGATTATCACTTGTTGAGGCTCGCCACATACTGCATTACGTGCCTGATTGGCATAATCGTTCATCAAGCGGGTTGCATTAAGATAAAGCAAAGCTCTGCGCTTTCTTTCTGCTTCTGTTGCATGCTTATAATACACAGTACCAACATTAAACGATTTTTCATAACTATATGCCTTTGATATACTAAGTGAGGTTATATCAAGAAAGAAATTCATACGCATAATATCTCCCTGGCTGAATTCACGTGTTGCAATTGCTTGCTCATTAGCGTTTTCGCCTTCGGTATTGACTCTCAATCGCATAAGAAGGTCACGACCTACCTCACTTTCATTCATCGCTACTGCTGGAGTTACTGACAACGGGGCTGTTCGTCTGCCAGAATAATCACCTTTGGAAGGATGCATAAATCCTCCCATGTCAGCTCTTAAATCTGATTCAATCTTATCCGTTATGCCGTCACCATTCGAAACAAATGTGTCTTCTTTTGCCTCGTCTGCATTATTCAGACGATCTATAGCTGAAAACAATACATGGCGCTGCATCTGTCCAGAGATATAAACACGTCCATCAGGACGACGCTTAATGGATGAGGCGTTTCCCAATAATTTTTCGCCTCCATTAGCTATATGATCCTCGAAAGGAGCCAATAGCGATACTAAAATTCCTTTGATTTCCATATTTTTATTTTTATATGTTACTATAATCTTCTGTCACTTCTTCATTCTCAATAGATTGATTATCACTTGAAGTTACTTTGTCAGTTTCCTCAATTTTAGACTTTAATCTTGAAAACGCAATAAGCAAATTCTTTGCCTGCTCTAATGGAAGTTCGCCACTTGCCGCCTTTTCCATGAACAGAGAGGCTTCTGCCGGGGCATCCAAACCAGAAAGACGACCTGCTCTTGTTATTGTATGAGCAATAAGAGCATCGCCAGACTTTGCTGAGAATATAGAACTTTCCAGTTCTACCAAAACCTTAGCCTTAGCCTCAGCCTCAGCTATTTTCTTTTTTAAATTTCCCCCATTTGCTGACACGTCTTCTTCCTTTTGTACAGAAGTGCCTACCTTTTTTTGTGTTGAGCGATAAGCTACATAATTAAGCCATTTGCCAAGCTCCTTTGCTGAGCTTACAATTTCTTTATCTATCTTTTCCATATCACAAAAATATGTATTTAATAATAATTCTATATCGTATGGATACTCTGCCCTGAAGGCAAGAAAATCCTTAAACGTAGGACGATTGAATATCTGTAAGAAACGACTTGCAAACAAATCGAACTTTTGGTATTCAAATGCATTATTTGTTGATTTCCTACCTTCTTTGTATAACACTACATAATATAGGCTATCAACAATTTTTCTAAGTTTGCCTCTTTCAGCCAATCTTATTATGGAATGATTAAATGAGAACACGCTGGCATCGCCATATTTTATGGCGTAGAAGTTACAATCCTTAAGACTTTCAAGAACCTTCTTAGCAAGTTCAGAAACATCTTTTTCTTTAGTCATCTCTCCAATAGCTCCAAGAAGCGCAATGCTTCCTAAAGCACTACTATGAGGAGCATTAGGAAAGTTTCCTCTGAATATATTCGGTCTTTGGGGTATGTATTTTAAAGTCTTTTCGTCACATTCTACTTTACCTACCATCAATGAAGAATCTAACTTTTGGATTCGGATACGTTTGAATAGTTTGATAAAATTTTGCAAATCAGAGATGTCTAAATCAGGGATAAGGCACGTGTTATCTGTTGATACTTTACCTACACCAGACTTATATTGCAGACAAGGTTTTAAAGCCGTTGTAGATGTTATTAAAGCAAAACACTGATCTAACACTGTTGCAGAGGGCTTTCCACGACCTATATTGCCACTATCGGAAAAAGAGTTGAATTCTCCTGACGTTGGCACTTCTGATTGTGATATTTTATATGCTTTAAGCAAATCCATATTTTCTTCAGAACAAGTTTTACAAACGACATTATACAGATTAGAGGCTTTCATTTCTGATGTAATTGCGTTCGGTGATAGATATATGTATTTTTTTGCATCATTCTTTTCCTTTGTAAATCCAAATGACACTTTTGTTTGTCCACAATAGTCACCTATGGGCTTAACGCTAAAAGCATTAAGTCCTTTTATCAATTCCTCTTTTATTTCCTTGAATGTGATATCTTGCTCTGTTTGCAAGCCATATTCTTCCATCAAGAGGGCTATAGCATACTTTAAATAAACATGAGTTGTCATATTTCCTCTTTTTTAAATTCAACGTTAACCCACCCTTCACTATTACCCAAATAACAATTATTGGATATTTTTATTATAGGTAAAAGCTGTTCTGCTAACATTCTATCCATTGTTATTGGTATTTCCATTATTGCATCCAAATAGATATACTCACGAGGCGTCGGTGATGTATAAAAGCATGGAATTTTACCTATATTATTTTTAAACCATTCGTCTTTCTTTGGCTCTGATTCCTTCCTTGGCAAGTCATTCCATTTACTAAACAAATTATATCTTTCTGCTACTAATGAAACATCTATATTTCTACAACCATTTAGATGTTTGTTTGAATCAGAGCGTCTGTACCCTCTGTTCCACAAGTCACTATAATTGAACATACTTTTGAATTCTTTCAAGGATATTTTTCCTGAAATATCAAAGTAATCCATCAGTAAGGGCAAATATGTTGATCCCCGTACAAACTCTTCCTTTTCCAATTTGACATTAAGTTTCTTGCGTACTTTAACCATATCTTTGAATATTTCAAGCCGCATTTTTTTATCAAAATGCCAACCTAACATATTCTCAAATAGTCCACATATCATCTTCTTGCTTGGGTGTTTCAATGTTTTATAGAAAGATCCAGGCAATTCGTCTACCATAGACAAAGGAGCTAATGGTCTTACTGCCAAAACTACTCTTTTGTCTAGTTCTGGCATTTTTCGTAATATAGATAAATCTATTTTTGTTTCATTCATGTCGAAATCCTTTCTGTTTTATAAATCCAAAACCCTGCGAACATTGTTCTCCAACACCTCCTTCATAAGCAATCTTCATCAACTCTAAAGGTGCTTTCAGACGGAAGGAACAAAGATATCCACGTACTCTTGATTCGTATGGAGTATTGGCTTTTATTGTTATCAACTTTGACTTGACCTTTTTATCAATCAATTCAAATGAAAACTCCTTGTCTTCCATATCAAATGGCTGACCATGAATGCTCTCATATCTCGCCATCAATCCTTTTAATACACCTTCAGCGAACATAGGATTGTCAGGAGATAGATATTGAGTCTTGTTGTCTTCATGAAGCTTAACACAAATAGGAGACAAGGCTTGGAAAGTCATAACTCCGGACAAAGGCGGCATGGGCATAGCCTCTACTCCAACAACATCAAATGCAACTTGATATTTCCTATTGCCAATGGTAAAACTTTGATGAGCAAATATTCCTTGAATGAACTCCATGGTGCTTTTCTCTGGAATGAAACTAATGTACCAAGTAGCTCTTTCACCCATGATATTAAGACATCCTTCTTTCGGCAAAGGTCTTACCTTTTCAAAGATAAAAGGCGAATAGCAAAATAGCTTAAATCTCTTGCTTCCATTCAATTGATAACCATTTTCATGGAGCCATGACGAATATTGCGTATCAGCTTGCGCCAATATGCGATAAATGACAGCAGACTGCTCATACTGATAATTAAAGGGCAGCAAGTCACCATGTTTCCTATCTATTTTCAAAGTTATTTTAAACTTCATAAATATTTATTTTATGCATACAAAGTTAATAAAAAAACTTATACGTTGTTATTTCTTTAAGAATTATTATACTAATATTTCATTGGCTCTTCTCAAATTTTAGTACAAAATCAGTGTTCTGATTTTGAAAGAACTTGTTCGAGCAAGGTCTCCCACTAGCTTAAATACATAAATGTACTAAAATTTGAGAAGAGCCATTTCATTTTATCCTATCGAAATGCCAGTTTAGCAAGTAAACAACAAACACCGACATTACCCTTACCTTCATGCCTTAGAATACCCACTTTTTGCATCACCGCCAAATCTCTTTTTACCACCCTTGAAGTCTCCGACATGGTTACCGACATTTACATCGGCATTACCGCCACTATTACCGCCACATTACCGCCAAAACAATATTTGCACCGACATTTTACACCGACATTTACACCGACAAAACAGCATCAACCTTCAGCGTTCACAGACCAACTGCAAATTGATTACTTTCGTAAAATTATCCCAAAAGGGATAAGAACAGGAGAAAAGGGGATTATACATTATTATATATAGGAATTCTTTGGGAAAATAGTGGGCATAACATTATTGAATATCAACAACTTAAAAGTTTCATTGTGCAAGTTGTGGCATTTTCATTGTGCAAGTTGAGGCATTTTCATTGTGCAAGTTGTGGCTATTTCATTATGCAAGTTGAGGATTTATCATAAAAAATGGTGTTTCATTCCTCAAAATGAAACACCATTGACCTAAATTTTATGCTGATAATCGAATTTC
>OLGZ01002005.1_pt1 | contig 10283 bp, 7 predicted proteins | sample 1605981 | NCBI WGS metagenome assembly OLGZ01 (sample SAMN03283291) | human gut metagenome | biome: human-associated habitat; material: feces | host: Homo sapiens | place: Peru | collected 2012
GATTTAATGAAAGCTTTATAAAGATTTACAGAGTGGATAGTTGTAAAAGCCTATTTTAAAATTATATGTATTATAAGAAGAGAAAGTAAAGTGACTTTATGACATAGCGCTAATTGCACCATAAAACAACGCATGGTTATAAAAATATAGAAAAATATATATAATAAATAATCTTTTTTGTTGGTATTGCACAAATAATGCAGTATAATATAATAATACATTTCTTATATGTTGGTGTATGCGGGGGAGATTCATATTTTGTAAGTCTTTGAATTAAGCGATTACTTTATCTAGATATTTAGCAATTTCTAATCTGTTATTTCCCCCAATATAATTATAAATGCACCTGCTGGAAAAAGGGGGAAAAGATGACGAGTAGGTTAGTGCTGATGACATTGCCGAAATGTATTTAACATTTAGAAATGATGAATCAAAAGATAAAGAAATTAGTATGGAAGATAAAGAAATTAGCATGAAAGATATGTTTGCTGAGTTGGAGGAAATATGAGACTATTACATTTGAGCGATTTACATTTGGGGAAGAGCATATATGGCTATTCCATGATAGAAGACCAGAGATTCTGGATAGACGAATTTTTAAAGGTGTGTGATGAGCAGAAACCAGATGCCGTCATGGTTGCGGGGGATGTGTATGATCGTGCCACACCTGGGGCGGCGGCGATCATGTTGTTGGATTACTTCATTGGGGAGATTTCAAACAGGCAGATCCCACTGCTTATCATCGCCGGCAATCACGATAGCGGGGAGAGGCTTGAATATGCTGGGGAAATATTGAAAAAGCATGATGTATACATAGCGGGTGTGCCACAGCGGAAGATTACCAGAGTTACACTTCCGGATGAAGAGGGAGAGGTGAATTTTTATCTCCTGCCATATCTGTATCCGGAGCGCGTAGCAAGCTTTTTTGACAGAAATGATATTAAAAGTTATGAGGAGGCAATGATCAATTATCTGAGTCATCAAGATATAGATACCAGTGAGAGAAATGTTCTTATTGCCCACCAGAATATCATTGCAGATGGTGTAGAGGCAGAGCGTGGTGGTTCTGAAACCATGTCAGGAGGAATCGGACCTATCGACTATTCGGTGTTTGATGATTTTGATTATGTTGCTTTGGGACATATACATAGAGCCCGCCCGGTTGGAAGATCACAGGTTCGTTACGCCGGTACACCTATCTGTTATCACCTTGACGAGACAAAGCAGGGAAAGAAAGGCCCGTTATTGGTGGAGATTGGCCCGAAGGGTGAGGAAATAAAGGTTGAAACTATAGAGATAAAGCCGCTGCATAGGATGCGGTATGAAAAGGGAACAAAAGAAGAGCTGCATGCCATGTTTGAAAATGATAATGGCAGAGATGAGTATGTGGGACTGGTGATGACGGATGAGAGAGTAGACTCCGTTACATATGCATACTTCAATGATCTCTTACAGAAAAGGGGCAGCAAGCTTTTGGAATTCAGATCAGAGGCGAAGTCCCAGTCAGGAGTCAGGGAAGGCAGATCCCGTGAGGAGATACAGAGGGAAAGCCTTCAGGATTTATTTGCGGAGCTATATACGAAGGCGAATAACGATGAGCCACCAACCACAGAAGAATATGAGATGATGAAATTTGCAGCCGATAAGATGTCCAGATGCGAAGTCACAAAGGATGCAAATCCAGATAATTCTCTGGTGGATGAAGTGATTGCATTTGCCAGACAGTTAGGAGGGGAGTAGCCTATGAAACCAATAAAACTTGAGATGACAGCATTTGGTTCGTTTAAGAATCATACAGTGATAGATTTTTCCAACTTTGAAAAAGAAGTTTTTCTTATAACGGGAGATACCGGGGCCGGCAAAACGACTATATTCGATGCCATTACTTATGGACTTTTTGGAACCTTAAGTGGTTCAGGCAGCAAGTCGAGGACTCCGGAGATGATGCACACGAAGCAGCTCTCTAAGAGTATTGACACAGTTGTTGAGTTGACATTTGCACACAATGGTGAAACTTATAGAGTTGTGAGGACCATGCACTATGCTAAGAAGCAGAAGCTTGAGAATCAGTATGACGACAAGGCATCTCTGAAAGCTGTGCTTTATGATTCGGAAGGACAGGCGTGTTGTTCGGGTGCAAAATACGTGACAGACGAGATTGAAAGGATCCTGGGAATCAAAGTAGAGCAGTTCTTGAAGATTGTCATGCTGGCTCAGGGAGAGTTTAAGGCATTTCTTACTTCCGCGGGTGATAAGAAGGCTGAGATTATTGGTACCTTGTTTGACAGCAGTAAGTATGAGTATTATGAGAAGATATTCAAGCTTGCATATGACAAGCTGGCGGACGAGAGAAAAGAATCTGAAGGAAGAATAAAGCTTGTGCTTGATAGTACGTTTAACAAGCCGGACACAGACAGATATTCTGAGGAGCTGTGGCTGTGGAGAGGGGAAGATGATAAGCTGATCGGCAATCTCACTGCACTGCTTGATGATGAGCAGGCAGAGTATGACGAAGTGTCCAGAAAGGCAAATGAACTTGCAAAGCGCAGGGATGATCTGCTTCTGGAAAGAAAGAATGCGGAAATTAACAATAATAATCTGAAAGAATTGGCAGAGTGTCAAAAAGCCTTGGAAGCGCTTGAGGCAAGAAAAGGTGAGATAGTCCAGAAGAGGCTTGAGCGGGAGCAAATCTGGAAGGCCTGGTATGATATACATGGTTTGGTGAATCAGCTGGAGAATATCCAGCACAGATTGAACTATGAGATTGAGGAAAAATCAAATTTGGAGAAGCGACTAGGCGAGGTTACGCAGGAACTGGCACAGCTGAGTGAGGAGACTGCTCAGGATGAGGCTATGCTGAGCCAGAAAGAGAGCTTGGGAATCGAGATTGATAGTTTGCGGAAGTCAGTTCTGAAATTCGAGAGCAGGGATGCTGAGAGAAAGAACCTGCAGACTCTCCAGAAGCGAAGCGACGATATACTCAGTAAAATATCCACTTACAAGGATGAGAGGAACAAGACAGAGAGCCTTCTTGAAAAGTGTAAGGAGCAGCTGAGGCATCTTTCAGGTGCAGACGCCGTGTTGATAGAGAAGAATCAGTTGGTGGAGTATAGGGAGAAACAGCTTGAAGACATCAGAAGTCTGATAGGATACCGGAATTCCCTTCTTGCCACTGAGAAGAAAAGGGAAGAGGCGGCTGCCCTCTGTGCAGAATCAAGTGAGAACTGCAGTAAGCTGGATGCGGAGTTTTATGATCTTCAAACCCGCTTTTACAGTGGACAGGCTGGACTATTGGGCGAAAAGCTTCTGGCGGATATAAGGCAGAATGGCTCAGGAATATGTCCGGTGTGCAGAACTAAGATCCAAGGGGATGTCAGTAAGATTGTGACAAGAGGTGAGGATGTTCCTGTTGAAGATGATGTAAAGGCCGCAGAGGAGCGGAGTAGAAAAGCCAAGGCAGAATTCGATAAAAAGCATAGTGAATTCGAAAGGTACAAAGCCCAGTCTGAGGAAAAGAGGGCGGAGCTTGTAAAGAATCTGCAGAAGCTTCTGGGAGATTCCGTAGCAGATCAGGCACTGGCTGACGGATATCTGGAGAACCAGGCTGAAGCGGAGGAAGCGCAGAAGCAGCAGGCGATTGCTGAGAGAAAACAGGCCGAAGAAAATGTAAAAGAGAAGGAAAAACAGGAAAAGAACAAGGAGAGATTTGAAGAGCAGCTGCATAAATTTGATGAGAATATAAATATAGAGAATGAAAATCTGGCAGCAGTCAATAAGGATATAGCGGCTTCTATTGAGAAGATCAAAGGTATCGAGGAACAGCTGAAGGGCGAGAGTGCTGAGGAAGTTGAGAAAGAGATAAAGTCTAAAGAAGAAAAGTGCAAGGCTATCGAGAAAATTCTCAGTGATCACAAGATCCGTAAAGAGAAGCTGGATAAGGATAAAAATGTCATCACTGGTTCTCTGGTCAAAATCAACGAGGATATACCTAAAGATCAGGAGAATAAGAAGAATATATCTGAAGAACTTGAGAACAAGCTGGCGGAGGATGAGTTCGATAAGGTTGAAGATGCGGAAAGACTGATACAGGATATTGCAGATGTGGCTACATGGATCAAGCACCGTGACGAAGAAATAAAGAAGTACGACATGGATGTAAAATCAACGAGTGATATGATAGCTTCTCTGGAGCCGAAGACACAGGGATGCGAGTATATCGAACTTTCTGCAATCGACACCAGACTGGATGAGACAAAAACAGAGATTGAAACCGTGAAAGCTTCTCTGACCAGTGTTGACAAGCTTATAGACAATCATAGATCTGTACTTGATACAATATCCACTGAGAGTAGGAAACTGCAGAGCAGCAGACAAGCTGTGAAGATGCTTCGCTCCTTGAGTGAAAAAGCAAATGGAGTGAGCACGGATGGAGGAAAGCTGAGTTTTAGCAGGTATATTATGAGCTCAGTATTTGCTGAGATTGTACAGCATGCAAATGTATGGCTGGACATTATGACAGGTGGAAGATATGAGCTGGTTCATGTTATGGAGACTAGCCACAACAGCTCCATCGCAGGGTTTGAACTGGAGATCCGAGATGTATTGCTTGGAACTCAGAGAGAAGCTGCATCGCTGTCTGGTGGTGAATCCTTCCTTGCATCTATGTCACTTGCTCTTGGCTTATCTGATGTGGTTCGAAATGAAGCGGGTGGTATGGATATGGAGGCCTTGTTTATCGATGAGGGATTTGGTACTTTGGATGAAGAGGTGCTGACTAAGGTGGAGGAGGTACTGAAAACCTTAAAGAGCAATGGAAATATGGTTGGCATCATAACGCATATAGGCCGTCTGGAAATGATCACCGACAAGATTATAGAGGTGCATTACGATGTTGAGACAGGTAGTGCAGTAAAAGTAAAGTAAGTAAAAATAAAGTAAGTAGTAATTTTATAATTTGACTTTTGAACCACAAAAGAGGCGGCCATCAAGTTTTGGCTGCCTCTTTTAACATGAATGAGATATGACTAATGAAATCAGGCTAGAAACAAAGCCCCTAAGGGCGCTGACTCGAGGCGTCAGACACAGAGAATGTTCATCTGCACCTGATATCGAGAAATTCTTATGAGATTATCCCCAGCTTCTTAAGCGCCGTTATAGTACATATGGAGGTATTCTTGTCGTAGCCAAGCTCCTCAAGCTTTGCTGGGTCGGAGATGTTCTCTTTCTGAGCAGTGAGCATAGCTTCGGTCAGCAGATCTTGGCCTTCAGAGCGCCCTTCAGCCAGCCCTTCATCCTTGCTTTCCTTAAGTTCCTTAGCCATAATTCTTTTCATCGCATCGTTCATCATAGAATGTGCCTCCTTCCATGTCTCAATTTTTTCTTCATTTACATCGGATACAATGGCAAATATTGTCTCAGCAAACATGCTGTGTCTGCTGTCTAACTCGTTGACATTGTTCAAAAAATCATTGTAAGTGTCCTTTGAAATATCAGCAGTGAGCGCGTTCAGCCAGATTATGTCTTTCTCATCTTTGCCGGAGCTTTCAGCATCTGATGATGGCTTGGTGATGACGATCTGTATTGGAAACTGAGCGCCGTCTACATGGTAGATGTTTCTGATATCTTCGCGGATGGTATATCCAAGTTCATTTAGCTCTTTCATAAGCTCCCTCGGATATGCGGCGCGCACGATGGATATAGTCATATCATTCTCGCAGACAGGTGCACCGTATGCATCGCAGTTGGCGGGAGAGATCATATACAGCAGCGCATATGCCTGTACCTTATAAAAAGTCTCAAGGTTTAACTCGTCCTTCGGCGATTTGTATTCAAGTATATTGTGTTTCCTGAAAAATCTGCCGATGTTGTTGTCGATGACTAGATCGTCAGGTTTCTTGACTACGGTCAGGTCTATGCTCAGCGGTTTCCTGGTGAGCTGAAATTCTTCATTGAATTCAATATCATCCTCGTAGTCCTTCAGATACAGCCGCATGGCGTGGACAAATCCTGTGTGCCACTGGACGCGGCCTGTGGTATCGTCAGAGCAGGTAGCGCTAGTTGCGAGATCAACCTTTGCTGCCTGAGTCGCATCACCGTTGCTGACATTAAGTTTATCGTCGTGTTTGTTGTTATATCTCAAATAAGTACCTCCATTTTACCCCATAAATTCATAAATAACAATGTAATAAATAGTTCATCTGGCCAGATGATCGCTTGCGTTTGCAGTTCCCGCGGGAGATACTTTTCATGTATTTTTGTTGAGGATACATGAGAGGAAAGGGAAAATCAAGGGTAACTATGTAGATTTAATGAAAGCTTTATAAAGATTTACAGAGTGGATTATTAAAACGTAGTTTATCATCCAGCATGGATAAAACTATATAAAATCGCCGCATGAGTTATGCTGTAAAGTCCCCGAAATATTGTTTTTACCATATGGCTGTGTTAGAATGATCGTGGATATCCTATAGAAATAGTAGGATAATTATGGCTGTTTTGTCTGCGTGGCAATAAGCCCAAGTTTGTACTGTGCTACCTGGAGCTATTGTGATAAGTGGAATTAGGCGATCGCTGCGCTGACTTCAGAGAAAGGAAAAAATCGGAAAAATCGTGGGAAATATATTTAGAAAAGCATTTGTCAAATCAATCCCTATCATGTGCAGCTATTTGTTCGTCAGCATGGCATATGGGATCATGATGGAGAATGCCGGATTCAAATGGTATTATTCACTGCTGGTCAGCCTGACGGTGTACACAGGAGCGTACCAGTTTGTGCTTGTGACGCTGCTTTCAAGCGGAGCCTCCACACTCACAATGGCGCTCACTGCATTTCTGATGAATAGCAGGCAGAGCTTCTATGCACTGACATTTGTGGATGAATTCAACCGTATGGGAAAGCGGAAATTATATATGATACATACAATGACGGATGAGACTTATGCCGTGAACTGCACCCTGCCGGATACCGGTAAGGAGAAACAGGGCATCATGTTCTGGGTGGCTTTTTTGTCGAGGTGTTACTGGATGATCGGTGCGGTTGCCGGGGGAATCCTGGGTCAGATCATTCCGATTGATATGACGGGGATTGATTTCTGTATGACGGCGCTGTTTGTCATCATATTTATCGATCAGTGGGAGAAGGCGGAGAGTCATATCCCAGCGATCGCTGGAATTGTGATAGCGTCGGTGTGTCTGCTGGTTGTTGGACCTCAGTATTTTCTTCTGCCGTCACTCATCATAGCGTCAGCAGTGCTGGTGGTGTGGAATATGAGGAGAAAATAGATCTAAGGTAAAATGAGACAGCATTATTCTCAGCGTATTAGTAGAAGTTTTATTTATATCAGATCTGTCACATAAGCGGTCGGAACGATACGAATAATAATAGAAGAGCAATTATAAAAAACAGGATATGATATATAGAAAGAACAGTATATAGAAAGAACAGGAAACTACCATGAATACAAGATACATATTAATAGGAATTGCGGTGTCGGCAGTTGTAACATTTGCACTGAGGGCACTTCCATTCGTCATATTTGGTGGAAAAAGGCAGATGCCGGAGATGCTGGTGAAGCTCGGTAAGGTGCTTCCGGCGACCATCATGGCGGTGCTCATAGTGTACTGTCTGAAGGGGGCGGTGGCGGCTCCGGTGGCAACTGGAATACCAAGTCTCATTGGCGTTCTGGTGACAGGCGGGACATACAAATGGAGGCACAATACGCTTCTCAGTATCCTGCTGGGAACTGCGAGTTATATGGTGATGTTGCGTCTGGTATGAGAAAAAGAGGAGTGGAAAAATTCCATTGCTCTGAACCACTGTTTTTAGCAGTAATCTCTGCAATCGGATTGCGGATAATTTGTACGTAGAATCCCACTATTGAATGAATGTGCATAATTTGTTAGAATAGCTGTGTGTTTATGTCAGCAAAGCTGACCAGCGGCTCGCATCAGGATTCGTGAGCGAATCTTGAACGACGTAAGCATATATTATAATATGAAGATATCATCGCAGTCGACTATGCTTGGTCAGGTGATATTTGGAGATATTATTAGAAAGGATCTGAAGAAGTAATGGATAGATCAGACAAACAGAGAATTGAGGGGATCGTGCAGAGGATACTGGATGATTTCGGCGATGACAGAGCCATCAACAAGACGGATCTGTGCAACGAGCCGGATAAGACAGCCATTATCGATGTGATAGACAAACTCATGAAGATTCTGTATCCGGGTTATTACAGCGACAAGCTGTATAAGATATACAGTCTGAAGAATAACATGTCTGTTATCATAGAGGATGTAATATTCCATCTGAAGAAACAGATCATGATAGTTCTCAGGTATTGCAAAAAGTTTCCTGAACTCACAGATGCAGAGCTTGAGGATAAGGCGATGGATATAACATATGAATTCATGGATAAGATACCTCAGATAAGGGATTATCTTGAGACTGATATCCAGGCGGCATTTGACGGAGATCCTGCTGCGGGCAGCAAGGATGAGGTCATACTTTCATACCCTGGACTTTATGCGATATCTGTATACCGCATGGCACATGAGCTTTGTCTGTTGGAGGTTCCAATGATACCAAGGATCATGACTGAGCACGCCCACAGTGTGACCGGAATAGACATTCATCCGGGTGCCACCATAGGAAAGTATTTCTTTATTGACCATGGTACTGGAATCGTTATCGGCGAGACGACTGTTATCGGCGAGCATGTGAAGATATATCAGGGCGTGACTCTTGGAGGACTCTCTACACAGGGAGGTCAGAAGCTCAAGGGAGCCAAGAGACATCCAACCATCGGTGACAATGTAACCATCTATTCAGGCGCGTCCATCCTTGGAGGCGAGACTATCATCGAGGACAACGTTGTTGTGGGTGGTAATACATTTATCACCAACTCAGTAGAGAAGGATACAAGGGTTACGGCTAAGAAGCAGGAGCTTCAGTATAAAAATAATTAGAGGACATACAAATGAGTGACATACGAAAGATAGCGGTTCTGACCAGCGGAGGAGATGCTCCGGGCATGAATTCAGCTGTGAGGGCTGTGGTTGTATCGGCCATCAACAGTGGAATAGAGATAGTCGGCGTGATGCGTGGTTACGAGGGCCTTATCGACTGGGAGACACAGCCGCTTGGTCTGGCTGACGTCAGAAATATAAACAATCAAGGTGGAACGATACTTTTCACCAGCAGAAGCGAGAGATTCCTTCAGAAAGAATACCGTGAGAAGGCGGCAAAGAATCTGAGAGATCACGATATAGATGCGCTGGTTGCCATTGGTGGAGATGGAACCTTAAGGGGCGCCATAGCATTTCAGGATGAGGGGATCAATACCATCTGCATCCCGGGAACAATAGACAGAGATGTGGCATGTTCTGAGTATACGCTGGGATTTGACACAGCGGCGAATACAGCCATGGAGGCCATTGACAGGATAAGAGATTCGTCGGTTTCTCATGGGAGATGCAGCGTCGTGGAGGTCATGGGACGAAAGAGAGGCTATATAGCACTCTGGGCAGGCATGGCGACATCTGCGGATGCCATCATAATTCCTGAGAAATGGGATGGCGACTTTGACAGTATCATAGATACGATAAAGGCAAAGCATGCCGACGGAAGAAACAGTTATCTTGTTGTAGTTGCTGAGGGTGTAACGGATGCACCGGAGCTTGCGCAGATGATCTTGGATAAGACAGGCATAGAGTCAAGGGTATCGGTGCTGGGGTACATACAGAGAGGCGGTCAGCCTACAGCAAAGGACAGGATGTACGGCTCACTCATGGGTGCGTATGCCGTTGATGTACTCAAGAAGAACAAGGCAAATCGTATGATAGCTATCAAGAACGATATACTTATAGACTATGATATAAAAGAGGCAATTGATATACAGAACAATCAGATCGATTCCTTCCAGTATGAGCTGAGTAAGCTGCTGGCTGAGTAAGAGAGAAAAGGAGAAGGTTATGAAACAGGTAATATTAACAGGCGACCGTCCTACGGGTCGTCTTCATGTGGGACACTATGTAGGATCACTTAAGAGAAGAGTCGATCTTCAGAATTCGGGCAAGTATGATGAGATATACATCATGGTGGCTGACGCACAGGCGCTTACAGACAATGCAGAGCATCCAGAGAAGGTCAGACAGAACATTATGCAGGTTGCTCTTGATTATCTTGCCTGTGGCATAGATCCTGAGAAGTCTACAATATTCATCCAGTCTATGGTGCCTGAGCTTACAGAGCTTACATTTTATTATATGAATCTTGTTAC
>OLGZ01002011.1_pt1 | contig 10265 bp, 7 predicted proteins | sample 1605981 | NCBI WGS metagenome assembly OLGZ01 (sample SAMN03283291) | human gut metagenome | biome: human-associated habitat; material: feces | host: Homo sapiens | place: Peru | collected 2012
CTACGATATAGCTTTTACCGACACGTCGTGCCCCATCAATGAGCAATGCATTCTGCCCATTGTCGTCTGATTTCCATTTTAATAATTGACTATAGATTTTGCGTTTCATAACTCCTTGATATACATGTTGTTACACGTTTCCTAGCTTTCGTTATGCTAGATTTTACACGTTTCCTAGGCTTCGTAGTCTCATATTTTACACGTTTCCTAGGTTTCTGATGGCGCAAAAATACACATTTCCTAGGATAACGCCATGTTTTTTCTTGAGAATTTTCCCGTTTTTAATGTTTTTTACGTTAATTGCCGAGGTATATCAGAAACAACATGTCTTCGTCATCTTTGATTCACAAAAAGGGTCTATACGCCCCCTGTTCATCGTGGCATATAGACCCTTGTCGTTTTCCTGTGAGGTGCGGGTGACTATACAGAAGAAAAATTCCCCAGCCCGCTTGAGAATGCAGGATGGGGGATAGTTTCTTATTCAAGTTTCCCAGTACCACGAAACGGTCTTGTTGCTTTTCTCCCTCACTCTTGATATTCTCCTCCACATAGATAGCTTGATTGATAGTCAAGTCATGAGCCACGGTAATCTGACCGTAAGGATTCTTTTCTGTACCAGGAGACAAGTGACATCCCTCATAGTTCAAGGCACCTTCAAACCCATTTATACCATCTTGCTGGGCTACCGTTTGTTGGGCAAAAGCCCCTTGCAATCCCATGGCTGGCAAAATGAACAATGAGGAATACAAGCAAGTCAACTGCAATGCATGCCTTCTGATTTCGTTTGTCTTTAATTTATCAACTACTTAACCTATTCCTTTACAACATATTGATATTTCCCAGATTTCACCTTTACCTTTTTATGATTTGGCAAGGTTAGCACCGCAAAAGTATTGGCAGGTATCTCTACATCCCATACTATTTTGCCGTTTTTTCTATCCCAACAACTCTTGATTAGTCCGTAGGGTGAAAGATGGGAGGTTTCCACCTTATTTAATATAGATACCTTGAAGTCTGGACTGATTTCTATTTCCTTGAAACCAGGCTTCAAAGGTCTGATGCCTCCCAATCGCTCATAACACCAAGGCAAGAGGTCACCCAAGAGCATCACATGATTGCCACTGTTCATGGCAGGGTCGGCTGTATTGCCATTCCAAAGTTCCCATATCGTGGTGGCTCCATTCTCCAACATATACCCCCAACTAGGGTATGAGGTCTGGGTAGCCATCTTGTATGCGATGTCACCATGCCCACAATCAGACAGATAACGCATCAACCATTGGATGCCTATCACACCGCAAGAAACATGATAATCATTGGCAATGATTTGTTCCAAGAGGTTACGCTCCACAGAATCCTTGCTTTCCTCCGTCACAAATCCCATAGCCAAAGGAAGAAGGTTAGCCGTAATGGTATTGTTGTCATATTTGCCATCTTTTAGGAATGCTCGATTGATCCCCATTATCATATCTGTAGCTTCCTGTCTATATCGCAAACAGTCTTCAGACAAACTGAGTTTTTCCGCAAAGTTTGCCATCATCTGACAAAGATAAGCATAATAACAAGAACTCATCAACGTTCCATTGGTGATTCTATTCGGGTCTTTGCTGAATATCATGTCCAACCGTTCAGGCGGCATACACCAGTCACCATATTTGTCCTTGGTTATCAAACCATCTTTGCAAAACTTTCCCTTCATATATGCCAAGAATCGTTTGATGGAATCATAATGCTCACGAATAGGAGCATCATCCCCATATTGTCGATAAAGCATCTCACAACCGAAAGGATAAGCGGCAGGCCAGGTGATATTATTCGTATAGAGTCGCCAATAGGAAGGTGATACATCCGAGATATTCCCATCTTCTCTTTGCGAATCCTCGATGTCTCGCATCCACTTGGCATAAAGCGCATGATTGTTCATCAGGTAACTCTCACCCAAACTTCCTGTCGTACGATCTCCCAGCCAAGGCATTCGCTCGTCTCTTTGCGGACAATCCAAAGGCATTCCCTTGTAATTACTACGGATTCCCCTTCTTGCATTCTCCACCAATCGGTTTAAAAGAGATGGCTTACCATACTCCTCTGCATAGAAGTTCATACCCTCTTCATTCATTTCGTCTGCCAAGAGTTCTCGCTTGATGTCTGATTCAGATAGCGCATCCAAGCCTGTAATCTCTACATACCGAAAACCATGATAAGTAAAAGCCGTTGTCCAGTCTGCATCCTTGCCACTGCTGATATAAGTATCAAGATTATCGGCAGAACGCAAGTTCTTGGTATAAAGTGCATTGCCATCCTTTTCCAACAATTCCGCATACCTTATCTTGACGCTATCATTCCGTAACAAACCCCGAAAGTGAAGGCATACTCGTCCAGCCTCATTGGTTCCGAAGTCTATCAAATAACGCTTGTTTGATGCTTTCCATATTCGCACAGGCTTGTCCTCTCGATATACAACGATTGGTAAACTCAAATTGCCAACTAACTTTCCTTGGGGTGCTGTCATACGTTGAGTTTGCATCCACTGATTATCATCATAATCCAAGTGGAAGACATCGCCTAGTTCTTGCCTTGCATCATACATTTCTCCATCATAGAAATTGGAATAGCGGATGGGACCATTCACATTCAATCGCCAAGTAGCATCTGTTGCCAGAGTATCCGCATGACCATCTTGGTATTCCACGATTAAATTGAGCAATGCCATAGGTTTGCCGTATGTAGAGCGTACATTGGTTTGATAATGCTGACGAGGTGCAAAATAATTACCTGCGCCCAAAGTCAGCATCAGCACATTCTCGGAACTCAAAGCATGAGTTACATCGTATGTATCATAAATTAGCGTCTTGTTATAATCAGAGCCTAGAGGAGCAAGTTCGCTGTTCCCCACCTTTCTGCCGTTGATCAGAAGTTGATACAAACCTAGTCCACAAACATGCACCGTCGCTCTCCGTATATTTCCCAAGGTTTTAAATTCCTTGCGCAAATATCGGGCAGCAATACGAGAATGCTTGCTGCCAGTTTCTCCAGGGTACAGAGAATCAGTGCCTATCCAACAACCTTTCCAAGGCATATCCATCATACCCATAGACCATCTTTGAGGCACAGACCAATCTGTCGTTCCCTTGTTAGTCTTAACCTGTACCGTCCAATAATATTCATGGTTAGGAAGAAGTTTCAAATCCGACATCCTTATCCATTGGGATTGGTCAGACTTCACGATACCGCTATCCCACACATCCCCCTCATGCTTCTCTGCTTTGTCATGAGTAGAAGCCACGATGATATGATAAGATTTCTGCACCACATACCGTTCGTCAGATTGCAGCATCCATCCCAACCGTGGAGTTGACATATCCAAGCCCAAAGGCTCTGTACGCCCCTCCACCGTGGGATGACTAATCCAAACCTTAGCCTCTACCGAAGCCAAGAACATGAACAAACTTAATATCAATATAAACCTTTTCATTACATTCAATTTTTTCCGAAACCTTTTCTCCATCAAGGGATTCACACCTTTTCCAAAGTAAAGCAATCCAATGTTGGAATCAAGGTCAATGGACTATAAAGTTTGACGGAATTATATCCCTTCTGCAGAGTAACTTGAAAGACAGCCTCTTTGAACGTTACCTTTTTGGCATCTACCGCCTGACTACCCGTTTCCATGCAACCGCTCTCAATGCCATTGACTTTCAGTATCATCTTGAGACGAGGGTCATCCACGTACCTTACTTTCAACAGATAGTTTCCTCCTTTGTCACTCCAAACATTTCGCCAAATAGCATTATTGTTGCTAGCCCCACCAACATTTGCAACACATATTCCACCACTCGCTCCTTCCACAGGAACAAACTTGACAGGTTTCTTACGTTTGCCCAAGTCATCGTATGCTGACAAGAATGCCCATTCTGCTTCATAACGAGTAGCTTCCAATCGTTTCTTACCTTCCATTCTCAACACCTTGATGCCATGGGCAGGCACCTCTGCCAGAAGTTTATCTCCATTTATTTTAACCTCTTGATGTCGTATGACATCCCTTGCCTGAACCTTACCACCCAATTCCAATTCCGGCAATGGAACAGAGAAGGACATCACACTATCCGAAGGATTGAAAAGAGCGACAGCCCTCACCTTGCCATGAAATTTTTCCAAATCCTTGACCAAGATATATCCCTCTCCTTGGCGCAAAGCAACGTATGCCTGTAATCCAAGTGGGTCTTGGTTGATGGCTATCAACTCCTTGTTTTTCAACAAAGAGAGAGACTGCTCGTTGAGTGAGTTGAGGTCGCATCCTATCAGCATAGGAGAACTCATCATACACCACATGCCCACATGCACCTCTTCCTCATTCGGTTTGAGACCTCTGCCTATCTCCAACATATCCATATCATTGTAATGACCATCGCCAGCAAAGCCCGAGAGATAGAGGTTTTTGTTGATAATCTTCAAGATGGAATCCCATCGAGGACGAATGTCCGTACAGATACGCCAAGAAGTTGCCATCTGTCTAGCCCATGTACCAGGGAAAGCCCATCTACAGATATTGATACTGACGGGATGCCCAGCCTCTTGCTTGATGGCATCGCATATTGTCTTATAGCGTTTTTTCTCCTCTAGGTCAAGCCAGGTTCCTGCTCCACAATAATCTATCTTGATGAAATCAAAGCCCCAGTCATGGAAGTAGAGCCGTGCATCCTGCAACTCATGGCCATACATGCCAGCCCCAAATCCATTCTCATCGTTGTCATAGCGTGACCCACAAGTGTTGGCACCTGCATCGGAATAGATACCTGCCTTCAATCCAAGACTATGAATATAATCCGCCACGACCTTCATGCCATGGGGAAAACGTTGAGGATGAGGTTGCATCATGCCTATGGAATCACGCCAACCGAAAAATCCATCATCAATATTGATATGGTTATATCCCAAGTCTTTCAAGCCCAAACGTACCATGGCATCAGCTTGTGTACGAATGAGCGAATCGGAGATATTGACATGAAACGTATTCCAAGAACTCCATCCCATAATTGGGGGAGTCACCTGGGCAGAAAGCAATGCAGGAAAGGACATTGCTATAAGAGAGACAAAAAATGACTTCTTTCTCATGATGATATTCACTATTTTTAATTATTCTAATTGTTTGTTCTAAATGATTTTCTCTATCTAGCTGCAAAATTAGCAAACAAACCGCCACAAACCTATCCGTCAAACATACGAAAACATGTCGATATGTACATCTGTACACTCCGACTCATAAAAAAACGAAAATTTTAAAGGCTGTAGATGTACTTTGTGAAAGGTTTATGTTATCTTTTATAAAGAATGCCAGCAGGCAGTCTTCTTCGATTGATTTTCACCATGTTCTCTTTCTTTTATAGCTTTCTGCTGCAAAGAAAATGCAAACGAGAGCAATGAAAGCTTGCTTTCTAATTGCGAGTGCAGCTTTTCTTCTGCAAAGATAATGCAAATGAGCGCAATGAAAACTTGTTTTCAAATTGCCGAGTGCAGCTTATCTTATGCAAAGATAGAACTTTATTCTGAGAAATACAAATTTTCCGTGGAAATCTTATGGAATTATTTGCATGTTTCAATAGTAAATAGTATCTTTGCATTCATCAATGAAAGAAAACCGTTGAATAAAAGACAATAACAATCAAAATAGAGACATGAGATATTTTATACACATCCTATTAGGAATACTCTATGCTTGTATTTCGCAAGCACAAGTATCAACCAACTATAAGTTGACTGCACGTTATATCACCACCAACAACGGACTGTCGAGCAATAGCATCACCGCCTTATTGCAAGACCCTGATGGCTATATCTGGATAGGCACCAACAACGGCTTATGTAGATACGATGGCTATTCTATCGTAAAATTCAGAAACATCAGTCCAGACAAGAAAGCCAAGACCGACCAACATATCGGCGACCTCACCAAGGATGCACACAACATGTTTGTCAAGACTTCCAATACCTCAGTGGCAACCTACAACTTTGCATCCGCTCGTTTCACCAGTTATGAATTGCCTATCAATCATCCGAAGAAAACCAAAAAGAAAGCAACTACTTACACCTTCCAAGGCAATGGATTCACCTACGAAAACACGAAAGATGATCAGTTGATTATCCACGACAAGAACGGAATAAACAAGAAGCTAGACCTTTTGGCAAACGCCAAATACACAACCAATAAGAAGCATAAATACTTCGTCGTGAAAAGTGGCTCACACAATTACTATATCGCCACTTACGGCAATGGACTTTTCAGATATGATGCCAGCAATGGCAACATTTCCCACTATACGGCACAAGATATTCAGCCCATCATTCAGTCCAACTTTCTCACAACCATTCTTATTGACAAAGACGGTTGCATCTGGACAGGCTCAGAGGAAGCAGGTATCTCTTGCATCATGCCTTCACAAGAGAATGACGCAAGATATTTATTTCCTGAACCAGCAAGCCAAGGTGACTGGAGCAACTACGTCCGTGCCATCCATGCGACCTCAGACCAAGAGGCTTATATCGGAACAACTCTAGGAAAAGTATATCAGTGCAACCTCCTTACTGGCAAGATGACACTTGTCAAGAAAGCCAACGACCAGATTTTTGACATCATAAAAGACCGTGATGGGCATCTTTGGATTGGAACGAGAGGAGACGGCATCTATATCGACAATGAGCATTATACTTCCAAAGACCCTATACATAAGATACCAGCAGATATGGTATATGACATCGTGCAAGACAAGATGGGAAGGATTTGGCTAGCTTCTTGGGAAAAAGGATTGCTAATGACGGACGGAAAGAAAAAGCCTTATCAGTTTGTTGCTTTCCTCAACAAGCACTTGGGGCAAAGTCGCATCCACGACCTAGAGATGGACTCGCATGGCATCTTGTGGATAGCAACTTGTGATGGCATATACTCAATAGATACGAAACGTAAGAACCTATCAGAAAAGGACTTCAAGCATTTTGGAACCAGCAATCATCAACTGTCTGGAGATGAAGTCATCTGCCTACAAAGTACTCCGCAAGGAAAACTATATGCTGGTATCACAGGCGAAGGATTGGTAGAATGCCATATAGATAAACAAGGCAACATTACCAAGCAAGAAGTTATCAGTGAATCACTGCGTATCAACACCAATATCGTGAACTCCATATCACAAGACCGCCTTGGCAACCTATGGATAGGTACTGAGTTGGGAATCTATCGCCTTTCAAGTGACTATTCCGATATTGAGAGGTTCGAATACTCTCCTATCCTTACCTGCAACGCATACACAGAGAACACCTCAAGCGTTACGCCATCAGGCAACTTGCTGTTTGGTACCCGCAATGGTCTTGTCATCATCAAACCCCAAGCAGTATCAAGCCAACAAGCAGCACGCCCTTGTCTGATTACAGACCTACAAGTCAATGGCAAATCCATATTGGAAAGCAATGACTTCGATTCAGAAAGTTTCAATCTGAAGAAGAACAAGATAGAATTGGAACATACCCAAAACACCCTCAACATATTCTTCTCCCGATTCAACTATACCAACTCCTATAATGTTTACCAGTATTACCTGGAAGGCATCAATGAGGACTGGCAAGAGGCAACCACCCAAAGCCATGTCAACTATTCCGACTTGGCACCTGGCAAGTATGTCTTCCATGTAAGAGGCATCATCAATGGCAAACCTCAACAAGAAACGACCTTTACCATCGTCATCAACCCTCCATTCTATGCTACATGGTGGGCCATCTGCCTATACCTTATTATAATAGGTATCATAGGCTATCGTGTCTATCGCAACAGAATGGAACGTTTCCATATCCATCAACAGATGAAGATGGAAAAGCAACTCACCGAGTTCCGTCTCAACTTCTTTACCCATGTGGCGCATGAATTTCGCACCCCACTAGCCATCATCCAAGGTGGAATGGACAGACTCGTCAACAACAAAGGTACAGAACCACCACAGGCTGCCATCGCTTCTGCCAACAGAGGTGCCAAACGACTTCTGCGACTCATCAACCAGATATTGGAGTTCAGAAAAATCAATAACCATGCCGTCAAACTCCATGTATCCAAAGGCAATATCATCGAGTTTGCCCAGCAACTCTACAAGGATTTCTGGAACATCGCCAATCAAAAGAGCATCCAGTTGACCTTCACGCCATTCGCCAAGCAATATGAGGTAAGATTTGACCATGAGAAGGTAGAGACCATCCTCTACAACTTGCTGAGCAATGCCGTGAAATATACCCCACAAAAGGGAGTCATCGAAATCAAACTGTCGCACGAAGAAGACAAACTCGTCTTCACCGTCTGCAACCAAGGCGATGAAATCACAGCTGAGAGAAAAGAACATCTCTTCCAGCCATTCATGCAGGGTTATACTTCGCAAGGAGGCATGGGCATCGGCCTTTACTTGGCTTACCAATTCGCCCAACTGCACAAGGGCCATTTGGCTTATAGCTATGATGAGGAACATCAGATGAACATCTTCGAGCTGTCTCTTCCTGACAACGATGAGCAATACGCCCCTGAAGACTATATGTCCGAGGCGAATATCCGCCAAGAGAAAGACAAGGAGAAAGAGCAAGAAGAAACCGCTAAGTTGAACGACATCGTAAGGGAAATGCAAGGCGAGGCACTCAATACACAGCATGTTGCCATCATAGAAGATGACCCCGACATGATGGAACAACTCAAGCATGACATCGGTGCTTACTTCCGCACCGACATCTACATGAACGGACAACAAGGCTATGCTGGAGTGTTGACCAATCCTCCTTCGCTCATCATTTGCGACGTGATGTTGCCAGACCTCAATGGCTACGACATCGTTAAACGTCTCCGTGCTACGGAAGCCCTGAAACGAGTGCCTGTCATCATGCTTACCGCCCTTGACGATGAAGACCATCAAATCAAGGGCTACAAGTGTGGTGCCGATGATTATATGACCAAGCCATACAAGGCTAGAATTCTTATGACTCGTATCATACAGCTCATCAAATGGAACTCAAACAAGAATGACTTTCCTATCGCACCTGAGAAAAAGCAAGTTATCCAAACGGATGAGGCGAAAGAGAAGATGAAGGATATCGTAATGGAAAGCAAGGCTGACAAGGTTTTCCGTGAGAACGTAGTTAACCTGATAGCCCAGAACATCAGCGAACCAGACTTTACGGTGGATAAGATAGCAGAGATGATGCACATGGGGCGCACCAAGTTCTTTGGCAAGATGAAGGAACTGACAGGCATGTCGCCCAACAAGTACCTGCAAGCAGAACGTATGCGCATCGCCGCAGAACTGTTATGCGACGGCAGATACAACGTGAGCGAAGTCTGCATGAAGGTTGGCATTCAGGATGCCTCCTACTTCTACAAGTGCTTCAAGGCGAAGTATGGTATGCCACCGAGCAAGTATGCGCAGACACAGATGGTGGTTAAGGAATAAAAGCAGAGGCTTCGGAACAAACTAGGACAAACGCCCATGATTTCGGACAAATAGCCCCATTTTAACGGATTTTCACACATTGTAAACGGCTTATTTCCTCCAAATAGAACCTCATGAAACAGAAAAAGCTTCAAACCGCAACGACGGTTTGAAGCTTTTCCTGATATATATAAAGAGGTGTTATGCCTCATGCTGTCTTACATTAACGTTTTTTGCGTTAATATCAATGCTGAGGGGGCCAAGATAGTATAATACGCTGGCAAACCTTTCTGTATACGCCTTATAAGTTTTTTCCTCTTTTTATCCCTCACATCCCTCACGTTTTTTCCTTTTTAAATCATTAATCATTGGATAATGAGACAGTTGTCCGTTCTGTATAGCGTGATAGATGAACGAAATGTTTACAAAATCCCTCACGCTATCCATCACTTATTGCCTTTATCCATCACGTTTTTCAGTTTATCTTCTTGCTGAAAACGCTTTTTTATGCACGTGATTCGGGACAAGGATGAAAGTTTTTGGGACAAAGCTTGCATTTGGCTTTAAAATTTTGTATCTTTGCAGCAACCAAGTTACATGGGACCGACGCTCTTGTCATAGATGCCCCGTGTTTCTTTGTGGAGAGTTGACAACACAGATTCCACAATGGCAATAACCACTGCGAAACCTAATGTTTAATTTAAATTTTATTTTTTCATGAAATTAAATCTTAATGATCCTGAGTTTATCAAAAGTCTGGTAGGTTATCATTGGATGTACTGCTTCAATGCCGATTGTCCTCGGGCAGCAGAATGCATC
>OLGZ01002015.1_pt1 | contig 10255 bp, 7 predicted proteins | sample 1605981 | NCBI WGS metagenome assembly OLGZ01 (sample SAMN03283291) | human gut metagenome | biome: human-associated habitat; material: feces | host: Homo sapiens | place: Peru | collected 2012
TATCTGCGCTTGTTTTCAGCAAAAACACTTTTAATTTCTTCTAGTACTTTTTGGTTGCGTTCGGCAACAATGTCAGTCTTACTAATTTCAAAATAATAAGTGGATTTAGCCATACCCATAGCTTTAAGAAGATGCTTTAGTTGGTATCCTTTTTCTCTAAGTTCTTTGATGATTGCTGCTTTTTCGCCTTGAGTCGCGCAGCTTCCTTTTCTTCTCTCAAGGCGATCTCTTTTTTTATCACTTCAATTTCAGCCTTCATGTATTCATTTTCAGCTCTTAATCTGATTAATTCTTCGTATTCCGATTCATTTGGTTTTGGTGGTTTTCTTGTGCCTATTTTTTTCATATCTAGTTTCTTGGACTTCTTACCTTTCTGTTTTGGTATAAGACCATTATAACCATATATTTTATAATTGCGAACCCATTGATATAACATACCATTATTAATACCTGCATTAAAGGCGACAGCTTTATAAGATCCGCCCGCTATTACTTTAGTAACAAGCTCAAGTTTGTCTTCTGGAGTCCATTGCCTATTTGTCGTATTATGTTTTAATGCATCAGGACCATTAGCATCTTCAATTCTTGTCCAATTTCTAATTTGATGTTGAAATTCGCTCTTTGAAATACCTTCAGGAATATCAGGAAGAATTCCTTGACGATACATTTCTACACATTTTCTTTTGAATTCATAGCTATAACGCATAAAATTACCCCTTTCACTGTTTGTCCAGTAAAAGGGGTACATATCAATATAAAAGTTCCGATGGGGATTTTAGTATGGAAAAATGTTTATAGAATTCATTTGGAAATACATGCCTCATTTTCACCAATGGCATGCATTATTTCTTTTTCTGCGTCATCATACCGACGGCATGTTCGTTCAACGAATTCTTTGTATCCGGCTTTTTTCCCAGGAGAGAAATAGTTTAAAGTTTTATCATGTTTCATTACTTCATCATCATTTGCTGTGAACATGTACTTATAAGAACTCCATGGGTAGCTTTCAGGGTTTCTGACCATGTTGGCTTTTACAGGATTTAAGTGAATATATCTGCTCACTTGAAGGAAATATTCATCGGTATCCACCAGACATGATTTGTAGCGAGACTCAAATACATGCCCTTTTTGCTTGTATTTAAGATTGTAGAATATAGCGTATTTACTAGCCAGAGATCGCATGAAATCTCCCATATTAATGTTTCCGGTTTCTAAAAGCAAATGAAAATGATTTGGCATAAGACAGTATGCATGAATGAGACATTCATAGTCTGCTGCCGCCGTTCGCATAATTGACACAAAGAACTTGTAGTCAATTTCATCGTGAAATATAGTTTGTCGTCGAACTCCCCGTTCCATTATGTGGAAAATTGATCCTGGAGTCCAGTTCCTTGGTTTTCGTGCTATAGTTAGTTCCCCCTTTTTGTTATAGTGTGCTGTTAAAATGGTATTGAGATAAAAGCATGATAAATTCATAGGATAAAGATAGTTAAGATGATATCTACAGAAATCTTTGACTTGAAACATATGCTTTGAGCGGATTGTATCATTTTAAAAATCGTGTGTCTATAACTTAGCTCAAATTTATAAAAAGGTTATAAATGGGGACGGAGGGGACAGGTACCTCCGTCCCCCAAAAGCCTCTAAAAAGCCCTTTTTTATGAAAACAGGCAAAAGGGGACAGGTACCTCCGTCCCCCAGGCACCTCCGTCCCCAACTGACGAATAGATGGCGTCATTGTAATAACAAAAGACAGTAAAACACTCAAAAGACTTAATATATTAAATTCCAAATGGTTATATTAATGAGATATAATACAATTGTTTATGAAAGCATTTGGCTATGTTTGATGTAGGAAAGGTGCTGACAGATAAAGATTTGCAGGGAGAAAATAAAACATGAATATATTTGATATTATGGGCCCCGTGATGGTTGGACCGTCTAGTTCACATACAGCAGGAGCGGTGAAAATAGGATATATAAGCAGAAGATTACTTGGGGAATCAGTGACCAGTGCAAAAATATTATTGTACGGTTCCTTCCTGACTACAGGCAAAGGGCATGGGACAAGAAAAGCGTTAGTTGCCGGACTCCTTGGAATGAAGCCAGATGACATAAGAATTCCCAATGCATTGGATTTGGCTAATGAACAGGGCATAGAGATCCAATGGGGAGAGGCTGTGCTAAAAGACGCCCATCCCAATACAGCACAGTTGATATTGACAGGTCGGTCGGGCAGGACGCTGGAAGTCATAGGTCAGTCGCTTGGGGGTTCGCGTATAAATATAGCGGAGATAGATGGAATAGAGACAAATTTTTCAGGCGATCAGCCCACACTGGTTGTCCACAACCAAGATCAGCCAGGGCACGTGTCCGAGGTTACCTCGATGCTAGCTCACAAAGGGGTAAATATTGCCACAATGCAGTTATATCGAGAGAGCCGCGGCGGTGAAGCTGTTATGGTTGTTGAGTGTGATCAGGAAATTCCCAAGGAGGGCATAGATTGGCTCGCCAAGGTTGAGGGAGTTAATAAAGTAACTTATCTTAGTGTTGCAGAGGATTGTCAATAGAGATTGTAAACATTGTAAAACAGGCGGATGTGAATATACGTGGGGGACGGAGGTACCTGTCCCCTCCGTCCCCAATACCTGTATGATTAGAAAAGACAAGGTTGCTTAGTATCTGAACATTGCTGAAAGGAGAATCAGATGTATCATTCAATAAAGGAAATAATAGATATATGCGACGAGGAGAATAAGGAGTTTTGGCAGGTGGTTTTGGAGTCAGACGTGCAGGAGCGAGGGGTTACTGAGACGATGTCAATGGAGTCTATGTCAAAGTTATATGGGGCAATGAAACGCGCCGATGCGGATTACAAGCCTGAACTGAAGTCAGCATCGGGACTAGCTGGCGGGGATGGACAAAAAATACATGAATATAACGAGACTGGCAGAAATATTTGCGGAGATTTTATAGGAATGGTTATGGAGAAGGCCATCAGGATGGGAGAGTCAAATGCGTGCATGAGGCGGATAGTGGCAGCTCCAACCGCGGGATCCTGCGGCGTTATTCCGGCAGTGTTTCTCACAGCGCAGAAGAAAATGAAACTTTCTGATGAAATGATGACACATGCAATGTACGTGGCAGCAGGCGTAGGAAATGTGATTGCGGAAAATGCATCTATAGCAGGAGCGTCTGGAGGATGCCAGGCAGAGATAGGTTCGGCGTCGGCCATGGCGGCAGCGGGACTTGCGTATTTGCAAGGCGGCGGTGCGCAGTCAATGGCGAATGCGGCGGCACTTGCACTTAAGAATATGCTTGGGCTGGCGTGCGATCCGGTATGCGGATTGGTGGAGGTGCCGTGCGTAAAGAGAAATGTGGCCGGAGCGGTAAATGCGGTGACATCTGCACAGATGTCCCTTGCAGGAATCAGAAGTGCGATCCCGGTCGATGAAGTAATAGATGCCATGCGCAGAATAGGAGCAGAGATGCCTGAAAACATACGCGAGACTGCGAAAGGCGGATTGGCGATAACTCCAACTGCATTAGAGATAAAGAAACATATTGGAGCTAGATGATCATCGCCTTTTTGCCGAAGAAGACGAAGAGGGGGACGGAGGTACCTGTCCCCATTTGCTGGTTTTGAAGAAAAAAGGCGAATTTGGCACCGAAAGGGGACGGAGGTACCTGTCCCCCATCTGGGACTATACCTGCTGTCAACTAGAGTCCTTGCTAGTGCAAGTTGCACATAATTAAATAAAAACTTCCCATATATTGTCAAAATGCATAATAACGGTTTTTTTCGGTGAAAAAATATGATATAATTGCATAAAGAAATTATCGGATGGGAATGATCAAATGCACAATAGAAAGAGAATATGCGTTATCAGTGCGCAGGTTGACGAAAATACCCAGAATCGCTTTATGCAGGGACTCATGAAAAGAGCATACGAGTTAGATTACGATGTATGCGTTTTTTCCATGTTCCTCAAATATCAGGATTCTACATACAGGGAGGTTGGAGATTCCAATATCTACAACCTTATTAATTTTGACCTTTTTGATGCTGTGGTACTCTGCCAGGATACATTGCAGACACCGGGACTGGTGGAAAAACTCGAAAAGCGCCTGCAGACAGAATTCCCTGATGGAGTAGTACTGGCGGTTGATAAGGAGAATAAGATTTATCCGTCGGTTATAATGGATCATTACACACCGATAGTAAAGCTAGTTGATCATCTTATAGATAAGCACGGATACAAAAACATATATTTCCTGAATGGATTAAAGGGACACATACATTCAAAGCAGAGACTTGCTGGATATCTGGACAGTATGAAAGCCCATGGACTTAACGTCACAGACGATATGATCTATTATGGAACATACTGGTACGACAGCGGAGATTACATGGTAGACGAACTGGTGAAAGATATGGAAAATCTGCCAGAGGCCATAGTATGTGCCAATGACTGTATGGCTATCGGAGTGTGTACAGAATTCGACAAATATGGAATAAAAGTTCCTGAGGACATAGCGGTGGTGGGATATGATTCCATAGAGGATGGAAGAAACAGCCCGGTTCCTATCACATCTGCGGATATACCGGCTGAGGATTGCGGACACTACTGCGTGGATTACATAGATGCAAAATTGAACGACAGGGATGTCCCGGAATTCCATACCAATGTGGATCTTTATATAGGAGGCTCCTGTGGCTGCGGAGGATGGGAGAAGGAGACTATAAGGACCCGCAGGGAGAAATGGGAGACGGCACTGTCGGCTACAGGATATTACTCATGCTTTAACAACATGATGGACGATCTGGTTGCACAAACAGATGCTGAATCATTTTTTAACACAGTTTCAGAGTATATATATCAGATAAGACCATTTCAGGAGTTCCATATCTGCATGAATGATTATTGGAGAAATCCGGAGATCATGACCGGCGATGAGGCACTCCGTTACAGATATACAGACCAAGTATACAGGATAATCAAATGTGGACCGGAAGAACAGGATGCGGATACGGTGGTAAGATATGATGATGTGTTTGAGTCGTCCACGTTGCTGCCTGAGCTTTATGAGGACAGAGACTATCCTACTTCATATATATTTACCCCTCTGTATTTTCAGGACAGAAGCTTTGGATATACTGTGATCAACTATGGCAGGGAACCTAGAGTGTTTGAGGAAGTATACAGATCCTGGGTAAAGACAGTTGCGAGGGACATAGAATCATTTGCACGCTACGCGGGTGCAGCAGTGCTGCTCAAGAAACTTGAGGCAGAACAGATAAGAGACGGACTTACAGGACTTTACAATTACCGTGGATTTATGGCACGTGCCATGGAGTTGATAAATCAGTCAGATAGTGCGCGCCAGGAGATCCTGGTGATAGCCTTTGATCTGAAAAATATGCACAAGATCAACAGCAAATTCGGCCGCGAAGAGGGAGATAAGTTTATAAGTTATGCTGCCCAGGCGGTGAATGAGATACTGGAGAAGGGCGAGATAGCGATGAGGATGGGGAACGATGAGTTTGTCATCGCATCCATCACGGACAAGCTGGATGAGAACCGAGGCGAATGCGTAGTAAAAGAACTCAAGACCAAGCTTGGTGAGATAAACGCCGTCAAAGAAGATGGCATAGAGATAGGGATATATTATGTATGTGAGAAGGCGGCTGTGTCGAACAGCAGCGACCTGAAAAAACTCATAAATGATGTGGTAAATAAAAAGAATCACATAAAGGAAAAGAATCTGGCAAATGGCAGAAAGAAGATGGAGCTTACCAATAAGGACATTGAGCGAGACGAGCAGGTGGCAATGATACTCGACAGGAATCTTCTCACGTATCATTTCCAGCCGATAGTCAGCGCAAGGGATGGTTCCATATATGCATATGAGGCACTCATGAGAGTATTTGCGCCGGTAAGATTGTCGCCGCCGGAACTGCTTGAGAGTGCAGAGAGACTGGAGAGGCTCTACGATGTTGAGAAACTCACACTGTTCAATGTGGTTGAGATCGTAGATGCCAATCCGGAGATGTTCAAGGGCAAGAAAGTATTTATCAACAGTATGCCGGGACACATGCTCACACAGGAGGACAGGAAGATATTCCTTGCGAAGGTGAAGCATCTCAAGTGCGCCGGGATAGTGATCGAGTTTACTGAGGGAGATGAGCTGTCGGATGCAGAGCTTGATGAGCTCAAGACGTTCCTCAGAGGCAATGGAATGGAGATCGCCATAGATGACTATGGTTCAGGATATTCAAATGTCAACAATCTGCTCAGGTACATGCCTGAGTATGTCAAGATTGACAGGATGCTGCTTTCAGGTATAGACAGTGATCCGCACAGACAGCATTTTGTAAAGGACATAATAGAGTTCACAAGTGACAACGGCATCATGGCGCTTGCAGAAGGCGTGGAGACCACAAAAGAGATGAAGACGGTTATCCAGCTCGGTGCAGACCTGATACAGGGATATTACACTGCACATCCAAATGCAGAGGTAGTTCAGCTGATATCGCCTCAGGTGGTGAATGAGATAGTTCAGTACAATGAGGGGGTAAGTGATGACACCGACAGGCATGTGTTCATGATGGAACATACCAGAAGTGTGTCTCTCATGAAGATAGAGAATAAGGGCTACACAAGTATAGTTGTGGCACAGAAAGCTGGCGGAGACAATACCGTACGGATAGTGGGCGCGCACGGATATAATTCCGATATTTCACTCAAAGTGAAGGATGGCTTTACGGGAACTATAGTGCTTCAGAATGCCAGCTTTTCGAGCGATAGGAATGTGCCGAGCATAGACTGCGGTGAGAATACTGACATCCACATACTTCTCGAAGGCAAGAATACATGTAAGGGTGGGGGCATAAAGATCCCAGAGTCATCCAGAGTTACATTTGCCGGCAATGGAGATATGAAAGTTCAGGTAAACAGCCGCACATATTACGGCATTGGAAATGATGTGGAATCAAAGCATGGAATCATACGATTCAAGCAGGATGGAGCGATATCCGTAGATGTAAACGGTGTAAATGGAACGGCCATAGGTGCCGGAAAAGGTGGACAGCTCCGTTTAGAGAAGGGAAGATACGACATTTGCGTGAATGGTGAAAATGGCGTTGCTGTGGGAAGTATCGACAGTCCTGTTGACTTGAAGCTTCTCCAGTGTGACATGGACATACAGTTTGACGCTGCAAATGGTGTCGCTATAGGATCGGTGAATGAGCATGCTGACATAAAGATAAGAAACACTTCCATAGCACTCAGAGGATCAGGCAGACGTTATGTGGCCGTGGGTACACTGGACGGTGATGGCAGCAGAGTTGATATATGCAGAGCGCATATAGACATGAGCCTTAAGGGTGATTCGTGTATAGGAATAGGATCAGACCATGGAAAGGCAGAGACCATAATAGAGGATGCCAACACAAGGATAACAGTTATAGGTGAGCAGTGCTTTGCCATAGGCAGCAGAGATGGAAGGGGAATCCTGTCCAGTGCAAATGCCGATCTGAATATCAGTGTAAAGAATGGGATCAACGTAGATGTGGCGGCGACCGAGGAGGATATAAGTCTCATAAACGGACGATACATGTTCATGCTCAACAACAGAAGTATTGAGCGCAAGGTGATAGAGAAATATTAAATAATAACAGATAAATAAGCGAAAATGTATTATAATGCAGATGGCACCATGAAGATCATAGATGTCATCTGCATTGTGCGTAAAGGAAAAAAGGAGGTAAATTGAAAAATGGAAAGGGAGACAATGTGTATACAGGCTGGATATCAGCCAAAAAATGGAGAGTCAAGAATGATACCTATCGTACAGAGCACAACGTTCAAGTACGATACAAGCGAGGATATGGGAAAACTGTTCGATCTCGAGGCGAGCGGATATTTCTATACAAGACTTGCCAATCCGACAAATGATTATGTGGCAGCAAAGATCTGCGCTCTCGAGGGCGGCTCGGCGGCTGTACTCACATCATCGGGTCAGGCAGCAACGTTCTTTTCAGTATTTAATATAGCGGGCGCAGGAGATCATGTGGTGGCATCTTCAACCATATATGGAGGAAGCTTTAACCTGTTTGCAGTCACAATGAAACGAATGGGAATAGATTTCACATTTGTGGATCCGGACTGCTCGGACGAGGAGCTTGAGGCGGCGTTCAGACCGAACACCAAGGCAGTATTTGGTGAGACGATAGCCAATCCGGCACTCATTGTCTTTGATATAGAGAGATTTGCAAATGCAGCCCATGCACATGGGGTTCCGCTCATCATAGACAATACATTTGCAACACCTATCAACTGCAGACCTATAGAATGGGGAGCAGACATAGTCACACATTCCACAACAAAATACATGGATGGACATGATGCCACAGTGGGTGGCGCCATCATAGATTCAGGAAAGTTTGACTGGATGGCACATGCGGACAAATTCCCGGGACTTACCACTCCTGATGAGTCCTATCACGGAATAGTGTATGCTGAGAAATTTGGCAAAGAAGGCGCTTACATCAACAAGATTGTTGCACAGCTGATGAGAGATCTCGGTCCGATTCCTGCTCCGATGAATTCATATATGCTCAACCTTGGACTTGAGTCACTTCATGTCCGTATGCCTAGACACTGCGAGAATGCTCTGGCAGTTGCACAGTTCCTGGAGCAGCATGAGAAGATCGCATGGGTAAACTATCCTGGACTTCCAGGCAACAAATATTATGAGAGAGCAAAGAAGTACATGCCTGATGGAACCTGCGGCGTAGTATCATTTGGTGTAAAGGGTGGCAGAAGCGCTGCTGAGAAGTTCATGAAGGGACTCAAGGTGGCAATGATAGCAACACACGTTGCAGATGCACACACATGCGTGCTTCACCCGGCGTCGGCTACACACAGACAGATGAATGATGATGAGCTTCTGGCAGCAGGAGTAAGCCCTGATCTTGTGAGACTTTCAGTCGGCATCGAGAATGTGAAAGATATCATAGCCGATCTCGAAAATGCTCTGGCAGAAGTGTGATTGCGGCGGCGATGTATGATGGCAATGAAGAAGTGAGATTTGCAGTGACTATGTATGATAGAAGTGGCAAACGTGGGATAGCAAGGACAAATGTATGAGAATTATAGAGATTAGGGATCTGGCTGCCCAGGAACTTGATATATATGCCAGAATGTCTGAGAATCGGCTGGCTCACATATACGAGCCGGACATAGGTCTCTTCATAGCTGAAAGTCCGAACGTCATCCAGCGTGCACTGAACGCTGGATATGAGCCTGTATCCATATTAATAGAAAAGAAACAACTAGATAGATGGATGCAAAAAGAATCGGCAATGAAATCAGCGATGGAGTCTATGAGCAATCAGATAGATCTGCATGCTGGGAATAATGGAGATCCGGCGGATGTGGTTTTAGAACATATTATGGCGATTGGTGGAGATATCCCGGTGTACACTGCCGAGTACGATGAACTTACTAAGTTGACAGGGTTTGCACTTACCAGAGGGCTGTTGTGCGCCATGAGAAGAAGAGTGCTTCCATCGGCTGAAGAGGTGTGCCGTGATGCCCGTCGTATAGCGGTGCTTGAGAACGTGATGAACCCGACAAATGTCGGGGCAATATTCAGATCAGCGGCTGCGCTTGGCATGGATGCAGTGCTGCTCACCGGCGGCTGCAGTGATCCTCTGTACAGAAGATCAGCCAGGGTGAGTATGGGAACTGTGTTTCAGATTCCGTGGACATATATAGAAGATCTGACTGGGGATAATGTAGAGGTGGCGCCTCAATCTAAGTCTGGTGAATATCCAGATAACAAATTGGACATAGATAGACAGGGCGGAATAGAACGATTACATGCCATGGGATTTAAGACAGCATCTATGGCTCTCCGAAGTGATACTATAGATATCAATGATCCAAAGCTCAAGGGTGTTGAAAAGCTTGCGGTCATTCTTGGCACAGAGGGGGAAGGCCTCAAGACTTCAACCATTGATGCCAGTGACTTTACAATAAAGATACCTATGTTCCACGGAGTAGATTCCCTGAACGTGGCTGCAGCAAGCGCAGTAGCATTCTGGGAGCTTGGCAAAAGATAAAGACTATATAATATGAAGAAATGCCCGGGGATACGTGATGCGTCCCCGGGCATTTTAGAGTAAAAAGAAAATACGATAATAATATTATTTTGACTCTAACAGCTTCCGGATCCTTGCAATCTCTTT
>OLGZ01002019.1_pt1 | contig 10247 bp, 13 predicted proteins | sample 1605981 | NCBI WGS metagenome assembly OLGZ01 (sample SAMN03283291) | human gut metagenome | biome: human-associated habitat; material: feces | host: Homo sapiens | place: Peru | collected 2012
TCTTTCCGTCATACAATATTGCGTTAATTGCATCCGCAAATATGTCCGGAGTAAAATAATCTTTTAATAAAATGTCTTTCTGTCCCACTACGTTCCTTTCCCATGCAGGAGAAAACTGTGTCCTTACCTGCATTGTATCATTATATTTTGTAAAAATAAATATTAAAAATTAACTTCCGACCCACCGGGGCGGGAAATCATTTCTATTAAGTTATAAATGTGAATTTAATCTGAAATGTATTGATACTTAAGACTGATTGAGTCCTGCGAGATTCCGCATCTAAGATAGATTAAACGCCAAAAGAATATTTATGTCAATCCTTTTGGCGTAGTTTATATTTTATTAAAAATCTTAATAAAACTTTTATTTATTTTATTGTCAGATTTTTTTCTCTCTTCCGATACATAATCATATACTAATTCCATTTTAAAACTCCTTCAACATTAATTTATTATTGTAATATATCGTACAGTAAACTTTAAGGTCCTTATTGTACAAAGTACATTTCTTTAATTCCATACTTAACGCATTTATAAGTACCGCTATTTCTTCATCTGTCAATTCCTTAATTTCTGAAATATTTGCCGTCTCATATACATAAAAAAAACCATCCTTTCTCTCGTTTCTTATGATGTTATCTTCTATTGGTAATTCTACATAATAATATTTTTTTCCACATATAAATAAATATCTTATTCCATCATTTTCATATTCTGAATACTCAACCCTGGGAATTATACGTCTAAACAAATAATACTCATCCTTGCTTTTAACATACTCAAGGTTTCCAAATTTTAACCTTGGCTCAAATAACCCGCCATATGGAGTCAATATCCCCATTTTCTTTACTTCTTCTTTTCTCTCTTCCGATACATAATCATATACTAATTCCATAATTAAAACTCCTCTAGCATTACTTTATTTCCGTAACTGATTTTAAATTTAATTGTACTCTCTATATTTTCAAATCCTACCATTTCTGTAATTTTCATAGAATCCACTAACGCTGAAACATCTCTATGTGTTAATTTATTATTTTCTTTAATTTTAATAGTAATATTTTCTATATGAGGTTTCCATTCATTCACAATTTCTCTAGTATAATCTCCATCACCGAGTGTAATAAAATAATATTTATCTTTGCATACAAATAAATAATATGCTTCATCCGGATGTGCATCGTAAAAATTAGGTCCTCCTATCAAATGTTTGAACACATAATACTCGTCCTCACTTTTCACAACCCTGATACCTTTAAATGACAATCTTGGTACCCAGCGTTCTCCAAAAGGGTTGATAATCTGCATATTCTCTATTTCTTCATTTCTTTTTTCTGACAGTCTTCCATATTCAAATTTCATTTTAAAACTCCTTCAACATTAATTCCTTATTGTAATATATTGTGCAGTAAACTTTAAGGTCCTTATTATATAAAGTTCCATGCTTTAACTCCATACTTAATGCATCTACAAGTACGGCTATTTCTTCATCCGTCAGTTCTTCAATTTCTGAAATATTTACATTTTTATATACATAAAAATATCCGTCCATTGTTTCATCTTTTATTACAATATCCTTGGTAGGAGTCTCTACATAATAATATTTTTTCCCACATATAAATAAATATCTTATTCCGTCATTTTCATATTCTGAATACTCAACCATAGGAATTATACGTCTAAACAAATAATACTCATCCTCGCTTTTAACATATTTTAGGTTTCCAAATTTTAACCTTGGCTCAAATAAACCGCCATATGGGGTCAGTATCCCCATTTTCTTTACTTCTTCTTTTCTCTCTTCCGATACATAACCATATACTAATTCCATAATTAAAACTCCTTCATCATTACTTTATTCCATTATTTTTAATATCAAATCCCAAAAATTCTCCCCACCGCCACTTCGTACTGGATACAGGTGTCGGCTTTGCGGACCATTTTCAACACTTTGTCAGGCTCTTCAAAGTTTTTTGAAAAATATATCCAGAACTCCTTCAGTTTGAAAAGTACGTTTCTGTCCCCTGACATTATCTCTTTGTAGCCCTTGTAAAGGTCGTTGGCAAAATTATATAAAGTCTCAGGAGAAGCTTTCCTGCCGCCTTTGATTTCCGAAAAAAGTCCCGGATTCATAAGGATTCCCCTGCCGCACATTATTTTATCAACTGTAGGAAATTCCTTTGTAATCGCATTATAATCTTCGACGCTGTTAATGTCTCCGTTGTAGCACAGAGTATGACGGCTTATCAAAACAGCTTTCTTAAAATCCTCAAGATTCGGCTTTCCGCCGTACCCATCCTTGCGGCAGCGTGGATGAATAATCAGCTCTGAAATAGGGTAATCATTATATATTTTTAAAATATTTTCCCAGTTTTCGTTATTCTCTACGCCAGTTCTGGTCTTTACCGATATCCTTACGTCCGTCCGGCTAAAGACCTCTTCAAAAAAGCGGTTAAGCTCGTCCGGTACGGCAAGAAAACCCGAACCCCTGTTTTTTGCCACAACAGTTCCCGAAGGACACCCCAGATTAAGATTAACCTCCTCATAACCGTAATACTCTTTAAGTCTTGACGCAATGTAACAAAATTCCTCAGATTTATTTGTAAGAATCTGAGGAATTACGTCCATATTCTGATTGTGTTCAGGCAACACGTCATTTTTTTCTTTGCTGTTAAGTTTTCTGCTTGCAATAAACGGTGTAAAATATCTGTCGGCATCTCCAAAATATCTGTTATACACATTTCTGAATATATATCCTGTGAGAGCCTCCATAGGTGCAATATAAAGTTTCAATGTTATTTTCCCTTCTTTTCAGCCTTTTTCATAATGTCCATAATGTCTGATAATTCTTCCATTGTAAGGTGGGTGAATTCAGCTATTTCATTTTTATCAGGGGTTGTGCCGTTATGTTCTTCAAGATATTTTACGGCCTCATTTACAAGGTTGGCTTTGCCGGCTATAGTTTCCTCGCCGTCCTCTTCTCCCGTAATTTCGGAAATATATGATTTCATGGCTGATGATATGCTGTCCGATAATTCTTCCTCAACATCCACCGCCTGCTTTGTTCCGAGAAGTTCTTTAAGCTTTACAAATAAAGCTACATTGCCCTCCTGCACAACATCTTCAAAATTAACGGCTCCGTTAAACATATTTTTTGCCATTTCAACTATTCTGCCATACCAGAAGGCCGTGATTTTATCTATTGCATCTTCTTTGCCTGACAAAAGATTAATATATGACATTCTTATTTCATCTTCCGTATAAGAAGGAAGTCTCTCAATATCCTCCATATACATCTGGAAAACTCTGGAATCTGTAAGCTCCTGTGGTTCAGCCTTAGAAGGCTCTACTGCCTGTGGTTCTTCAGGTTCTTCCACAACTTCTTCGTCATGTGGCGTGAGCAGGTATTCTATTACCATATTTTCCTGCTCTTTTGTCAAATCCATATCTTTAAAGTAAAATAATATCTCGTCCCTGCTCATTGCTTCCGCTGATGTTCTTACAATCTCCGCAACTTCATGAAGGGTTTCCATAAAAATATTTCTGTCTGTCACTCTGGTTTCCTCGTTTCATATAATTATACAGCTGTCATTATCACAGATTTTTGTTATCACTCCGTCACTTAAAGTATAGGCTTCTCCATAGAGAGTGGTAACGCCGTCTTTTATCATTATATAACTTCCGTCGTTTAACATATAGTATTTTTTTCCAAAACTGTCACCGGCTGCAATGTCATCTATCATTCTGCTGCCGTCAATGCTTCGTTCCTTTAAATACTGATAATGAGGAATCACCTGTATATCCGTAAGCGAAAGGCCTTCAAGATACCGCTTATAATTTACATCCATGCTCTCGCCCTCAAGTTCAGGCATTGCATATACCTCGCCGGCACAGTTCATTGAGCCTGCACTTATAGTCATTAAAATTCCCCGGTAATCTTCTAACGCCTGCTTTAAACCGATTTTCTTAATGAAAGCATTTTCCGTAGGAACGTGTCCGCCGGACAAAATTATAAAATCATACCGGTTCAGAGTGTCCTTGTCTATATCTGCTTTACGGTTGTCACAAACATCTATCCCCGAAAGTCCAAGTCCGCTCATAGGTATGTTCCTGCTAAAAATATCAGCCATAAAGTCATTGTTATCGTAATTATCCGGGTCTGACGCAATAAAAAGCACTCTGGCGTCCTTTTTCCAGAATTTTCTTAGATTATCAATGAAACCGTTGCTTTTATCAAGAGGTACCGGCTTTACCGGCTGTTCCCATGTGTGCCCTCCGGGACTGCTCGTAAGAAAAATAATCATTTGTGATCCTCAATGTATTTCAAAAACTCCGGTGTTTTTGACCAGTATTTTATTCCCCAGTTTTCAAAATTCCATTCTTCCATATAGTTATTACATTCATAATCAATATAATAGATTTTTCCGTTCTGTACAACAAAATTTGTAGGAAAATAATCAATATTAAGATTAAGAGGGTATAACTTACCGCACATTTCTTTTATCTGTGAAAAATATTTTTCCTCCATCCTGTCATTCAGGACAAGCTCATAAATCGTAGGACCATCTATGTATTCTTTTAATATGCGCTCGTTTTTTTCATCAATCTCTATCATCTTTGGTATGGCAATTCCTGTTACGGCAAGGCGGCCGTAATCATTTTTCTCGGCTTCTATTTTGTTACCGAAAGTATAATAAGAGCATGGTTCATGATGAATCTGTTTAAGGACATAATTCCGGCTTCCGTCTGTGGCGAGGTATGAATAGCCGCCTTTTCCGTGTCCCAGTAATTTAAGAATCTCATAATCTTTTCCGTTGACACTCATTTTTTCCATATTATCACCCCGCTTGTTTTGTAACTAATGACATCTTTCTCCATTTTCCACTCTTCCATCTAAAATACATACCTATCGCCCTTACACATTCATCCATGGCAAGGCCTATATATGCACCTATTGCACATAATCCCATATGTATTCCGAAGAAATAAGTTCCGCCTACCGCACACACATACATAAATACTGCAGCTATCACAGCAGGAAAAACAGCGTCTCCGCTTGTCTTTAATGCATTTCCGTACACCAGGTTGGTAACTCTGCCTATCTCAAGTATAATATCTATTGTAAGTAATTTTTTTACAAGGGAAATCATTTCGGGGTCTTTTGAAAAAAGTGTCATAATCGCACCACCTGCCAATGCAAATATTGTTTCAAGTGATACTGCGCATATAACACCGAATATTGCAGCTTTCCTCGTCTGTCTGTCACAAGCGTCATAATCTTTTTCCCCGATACGCCAGCCTGTCATTATCGCATTAGCCTGTGCAAGTGCAGCTCCTATGCAATACGAAAAATTGGTAATCTGGCTTGTATATGACCTTGCCGTTGTATTAAGTCCGTCAGGGTCCATCTGGTTAAGAAATTTTGTAACAAGAGTCATTGCCACATTATATAAAACGGTTTCAAGTGCAGATGGAATTCCTATTTTAATAATCTGTACAAATATTTCACGGATTCTTAATCTCTCAGGATTCTGCTTTGCTTTTATTTTTGCTCCTGAAACAATAATAAGCATTGCAAGGTTAACTATTCTTGAAATAACAGTTGCTATTGCAACACCTTTTACACCCCATTTAAATACCATAAGGAATATTGCGTTAAGTATAAGATTAAGCACGTTTCCTATGGCAGAAGCAGCAAGACTTTGCTTTGTGTGGCCAAATGCCCTTAAATATCCCGAAAAAACAGGTATGAGTGCATTTAGTACGGCAAATCCTCCCACAATCTTTAAATAATCGTTGGCAGGCTGTCTAAGATTATCCGCTATTCCTATAACATCAAGTATTTTTCCGGCATATACAGCAAGAAATCCGCCTAACAGAATTCCAAGAACGCCGTTAAATATCATTCCGAGCTGTCTTGCCTGATACGCAACGCCGTCTCTTCCCGCTCCGATATTCTGCGTCATAACTGCAGTCATTCCCGATGTAATAATGCCAAACATAATGATAAAAATTCCTATGTAGGTATTGGCTGTTCCTACCGCACCAACGGCATTGTCTCCTACAGTTGAAAGCATAAGTGTATCAACCATTCCGGACATCATGTATAAAATTGTTTCAATACATATAGGTATTGCTAATGTAGTTAATGTTTTTTTCTTTTCCACTGTTAATCACCTCGTTGTAGCAATTTTACATCGTAGGATGGATTAATTCTTGTATATTTTCTTCCAAAAATAACACTATTTCTACCTAATTAGCTGAAATGGCTATAAAATTCTGTTAATCTTCTACTCCTTTATCCCTGATTCTTCCGTCTACCATATAATATACCTTATCAGCGAGCATTTCTATATCTTCTTTATTATGGCTTGCCAGAAGAACGATACTTCCCCGTTCTTTTTCTTCTGCAACGATACGGCGGATTTTTTTTACGCCATCTTCATCAAGGGCATTAGTCGGCTCATCCAGAAAAAGAATTGACGGATGTTCCATTATTGCCTGTGCCAGGATAATTCTCTGCTTCATTCCAAGAGAATATTTTCTGTAGGTTCTCTTGTCACCCGGGTCAAGTCCAACCCTTTCTATTGCCTTATCCACTTCTTCCGGAGTGATTTTTTTTCTGATGTCTGCAAGTATCTGTAAGTTCTTTCTTCCGGTAAATTCTGAGTACAATCCTGCATTTTCAAGGATAATTCCCATATCGGGGAGAACCTGCATATCTTTATGAAGTTCTTTTTCATCAAGCATAACTTTACCGGAATCAATATTGATAAGTCCTGAAACAGCCCTGAATAACATTGTTTTACCGGAACCGTTTCTCCCTACAAAACCATATACATTACCACTTTCGAGATTAAGATTAATATTATCAAGAATAACTCTATCTTTAATTTTTTTACATAAATTTTCTACTGTTAATTTCATAAGCCTAATTTTCCTCCCTGCCTAACATAATTATCAGGTCAACCTTTTTTATATAAATTATTGAAACTATTGCCGTTATTGCTGAAAAAACTGCCATTACTACAACTGAAAACATGAGATTAAAATTAATTTCCAGTATATTGATATATTGGCTAACCATTTCATCAGATGATGAATGCCACGATATAAACAAGTGAGATATCGGATTGCATTTAAGATATGTGGCATGTCTCTTTGCCGCCTCCATATCCTCAACTGTCAGCGAAAATACCTTTTTGTTATCCCACAATGACAACAATGCAACGCAGACGCAGATTCCTATAACCACAAGTCCAAACCCTTTCATCCCGCCAAACCTGATTGCCAGCATATTCGCCAGTAATGTTACAAAAAACAGCCACAGCGCATAGATTGCCACATAGTAAAAATATATGTATATATCAGCTTTTCCAAACGTAACATGGTTAGTCATACACGCCAGTGCCATACCAAAAAGCGGTATAAGAACCGTAAACAATACGCAGAATCCAAACAACTGTGCTATTTCCTTTGCTATCCATTTCAGGCGGTTCTCACATCTTGAAAACACATATACTCCTGCCGTACAGAAATGTTTGTATATATATGTTCCAAACAAAAAAAGAAATAATAAATATGGCAACATTCTTGTTGTAATATAAACAATATCTGTATAGCCAAACTGGTAATATTGAAATGCGTAAGTAATTACCACCTGTGAAAACGGCATATCCTTTGATGGTCCGAAAAACGATATTCCAAGAAACAATCCCAGAAATGCAGCTAATGCCACAACTTTACCAATCTGTCTCATTAATATGCATCCTTTCTTGTCTGCCTGAACATAATTACCACAGACGAAACAAGCACCATCAATACGATTAATAAGAACCATGTCTGATTCTTCTGTGAGGAATCAAACAGGGAAAAATATTCAAAATGGCTGGTATGAGTCTGTGCTCCCGGTATTATGGAATACAATGCTCCAAGTCCATAAAGAATTATATATACAGGGAAAAGTAAAAATACTTTATACTTATTGACATATATGGATATTGCCAACACAAATGATGCTAACACTCCTGATATTATTGCAAACAGCAGGATGGATATTAACGCATAAAGTTTAGATGATACTTTGAAGCTCCCTAAAAACATAATTTTTTCCATGCTTGAAATATAAACTTCAGAATACAATCCCGAATTTTCAAAATTGCCATGTGCCCCGCTTGGAAATCCAATCAGGCTTAATATCATTTCAAGAATAAACGGAACCGAAAACACCACAAATGTTACAATAAATACTGCTAAGAATTTACCTATGTAATAATTCTTCTTATCAAACCTTGTAATAAGATATATATCCGTTCTGTTTGTCTTATCCGATGCGTATGAGAACGCCGCCGGAAGTATTACAAGAACCGGATAGAACTGTAAAAAGATAAATTTCACACTGGCAGTATCATAGTCTGCAGCAGACAGCATAAGCATCCTCATCGGATCTATCAGTGTATCTACGGGCTGACCGTCATATTTCACTAAATTACCAAAAAAATTAATTATAACCATTACTGTCAGCACTGAAAATATTATTATTGCTAACTTTTTATCTAAAATGGTCTTAATCTGCATCTTAACTGATTTGAACATAATTTCCTCCCTTTATCGATAGCCGGCCTAGTTGTGGCTTTGCCTGTATTCTTCATCAAATTTACTTATTATCCTATATTTAAAATCATAATATTCTTTTTCAAGTTCTTCTGTTTCCATAAAAACCTCATTATCCTTGACAAGCTTATACGGAACTGAATGGTCGTCTCTTTCTTTTGGCACAATTACATTATCAAGGTCTTCATAACAAAAAACCGGTGCTATCGTGAAGCTTTCAATGGTATATACATCATAGTCGTAAAGTTCGGTTTCTACTTTTTCTTTAATGAATACAAGATATTCTCTTCCCGGTTTCATAAAATTTACAAACCCGGTATTGATTGCATCAATACCATCTGCAACTCCGGTTTCCTTTGTAAATAGATGATACCCACTAAAATCCATTACAATATTATCGCCCTCTTTGAGTTCCCCATCGCCCTTGAATATCTTTTCCACCTGTCCATATTCTGTACAGGTCTGATAATCAAATTTTGTATCTTTGGTACACTTAATCTTAAGTATATATGTACTTTTACTATCATAAGTTCCTTCCATATCATGTTTTTCATCAAGAAGATCATCCGTATCAAATTTGTAAAACTGTGCAACCCACACATTACCAAGCTTATTATTATCTATTATCCGCCTGTGGTTTTTTCTGTATTTCATTGCTACAACTATAATTACCGCAATTACGACAGTCACAGCCGATATGATTATTATTCTTTTCTTTTTCATTTAAATATCCCTTTACCTTTCCGAGTATAGGCAATATGCTACACTTCCCATACTCACTATCAATTTTATTCATACTTATGGCAATGATGACTGTTAATACAGCCACCATTGCTATAATAAGGACTACTTTTAATATCACACTCTTTTCAAAAATTAATTTGCATTATATGTCACGTCTGCTTTGGCACTTGCAGCCGAATTTCCGGTAAAGGTAAGGTATAAAGATCTTACACTCTGTCTCCCTTCATAAATATATATCTTATAATATCCCTTTCTCTCATCCAGTATTACCGTATCAGACAAAAGACTTCTGTCAAAAAACCTCAAATATGCTCTTATACAGTGATAATTATCTTCCTTACCTGTTTCATTTGGATATGGGTATACCGCATTGCACTTCACCGATACATATGGATAATCTCTTGTTCTTGTAATGTCTCTCTGAGTCTCCGAATAATTTTTGTATAAGAGTACTGTACAATTTACAGATGCTGCCCGCACTCCCGTTGCTGTAATCATTGCCATAAGTAATGCCACACCCAGTATATTTACCAGTTTTGTCCTTATGTTTTTCATTTAATTAATTTCCTTTCTGCATTAATAAAATAACGCCCCAGACAATATTTTTTCTGTTGGCTGTGTAAATGAAAACGTCTTCATATACATATATTATCATTTAAATTATCTTTTACAATAGGCTATGCGCAAATGGTAAAAATATTGCAAATTTTGTATTTTTTCGGGGGTTTTATGAACGTCTATGACCGAGAATGACTGAAAAAAAACTGAGAATGACTGAGAACGGCTGAGAATGACTGACTTGAATCTAAAAAATAGCCGTAAAGTGAATTTCAAACGTAAAGTGAATTTCAAAATTCCAGTTTTTCGACTCCAAAAATAGCAAAACTGGA
>OLGZ01002022.1_pt1 | contig 10239 bp, 5 predicted proteins | sample 1605981 | NCBI WGS metagenome assembly OLGZ01 (sample SAMN03283291) | human gut metagenome | biome: human-associated habitat; material: feces | host: Homo sapiens | place: Peru | collected 2012
TACGATTCTCGATATCCTCTTTCTTTACCTGAGAGATGGCACCTGTTACAGAACTCTTTTTCTGTACACCATATCCTACAACGACAACATCGTCGAGCATTTTGTTGTCTTCCTTCATGTTGATTTTCAACTTGGAGGTGATGGCTGCCACCTCTTTAGTTTGATAACCTAGATAAGAGAAGACCAAGGTCTTTCCTTTTTGTACCATGATGGAGAAATCTCCATCCAATCCTGTGACGGCTCCACCCTTGGGGTCGTCCTTTACCTTGATGGTAACACCGATCAGAGGCTCAGCATTCTGGTCAACAACCAGACCCGTCACTTTCATCAGTTCCTGCGCCAAGGCAGCAGAACCGGAAATCATCAATAAGAACACGAAGGTCAGGAACCTTCTGTAATCATTCATTTTTCTCATAGATTTTACTCATTAAAGATAATACTTTATTAGTTAAGCTTATATTCTTGACTCCACTTTAAAAAGTGAGTTAAATTTGAATTAAACATATGCCTTGGAGAGTTTTTGCACAATCCTTGGCGTTAACTAACTCTGGCGACCAGTTGGCAAACGAGTTGTTTGTACAGCGTCAAAATGCCTCCTGTAGCCTAAATATAGCCCCAAAGTGGGGCGATTCGGTCTTTGAACTATTTTGTTGCCATCTGGAGACCCATTTCGAGGTCAAACAAGAAAAGTCGGCGCATGTTGATCCAAGCACACCTTGCGATGGCTTGCAAAGTATGCTTTATCTTTGTGCGGTATCTGGTCTTGTTGTTTCTCGTATGGAAGCAATATTGGAACACGGTTGCCTCGACATTGTTGCGTTTCTTCCTTTCCTCGAAAGGGATGGATTCAACTTTTTTGCGAACCTCAGCCTTGTTCACTTGCTCTTTGGAGAAGTACCTCCAAGTCTTCTTTCCATTTGGACTCTCAACAGGTATCTTCCATCGTCCCTCTTTGACAGGTATTGCCGTTTGGACTTCTGCCGTTGTCTTGTCGGTGACTTGCAAGGTATGCTCGTCCGTCATGTCTAAGTCAAATCGAGAAGGCTTGCCTTGTATGCCATTGGCGATGAACTCAATGCCATTGTCCTCTGCGAACTTGCGATTCTCTTTGCTTTGATATGCTCCATCGGTATAGACCGTTTGCACATCATTGCCAGTAACGTCCTTCGTGGAGTCTATGGCATCTTGGACAAAGCCATTGTCTGCGGCGGAAGCTCCCTTGACCTTGACGTCAGTGATAAGGCTCGGCTTGCCTGGCTCATCCGTGGTTTCTGTGATATTGGTGCTGTAACCCTTCACCTTCTTCCCATTCTTTCCACGATACTCGGCATCTGGGTCATGTGGGTTCTGAAGGCTCTTGGCGCAGACTTTCTTCTTGTCTCGAACAGAGACGATGCCTTCCTCGGACTTGTCGTATTGCTCAGAGAACACACGACCCAGAAGAGTGTCATCACCTATTATGTTATGAGTCAGAAGATAGTCTATCACGATACCCAATGAAAGAAGTCGCTTGCCCATGGTCTCGCTGTCAGTACGGTAAACGGTCTTAGCGGCATCCTCTTGGAAGAAATCCAATGCCTGCTGACGAACGAGTTGGTCATCAATGCGACTCAACGACTCCTCAGACACGCATTTGACAAAAGTCGCATGGATAATCTCATAACGAGAGTACCAAGCGATATTGCTGGAAATGAGCTTGCTGTCCATACGGATAGCCTTGCCAGAGATGCGATACTCGACGGCTTGAGCCTTGGTGATTTGCTTGAAGCATTTGTCAAAAAGGTTCACGCCGTTTTTCTCCTCATACTCGCAGATCTTACGGCGGAATCCATAATAAGAATCTATGGCTGGACATTGTTCGTCAAGAGTTACCATGCCAAGGGCACGGCGATAAAGCAGATTGAATCGGCATTGCTCATACAACTGCTCATCACTGCAACCACATCCCTCTTTGAGTATCATCATTGAGACAAGAATGCGGATGGAAGCATTTGGACGACCGACACGATTATCCTCTCGCTCTGTTGTATAGAGCGGTTTGAAAATGTCTTCGTCAACCTTGGAGGTTACTTCCTTGTAGAACTTGTTGTGCCAAGCTGACTCATCGTCGTACATACGACTTTCTCGCTCGCACATCAGTCCTGAAGGAGAACTGAACAAGTTGAATTGCTTTGTCTTTGGACTCTTTTTAAACATATTCTTATATTGTTATTTGAGACTTCAAAGTTACGAAAAAATCTCCAGACTACAAAATGTCAAAGAACGAATGTATGTTAAACTTTTAAACGAAACCACTTTTTAAAGTGGACTCATTAATTAATTACTTAACACATGAAAACAAAACAACTTTTCTTTTGTGGCCTGACGGGGCTAGCCCTGTTGGCTACCAGTTGCTCATCGAACGATGAGGCTTTAAACGGTGGTAATGGAACCTCTAATGAAGACAATGCCTACGCACAGATTGCCATTTCTGTAGCAAACAGTGCTACCACGCGTGCCCTCCCAGGTAGTACAAATACCGGTGACTATGAGTATGGTGACGATGCAGAATACACCGTCAACGACCTTACTGTGGTGTTGGCCGATAAGAATGACATTGCTGTGCAGGTCATTACTCCAGAACTGAAAACAGCAACGAGCGCAGACGACGATGACAAACTAGTTCGTGTTACAAAACCATTCAAATGTACTCCCGGCAGCTATAAGGTATACGTCTTGGCCAACTACAAGAACAGCCAAAGCTCATTAAGCCCTATCATCAAAGGGTCTACAGATATGAAGACGGTATTCGGTTTAAAAGACATCGCCAATCTCTATAAAGAGAACAATTTCTTCATGACCAATGTTTCTGCCCCGAAAGCGACAAATATCGATGAGAAAGCGAACAAAAAAGAAGTAGATGATGCTGGAAAAGAAATGCAAGAAGGAGGAGCAACCAACTTGAATCTCTTGACAGTAAACGTTGAACGTGCCGTTTCAAAGGTTACATTCAACAATACCGACAACCAACCCTTTGAGATAAAAGTAGGAGGCAACACCATAGCCACGGCCAAGTTGGAAGGTGTCAGCCTGATTAACTTGAATAAAAAGATGTATCTTGTAAAGGATGGGACGCCTGCACAGAACAAACCTGCCGGCGTTACTGACGCATGGCCTTACCCAAAGGATCCGAACTATGACAAAACTTCGAATGACGCAGATTACGCAGCTTACATTGGAGATAACTTCATCCAAGCAGAAGCATCAACATTCTCTGCTCCAAGCGCAGCCAAATTCTATTGTCCGGAAAACACGATGGCAGCCGCTGCCCAGTCAAACGGTCAGACTACCGGCGTTGTCTATAAAGTGAATTACAAACCTGAAGGCGACTATTATACAGAACTGGCTGCTGAAAATGGAACAGACAGCTACAGCCAGATGTTTGAAGCAGTACTGAAGCTTGGAACAGTAAATATAGACCCTCTCATCACGAAAACCATATTCACTGATGCAGACAATACAGACGGAACATTCTATTCATACAACGGCTATGTCTTCAGAAGTAAGGCAGGTGCACGCTTGTACAAGGCCATTGCAACCAATACGGACCATGATCCAAAAACTGTCAACACAGCTTTCCAAGATCCTGAAATCGATAAAGATATTCAGACTTACACTAAGGGTGTCTGCTACTACACCGCATGGATTAAGCACAACCCAAACGGAACAACTATGCAGCAAGACAAGTATGGAGTGGTGCGCAACTTCTGGTATGAACTGACAGTAGACAACATCAAGAAGCTGGGCTACAGCAAGCCAACCTATGAGGACCCAAAAACTCCTGACGACAAGGCAGAAGCATCCATACAGGTGCAAGTCAACATCAAGAAATGGCGTGTGGTTAAACAAAACTTAGATTTGGAATAAGCCGCCAACAAACACAGAATACGAATATAAACAAAAGCTCGGTATCTCCTTCCTGGCAACAAGAAGGAGATACCCCACAATGGAACAAAGCTTTACACCATTATTTACACTATGCATAACAACCGCTTTTATTATCCGATGATAGTGTTGTGTCTTGCACTGACTGCCCTGCTCTCCTCCTGCGTATACGAGGATGAGAAGCCATGTCCGTGCGAGGTGCGCTTCGTCTACAACTACAACATGGAGTTCGCCGATGCCTTTCCCTCGCAGGTGAACTGGGTGAAGCTGTTCATCTATGATGACCGTGGGCGGTTCGTTTCAACCGTTGAAGACCACATCACACGACACGATGGGAATTATAGTCTACCACTTCAGTTGCAAGCCGGACAGTACACACTGGTGGCATGGGCAGGAACAGACAACACGCCTTCGTGCTACAACATCTCACCCCAACAACCCACCACAGGAAACAGCATCGACCAGCTGCAGCTCAATCTGAAGCTCGGCGATACACAGACCGTCTACGACAAGTCGCCAGAAGACTTGTGGCACGGTATCACTGAACATTTCACCGTCAGCGAGACAGCACCCAGCCTGGCTGTAGTCCCACTGGTAAAAGATGTCAACCGATTCAAGGTGTTGATACAGTCGGCCGACGACAAGCCTCTTGCGGCCAACGACTATTCACTGGCCATAAAAGCGGCCAATCATACCTACGACTACCGCAACAACCTCACAGACTGCCCGACGCTGGAATATCGCCCCTACAGCATGAAAGAGGCCGTTATAGATAATCAGACCGCTCCTACCAATACCGCCCTATTGGCAGAGATGGCCACCCTCAGACTAACCACCGACAAAGCGTCGCGGTTCGTCGTACACAACCAAAAGACCAATAAGGATGTGTTCAACATCGACTTGGTGAAATACCTGGAGATGATGCGCCTAGACAAATACAAGGACATGTCTCTACAGGAGTATCTCGACCGTGAGAACAACTATCAAATCATACTGCTCATCGGTCGTGACAGCAACAACGCCGAAGTGGTGCTGTCGCTGCAAATCAACACTTGGCGAATAGTATTTAACAACAACGACTTGTAAAAACGACAATTGCCATCATGAGAAAGTATATTTTGTTATTATTCAACATAGCCATCCTACTGATGACAACAGGATGTTCGGACTGCGGGTTTGGACCTGACGGCCCGACACATTCCGTGACTGTATATATCCCCTACAGCAATGTCACACGAGAAGGCACTTCCGACGGTGTTGATATTTCGGACAAAGAAGCTGACATTTTGGACAAGGAAGGAGTCATAACCGACCTTTGGTTCTTCGCCTATCCCATCGGAGAAGGCGAGGGCGAGGCCGTGGTGCGCAGAATAGACATCAACCAACTCTCATCCGACAACAACTATCGAGTGTTCTACTGCGACCTCAAGCAGGGGAAATACCATATATATATGACTGCCAACATTCCGGGCATAAGCATATACACAACAGAAGAACAACTCAAGGCAAAAATGCTCGACTTCAGCAACGGCAATTTGCCGGTGCAAGGTAAGCTGCCACTACTATACATATACAATAATAACGAAAATAACGAAAATAACGAAACGCTGGAAGTGAAACCCAACTCCTCGGCAACCATAACAGCCAACATGACCTTTGTTTGCTCCAAGGTGAAGTTCTCGTTGTGTTTCGACAACACTAACCCTAATATTTCCAAAAACTCTTTCGGATCCAACCGGTTGAAGATTACATCAATCACGGTGAAAGACATTGTAAACACAGTGGGACTGTTTGACGGAAAGGGATACAATGGAACACAAGACAAGACGCTCGCGGTCAACAATGAATTTGACTTCAACAAAGACCAATGGAGCTATACCGACTTTCTCTATCTTCCGGAGAACTATAATAAGCATAAAAACACCTATCTTGAGATTAAAGGTACAGAACTTACTTCCGCCGGAGCCGCGACCACAATCACCCACACCTACAAACTGCCCTTGGGAGGCGAAGCAGGGAATAAATCGGGAGGCGACTTGAAACGAGGTGCGTTCTACGACATGATTGCCAGCATCAAAGGCAAGGGTAAAATGGATATGGATATCAAGATGAGTGTCTATAAATGGGATTTGATGGATGTCTATGCCGACTTCAGTCAAACATCGCTATGGGTGTCGCGCACAGGAAAGTCCGACTACAGCAACTTTGACCACGACAATAAAACCGGCCAACAGATACTCGTTACCTCACAATACAACGACTCTATCGGATATAAAACTAACGCCAAAGATATAAGTGTGGAATGCGTGAGTAAAAACAAGAACGGGAAACCTCTTGTTCTGGCAACACCACAGAGCGGACAAATCCTCTTCACCGTCAATCCAGCGATACTGATGGACGAATATAATGGGCAAACTAAAGGTACGGCAGTGGTAGCCATCCACGCCAACAATCTCGTGAAATACATTGACGTGCAATACAATGTAACGCCCTTCCTCAACGTCACACCGCTCGAAGTGGAGATAAACACGGAGGAAGGTAAAGTGCAACCTACGTATGCAGTCTTGTTCGAGACCAACCTTGGCGGAATAACGATTGATGAAACGAGTCTCACCAGCGCCAACAACGGCAAGGTGGAGATAACGTATGATAAGGAAACTTCAAATGGAAAAATAATCCTCCAATCAGACGGAAATGCCAAAAATACATGGACAAAATCTTTCACCGTCTCTCCAAGCATTCCGGGACACGACGAATTGAAGAAGCAAGTGAAGGTTACGGTCATTCCTCCTCTGAAAAACTATAGAATACATTTCATTGCCCTCAACGATAGCCGAACTGGGGAAAATGGAGCACACATCAACACCGGCAAGCTTATCGACGACAAATGGCAAGCCTATTACATATACCTATACACTCAGTATGGTATGACCTATAAAGATAAAGATAAAAACGATATCCCCAAAAGCGTGTGGTATTTCTTCGATACATACGGATTAAATGAGAAGTATAATTATTGGCCGGGAGTAAAAATGGAAGAAGACCCGGAAAACGAGGGGTGGAAGCTTTACGAACTATCCCCAACTCAAAAAGGAAAGTGCGCCATCGAAGGAGCGAAAGACAAATATCCCACTCACGGCGAAACACTGATAATGTTCAATAGTGGCGAAGGCAATAACGCCCAGCGATATCCGTACGAAATGGAACCGGGAGTGCCGCTCTTCGATTTCAAGAACCGCGAAGGATGGTTTGTCTACGACCCTACTTCCAACCTACACGAATTTTTCGAGAGCAAACCCGACATCCATCTGGTAACATTTAAAATGTACCATCGCATGGACTCGCCCGAGATAAACAACTGGTACATAAAATATGGTAGTACTACCCTATGGGGTAAGTTTAAGGCCGGTGATAAAGGATTCAGCATCCAAGAAAATCCTGACAAATACGCTGGTTGGAGACTCTCCTCCTTGTCATTCTGGTGTGTCAAAGGGCGAGAAGAAAAATTTGTCATTGTGAAAAAAGAAGGAGGCAACGACGACCAATACGGTGTGCTCTTCGGTGGCAAACGCTTCAAGGACAACACCGGATATTACGATAATGGATGGCATCAGGGCACTCCCCCGCCGACTACCACAAACACAAAACAAAAAAGAAGAACTAGAAGATGAACAGCAAATATACAAAGATTTTACTGGCTCTGACGATATGTCTGTTGATGTCTGCCTGTTCAGACGACATTTTCAGCGGAACAGACTATTTCGACAACGGCAAGGTGACACTACGGTTGGTCGTTCCCGCCACTACCGTAGTGAACACAAGAGCCAATACCGATGATGCGACAATCAGTGCCAACGATTTATATGTCATCGAATACGGTGACCAAGGCAGCTTTGTGGCAATGAGAAAGGTCGAGCAAAGCAATTTCAGCGACAACACCCTGACCATCAATAATGTCGCTACCACGACAACCGACATTCACATTGTTGCCAACGGCAATGCCATCCTTGCCTCGAAAAACAAAGACAACATGGCAAAACTTGACGCTGTGTACTGCGATGAGATACCATCGCCACCCGTACTTTGGGGACATATCAACATGAGTGAACTGAAAAGCGGAACGAGCAACACGGTCAGCCTGTGTCGCAATGTGGCGATGGCCACTCTGAACAAAGCAGAATCGATAAAAGATAAGTTCGAGATAACGGGTTGGGAAATCACCCAAACGGCCAACCAAGGCAGTATCGCTCCCAAGGACTATAAGGACTATACTGTCGGAAACACGAACGAACCGACCGGAGACAAGCTGGACAAAACGATAGGCAATTGCGAAGGCTCCAACGCCGGAGAAGCACTCTATCTTTTCGAAACCCCTGCAACGGTCGACTCGCGCATAGTAATCAAAGCAAACGGGAAATACTACACGGCCAACTTTCTGGATAAGGAGAACAACAAACTGCCCCTGCTGCGCAACCACCACTACAAGATAACCGTGACCGCCACAGGTGAAGGCTACGACACTAAAGAAGAAGCTCTGAATGCCCCGGCAGGCAACATCAAGGTAGATATAAAAGACTACAATTTCAAGGTGACCAACCTCATATCCAACGGGGCTTACGAACTAGGGACTTGCGACACCGTGTGGGTAGAGGCCGATAAGAAGACATACAGTGGCGGAGAGGCTTACTTCGTCACTATGTGGGGCAACGGTGTAAATGCTGGAAACATTACACCTTCGCTCAGCACACCCACAGACAGTTGGCTGACAAATGTCAGCAAAGATGAAGGAACAGCCATCTCTTTAGCTGGCCATTCGTCGGCAGGCAAAGGCTACAAACTGACCTTCACCTGCGCCAAGAATCCTAGTGAGGAAATAAGGCCAACCACACTTACCGTGACTTTCGGCGTACTGAAACGCGACATCGTGATAGTGCAGCAAGGTAGCAACTTAAAAAAAGATCGAACAACAATGATCAAAGGACTGCAAGGCGACGATGAAAACGGACGAGACTACATCAATTTCATTCTCAAAGAGGTGAAAGGTACATCACGCACAGCTATGGGCGGAACCTCAGAGCGCGACAATGGATTGCAACTAGGCATAGGCGGTGAATACAACTACTCTTATACCATTGCGAAGGAAACCGGAGACTCTTACGAGACCGACGAGACAGTCGTCAAGGTAACCGATAACGGAACGTCCTACACCATCGAGGCCCGAGACCCGAACGACGAAAGCGTATGGACCAGACGATTCACCATAAAAACTGAAGGCGGTCACAAAATAATATACGACATCTACCACACGGGCATATTCTGGAAGGAAAAGGCCGACTATCAGCCGGCAATCAACCGAACCAACACAACGGGATGGTACTACTATGAGCTGATAGAGAGTAAAAAAGGTGTGTGGATGCTCGACAGAAACCTAGGGGCAGCTTCTGTGGACGACCCTGGAGGCTACTATTGCATAAAAAAGGGAGACAGGGACCAGCCTATGGCAGACATCTGTCCTCCAGGCTTCTCTATACCTACCGCCTCACTGTGGAAGCAACTGACACTTGACATGAAACTGGTGACACGCACCACTAGCAACGGCACCACCTACCAGTCTATCGAACTGCCGGCTGCCACCACCCAAAACATACGGTTCCCCCGTGGAGGCATGCACAACGGATATGAGGTGACCAACCCATCGATAGGCTACTATTGGTCGGCTACCATCGTTTCGGGCAACCAAGGCTTCGATTTCAACAGCCCCGAATATGGCTATTGGTACAATGTGGCGCGCCTGTCGACTGGTACACAAGGCATGCAAAACGTTAGGTATGTAGATGGCAGCAAAGAAAATTCTACCGTTGTGTATAAATACTTGAACACCCGATGCGTGAAATCGAGCAGTGCTGTGCTCGACAAAAATCGACTAACGATACACGACAAAAGAACAAGCACGCAACCACTGTATATCTACATACATACCAAAAACAATGAATACAGGAACAGACCTGGCGGTGAGAAGATACGAAGCACGGGTGGCTCTGAGACTATCATCTACTACGATATGATCGACCCTCAACTGATAACTGAATCGATTGACAAACCGTTGTACATCCGTTTCCGACAGAGTAACAACGATGGAGGGGACGATGGATGGATTGGCGCAGAGAATCTGGTGGAAAACCACCGAGAATTTACCGTTTACGACTCATCTTTCACATTTGAGGGTAAATAACGGAAACTTCGAGATGTCTAAAAACAATAAGAGGGTGTGTCATAAGTCCATGACGCACCCTTTTTCGCAAAAAACGCCTACTT
>OLGZ01002023.1_pt1 | contig 10238 bp, 6 predicted proteins | sample 1605981 | NCBI WGS metagenome assembly OLGZ01 (sample SAMN03283291) | human gut metagenome | biome: human-associated habitat; material: feces | host: Homo sapiens | place: Peru | collected 2012
CACCGGACAGAATGTAAAGGAAATTCCTTCCGGGGATTGACGGCACTGGAGAAAAATGGTAAACTGTCAGCAATTAGGGCCTATCTGAAAACCGTCAACACGCCCAAACAGCGGGCTTTTCCACTTGCTAGGCATATTTCCGGCTTTCAGACAGACCCTGGGAAAGGTTCCAGCCTATGAAAAAAGTCATTTCCGCCGCTCTCTGTCTTGCGCTGCTGCTGATCTGTGTGCTTCCGGTCTCTGCCGAAACCCAGCAGACGGGTTTTCATAAAAGTCTTCGCGCCTGGATTACGGACAAGGCCAGCCGGGTCTATGTGGAGCGGATGCTCGACTACCATGTGCGTACCAATCAGGCGGTGATAGATGCCCTGGACGACGGCTACTGCGCCGTGTTCCTCTTCGACGGCTGCTCGGACAATATGGACGATCCGGTGCTGTCCGACCTGTCCTATTACCGGGTGTCTGCCGTGTGCGTGGTATTGCGCCGCGATGGGGACGGGCAGCTGAAGCTTGCCTACATCAACAGCAACGCCAGCACCCTGCCGGACAGACCCTTGGAATACGGCGCCTGGACGCTGCCCAAAATCGGCGATGTAGGCCCTGCCACCATTCTGGACGGCACCTATCAGCTCTATTCCGTTTTTCATAAGGGCGAATACGAGGCGCTGCACATGCGAAGCGCCTATGACGATGGCACCATTCCCGCCATATACATGACCCCGGAGGGCTATACCGCCCATCCGGCGGATTCCATCAACATCCACACCCGCACCAGCAACCATACCAGCGGCAGCAAGTATATGTGGTCGGCGGGCTGCCCGCTGATCGGCGGCGGGGCGGCCTGGGAGTTCTGGAAGCTATTGCAGGCCACCTATTACGACAGCTATGACAGCTACAACGGCTTTGCCCCGGATCGGTTTGTGGGAACCATTACCATCGACCGGCAGGCTCTGCGCACGGAGATGTATACCCTTTATAAAAATCCCGATGCGGTGGATGCCATGCTGGCCAACACCCACAGCAGCCGCCTGGATTCCTATCTGGCTCTGTGCGGCAAGCAGGAGCATTATTCCGAGGGCAAGCTGGTGCAGATTCAGCGTCAGACCCAGCTGATGAGTATGCCCTGCAGCGGCCAGACCGACGAGTGGTCCAAGGAGCTGGCGGTGCTGGAGCCGGGGCAGACCCTGCGAGTCTACGGAAGCCTCTTCAACACCCGGGGCAATCTCTGGTACGAGGCCAGCCGGGAGGGTCAGCGGTGCTTCCTGTATGCCGGACATGTGAAGCTTCTGGAGCCGGAGCCTGTGCGCAGCTGGTGGCAGCGACTGCTGGGAATTGGAGATTAAGAAACCGGGACTACCGCAAAAGTATGCGGCAGTCCCGGTTTTTCGGTTGGTTGACCAAAATGAACAGCCTCCCGCAAGGGAGGCTGTTCTGCGTGCCGATCAACCGATGGGCTCAAAGTCCGCGGCACCATGCTTGCACAGGGGGCACACAATGTCGTCGGGCAGAGTGTCGCCCTCATAGACCCAGCCGCAGACCTTACACACGAAGCCCTTCTTGCCCTCGGTTTCGGGCTTGGGCTTCACATTGTCCTGGTAGTAGGTGTAGCTCATGGTCTGCCGGTCGGACATGACCCGAGCCTCGGTGACGGAGCAGATGAACATGCCGTGGGTGTCCAGATCCACAACGGATTCCACCTTCAGGCTCATAAAGGAGTTGACATACCGGGGCAGGAACCGCAGGCCGTTGTCCGAGCGCAGTTCCTCAATGCCCTCGAACTTGTCCGCCGTCCGGCCGCTGCGGAAGCCGAAGTTCTGGAACACGGAGAAGGGGGCGGAAACATCCAGGCAGTTCACGTTCAGAATGCCGGACTGCTGGATGATGTGATAGGAGTAATTGGCCTTGTTGATGGTGACGGCCACCCGGTTGGGGGTGTTGGTGACCTGGGAGACGGTGTTGACGATGAGGCCGTTGTCCCGGGTGCCGTCGTTGGAGGTGACCACATACAGGCCGTAGCCGATGTTGAAGAGGGCATTCAGATCGTTCTTGTTGGCGGTGGCATCCTGCTGCGCCAGATAGTCCTGGCACAGCTCATTGGCCATGGCCTCAATCTGGGCCTTGCTGTCCTCATTCAGGGCGGACAGAATCCGGACGGTGGTATCGGTGAAGGTCAGGTTCTTGCAGCCTTCGAACATCTTCGTCATCACCTTGGCGGCCAGAGGTGCCCAGGTGCCGTTTTCCACCAGGCCGATGGTGCGGTTCCGGTAGTTCCGCTCGGTCAGGTGATGGATGAATTCCTTCATGAAGGGGAAGACGTCGGCGTTGTAAGTGGTGGTAGCCAGTACCAGCTTGCCGTACCGGAAGGCATCCTCCACGGCCTTCGCCATATCGCACCGAGCCAGATCGTGAACCACCACCTTTGGGCAGCCCTTCTCCCGGAGCTTCTGAGCCAGCAGCTCTACCGCGGCCTTGGTGTGGCCGTAGACGGAGGTGTAGGCCACTACAATCCCCTCGCTTTCCACCCGGTAGGAAGACCAGATGTCATAGAGGTTGATATAGTAGCCCAGATTCTCGGTGAGCACCGGGCCATGGAGGGGGCAGATGATGGAAATGTCCAGTCCGGCAGCCTTCTTCAGCAGTGCCTGAACCTGGGGGCCGTACTTGCCTACGATGCCGATGTAGTACCGGCGGGCCTCGTCTGCCCAGTCCTCGGAAATATCCAGCGCGCCGAATTTGCCGAAGCCGTCGGCGGAGAAGAGCACCTTGTCGCAGGTATCGTAGGTCACGATGACTTCCGGCCAGTGGACCATGGGTGCGGCCACGAAGGCCAGAGTGTGCTTGCCCAGGGCCAGGGTATCGCCCTCACCGACCACAATCCGGCGGCCCTCAAAATCGTCGCCGAAGAACTGCTTCATCATGGTGAAGGCCTTGGCGGAGGAAACAACCGTGGCCTCGGGATAGACCTTCAGGAAGTTCATAATATTGGCCGAATGATCCGGCTCCATGTGCTGAATGACCAGATACTCGGGCTTCCGGCCGTCCAGAACGGTTTGCAGATTGTCCAGCCACTGGTGCGTGAAATTCCGATCCACGGTGTCCATGACGGCCACCTTCTCGTCCAGAATCACATAAGAATTGTAAGACATGCCGTTGGGAACCACATACTGTCCCTCAAACAGGTCTACCTGATGGTCGTTAACGCCCACATAGCGGATATCCTTGGTAATTGTCATAGGTATTCTCCTTTGTGTAGATTTGCGGATGTTCTTGCCTGCGTTCAGTATATCCGAAAAGACAGCCTGTGTCAATGGAATACCGGCGGCAGTCTTGACATTTTCCGCCGGTTCGATATAATGTTAGAGAAACAATAGAAATGGGAGAAACCTGTTATGAATCGTGAAAATAAGCGCAGACAGTACGAAAAAGGTTACTATAAGACCCATGCCTGCGAGGAGAGCTTCACCTGCAAAAACTGTGGCCGACTGGTGGTTCCGGCGGGAGCCGGAAGCGATCACCGGAACCACTGCCCCAATTGCCTTTGCTCCCTGCATGTGGACATTGAGCCCGGCGACCGGGAGTCCGACTGCGGCGGCATCATGGAGCCTGTCGCGGTGTGGGTTCGGGGAAAAGGGGAGTGGGCCATCATCCACCGGTGCAAGCGGTGCGGAGAGCTCAGCTCCAATCGGGTGCTGGCAGACGACAATCCCATGAAGCTTATGTCCATCGCCATGCGGCCTCTTGCCAACCCGCCCTTCCCGGTGGAGCGCATTGAGGAGATGACCGCTATGATGGGCGGCGAGGGAAGCTTACCGGAGATGTATCGGAAGCCTAAGGACGAGGAGCAGGAATAAGGACAGTTATCCGAAAAGATAAATGCCAAATGTTCACAAACCAGTCATAAATTGTTCCCCCGGTGTTCATCATTTGTTATTATTTTATTGACCAAGGAGTGGTTACTGTGAGTCTCATACTGTCCCTAGCTTACCTGTTTTTTGTAGGCTCCTGCCTTGGCTGGCTGCTGGAGCTGTGGTTCCGCAACATTGTCAAGCATCCGGATAAGCTGGTTAACCCGGGTTTCTGCACCGGCCCCTATCTTCCTATTTACGGCTTTGGCCTGTGTGTGCTGTACCTGCTGGCATCGTTGGAGAAATTCAGCCTGATTTCCGATCCCCTGTGGAACAAGGTGGTGCTCTTCATCGCCATGGCCATCGGCATGACCCTTGTGGAGTATGTGGCAGGCGTGTTCTGCCTGAAATTCCTGAAGGTGCGGCTGTGGGATTACTCCGATCTCTGGGGCAATGTCCAGGGCATTATCTGCCCGCTGTTCTCCTTCTTCTGGGCAATTCTGGGGGCTCTCTACTATTTCCTGATCCACCCCTACATCCTGGATGGCCTGGATTGGCTGTCCCGGAATCTGGCCTTCTCCTTCTTCATCGGCATGTTCTTTGGCGTCTTTATCATTGACGTGGTGAATTCTGCCCAGCTGGTGGTGAAGCTGAAGAAGTTCGCCGAGGACAACGACGTGATTGTGCGCTACGAGGCACTGAAAACCCACATCCGGCAGCAGCGGGAGGAACGCTCTCTCAAGTATCATTTCTTCCGCCCCTTCCGCACGGAGCGTCCTCTGGCGGAGTCCCTGCGGGAAATGCAGGCGGAGCTGGAAACCCGGATTCGCCGGAAATAATCATCCGCAAAGGAGTATTCCCCCATGCACTTTCCAACGCCTGAGACGGATCTGCGCGGCTTCCGCCTGAGCAGGATCAACGAGCCGCAGTATCGCCACCTGTGGTGGCTGCTGTTCTGGCCGGTCTACCTGCTTCGCTATTTTCTGGTGGAGCACTGGAACCCGGCCCAGACCTATCATGTGATGCACTGCTTCCTGGACGACTGGATTCCCTTTCAGGAGGGCTTCATTGTCTTCTATGCGAGCTGGTATTTTCTCATCGTGGGGGTGCACCTGTACACCCTCCTGTACGATCGGGATACTTTCCACCGGTACAGCAAATTCCTGTGCATCGGCATGTCCATCTCCACAGTGATTTTTCTGGTCTATCCCAGCTGCCAGCAGCTGCGCCCGGCGGTGTTCCCCAGAGACAACCTGTTCAGCCAAATCGTGGGTCTGATTTACGCGGTGGACACGCCTACCAACGTGTTCCCCTCAGAGCATGTGCTGGCGGCCTTTGCGGCGGTAGCGGCTGCCGCCCATACCGAGAGACTGAAAAAGCCCCTTCTTTTGACGCTTTTGACGGTGCTGGCGGTTCTCATCTGCGCCTCCACCATGTTCCTCAAGCAGCATTCCGCCTGTGATGTTCTGGGCGCGTTACTTTTGTGCCCATTTGTTTATTTCCTATGCTACAGAAAAGAGAGGTAAATCATGAATACCTATCGCGCCGGTATTGATATCGGTTCTACCACTGTAAAGCTTGTGATTCTGGATGACGACGGTACGCTCCTGTTTGGACAGTACCGCCGTCATCATGCCCATACCCAGGAAACCCTGAAATCCCTTCTGATGGAGGCAAAGCGGCAGCTGGGCGACTGCTGTCTGCGTCTGCGCATCACCGGTTCCGGAGCCATCAATCTGGGAAAAGCCCTGGATATCGGCTTTGTCCAGGAGGTGGTGGCGGTGGCCACTGCCCTGAAAGCCGCAGCCCCTCAGACGGACGTGGCCATTGAGCTGGGCGGCGAGGATGCCAAGATCATCTATTTCAAGGGAGGACTGGAGGAACGGATGAACGGCGTCTGCGCCGGCGGCACCGGTTCCTTCATCGACCAGATGGCCTCGCTTCTGCAAACCGACGCTACGGGCCTGAATGAGGCGGCGAAGCATTACCAGCGGGTGTATCCCATCGCCGCCCGGTGCGGCGTGTTCGCCAAAACGGACATCCAGCCTCTCATCAACGAGGGCGCCACCCAAGCCGATCTGGCGGTTTCCATTTTCCAGGCGGTGGTGAATCAGACCATTTCCGGGCTTGCCTGCGGCAAGCCCATCCGGGGTACCGTGGCCTTCCTGGGTGGCCCTCTGCACTTCCTGACGGAATTGAAGGCGGCCTTTATCCGCACCCTGAAGCTGACCCCGGAGACCACCGTGGATCCGGAGAACTCCCATCTGTTCGCCGCCATGGGCGCAGCGCTGGAGGCCAAGGACGGAGAAGCCGCGGTGCTGTCCGAGCTGGTGGGCCGACTGGAAAAGGGCGTGGCTGTCAGCTTCGAAATGCCCCGGCTGGAGCCTCTATTCCGGGATCAGGCGGATTTTGACGCTTTCCAGGCTCGCCACGCTCAGGCTGTTGTAGGCAAGGGCGATCTGGCTTCCTACGAAGGCAGATGCTTTTTGGGCATCGATGCCGGCTCCACTACCACCAAGCTGGCGGTAATTGGCGAGAACGGCCAGCTTCTCTATCACTTCTACCGGGGCAATCAGGGCAATCCCATTTCCACGGCTCAGTTTGCGGTGTCGGAATTAAAGCGGCTGCTGCCGGAAAAGGCGAAAATTGTTCGTGCCTGCTCCACCGGCTACGGCGAGGCTCTGCTGAAAGCCGCATTCTCCCTGGACGAGGGCGTGGTGGAGACCATTGCTCACACCACCGCCGCGGCCTTCTTTGACCCGGAGGTGGACTGCGTGCTGGACATCGGCGGTCAGGACATGAAGTGCATCAAGCTGAAAAACGGCACGGTGGACACCATCCTCCTGAACGAGGCCTGTTCCTCCGGCTGCGGCTCTTTTATTGAGAACTTTGCTACCTCTCTGGGCTTTACCGCCGAGGGCTTTGCCAAGGAGGCGCTCTTTGCCAAGGCTCCTGTAGACCTGGGTACCCGGTGCACGGTGTTCATGAATTCCAACGTCAAGCAGGCCCAGAAGGAGGGAGCCTCCGTCTCCGATATCTCCGCGGGTCTTGCCTACTCCGTCATCAAAAATGCTCTGTACAAGGTCATCAAGCTGGCATCCCCGGAGGATTTGGGTCGGCACATTGTTGTCCAGGGGGGCACTTTCCACAATCAGGCGGTGCTTCGAGCCTTTGAGAAAATCTCCGGGGTGGACGCCACCTGTCCGGATATCTCCGGCCTGATGGGCGCTTTCGGCGCGGCTCTGGTTGCCAGAAGCCACTACACCGGCCAGGAAAGCACCATGCTGCCTCTGGATGATATTCTGAACCTGTCCTATACCTCCACCTCTGTGCGCTGCGGCGGCTGCTCCAACAACTGTATGCTTACCGTGAATAAGTTCCCCGGTGGTCGGAAGCACATCAGCGGCAACCGGTGCGAGAAGGGTGCCGGCGGCGGGGATAAGAAGGAGAAGGCTCCCAACCTGGTGCTCTACAAGCGTCAGCGGCTCTTCGATTATCCGCCTCTGTCCGAAGAAGAGGCCAAGCGGGGCGTCATCGGCATTCCCAGAGTGCTGAACATGTACGAAAATTATCCCTTCTGGGCTACCTTCTTCCGGGAGCTGGGCTTCCGGGTGGTGCTGTCTCCCTTCTCCACCCGGAAGATTTACGAGCTGGGCATGGAGTCCATTCCCTCGGAATCCGAGTGCTACCCGGCAAAGCTCTCCCACGGTCATGTCCAGTGGCTCATTGACCAGGGCATCAAGACCATTTTCCACCCCTGTGTGTTCTATGAGCACCAGGAGACGAAGCAGGCTCAAAACCACTATAACTGCCCCATTGTGGTTTCCTACGCGGAGAACCTGAAAAACAATGTGGAGGCCATCAGCGACGGGGACGTGCATTATATCCGCCCCTTCATTGCCTTTACCAGTGAAAAGACCGCTGCCGACCGGCTGGTGAAAACCGCCGCCGAGGAGTGGGGCATTCCCGCAAAAGAAGTCCGCACCGCAGTCCATAAGGCCTGGGAAGAGCAGCTGAACGCCAAGGCAGACATCCGGGTGGAGGGCCTGAAGCGGCTGACGGAAATGGAAAAAGCCGGAGGCCGAGGCGTTGTCCTGGCAGGACGACCCTATCACATTGACCCGGAAATCAATCACGGCATTCCGGAGCTGATTTCCTCCTACGGTCTGACGGTGTTCACCGAGGACAGCCTTCCCATTGATTTTGAGCCGGAGCGGCCCATCCGGGTGGTTGACCAGTGGGTTTATCATTCCCGGCTGTACAGCGCGGCTCAGTTTGTGGCAAAGCGAAACGACCTGGAGCTGATCCAGCTCAATTCCTTCGGCTGCGGCCTGGACGCGGTGACTACCGACCAGGTTTCCGAAATTCTGGAAAAGAGCAACAAGCTCTATACCCTGCTGAAAATCGACGAGGTGAACAATCTGGGTGCCGTCCGCATTCGGATTCGCTCCTTGCTTGCCGCCATGGATATGCGCCGGGAGAAGCACATCGAGGCGGTTCCCGCTCCCATTGCCTATGAGCGCCGGGAGTTTACCAAGGAGATGAATAAGGAGGGCTACACCATTCTGGCTCCCCAGATGAGTCCCATCCACTTCGACATCATGGGGCCGGTGTTCCGCAAGCACGGCTACAATATCGTCCTGCTGGATAACGACAACCGGCAGGCCATCGATATGGGTCTGAAATTCGTCAACAACGACGCCTGCTTCCCCTCCATTACGGTGGTGGGGCAGATCATGCAGGCCATCCTCTCCGGCAAATATGACACCGATCACCTGGCCGTCATGATGACCCAGACCGGCGGTTGCTGCCGAGCCAGCAACTATGTGGCCTTTATCCGCCGGGCGCTGGAAAAGGCGGGGCTGAGCCACATCCCCGTGATTTCGCTCAACGCCAACGGCATGGAAAAAAACGAGGGCTTCCATCTGTCTCCCAGCCTCATCAAGGATCTGGTGAAGGGCTGCGTCTACGGCGATCTGCTCATGCGCTGCCTGTACCGGGTGCGGCCTTACGAGAAAACCCCCGGCTCCGCCAACGCGCTCCACGCCAAGTGGCGGGATATCTGCATCGCCGAGCTCACCGGTGCCGACAGCAGCTGGAATTACAAGACGATCTGTGCCCAGATCGTGTCGGATTTTGACAGTTTCCCCATTGACGAGACTCTGAAAAAGCCCCGTGTGGGCGTGGTCGGCGAAATTCTCGTCAAGTACATGCCCCTGGCAAACAACCACCTGGTGAAGCTGCTGGAGCGGGAGGGAGCCGAGGCGGTGGTGCCCGATCTGATGGACTTTTTGAACTACAGCTTCTATAACGGCAAGTACAAGTCCGAGTTCCTGGGGGCCAAGAAATCCGGCGATCTGATTGCGGATACGGCGGTGAAGTTCATTCGTCAGATCCGAAAGCCTGCTCTGGAGGCTTTGGAGGCCAGCAAGCGGTTTGAAGCCCCCATGCCCATCGAGGCCATCGCCGAGCAGACCAAGCCCTTCCTGTCCATCGGTAACCAGTACGGCGAAGGCTGGTTCCTCACCGGCGAGATGATCGAGCTGATCAAAACCGGCGTGCCCAACATCGTGTGCATCCAGCCCTTTGCCTGCCTTCCCAACCATGTGGTGGGCAAGGGAGTCATCAAGGCGTTGAAGAAGGCCTATCCCCAGGCCAACATTGCCGCCGTGGACTATGACCCGGGTGCCAGCGAGGTCAATCAGCTGAACCGGATTAAGCTGATGCTGTCCACTGCCCGGGAAAATTTGGGCAAGGAAGCACCGAATCCTGTGGCCGGCTATTGACAAACCGGCCAAAATGGAGTATGCTAACGCCATGAGAATACGCTGGAGTGCCGGGGTTATCCCTTCCGGGAGCCTCGGAGAATAGTGAATCCGGTGAAAATCCGGAACGGTGCCGCCACTGTATGCGCGGAGACCCGTCACATGGCGAAAGCCGGTCATTGGGAGCAGTCCTGAGAAGGCCGGGGCGGGTTGGGGATGCGTAAGTCAGGAGACCTGCTCTGTGCGTGAATCATACGTTTGCCTCCGTGATTAGGGGCAGGCGGATGTTGTGAGTCAGCGGAAAAACGGCCGCGGCGAATCCATGTTGGGTTCGCCGCGGCTTTTTGGATGCTGGGCCGGAAGAGCGCCGTTCCTCCCCTTGGCGGCAGCCCCGGCTTCAAGCGGTTGATTGCCCAAGAACCGCCGGAACACAACCACCGGGTGTCGGTCTTGCCCAGCCGACACCCGGCTTACATCCTTGGAAAGGGAGATAATCATGGACTTTTCAGCTTCTGCATGATAGAATATGCAGAGGCTTTTTAGTGCTATTTTTCTGGAATAGTACATTGACGTTCATACTGAACTCCAATTAAAATCTTTAAAAAAGATTTTAATTGCCTGAAGGGCA
>OLGZ01002026.1_pt1 | contig 10234 bp, 20 predicted proteins | sample 1605981 | NCBI WGS metagenome assembly OLGZ01 (sample SAMN03283291) | human gut metagenome | biome: human-associated habitat; material: feces | host: Homo sapiens | place: Peru | collected 2012
TGTGCATTTAACCGTGCAGCGGTTGCCGTCCAGTATCTCCACCACATGCACAAGGCGATAGCAGCCGCGCAGGATATCCAGAGCGCCCGCCGGGACTTCCAGATAGTCCACCTTGGCCCCGTACTTCTCCAGCATCTCCAGATAGCAGTCCTCCGGGGTCACGCCGCCGGTGCACCCGGCGTTGTAGTGGTCGGCCATGATGGTGAGCAGCGCCCACATGAGGCTATTCTGGGCCGTTGTGCGGCCCTTGTGTTCCGGCTCCACCGTCAGGGTGATATGCAGGGGCTGGCCGTGTGCCAGCTCATCCAGACGCTGCAGGAGCTGGGTTTCCACAAATTCCGCAGAGCTTTCCACCTGCACCCGCCGGGCAGCAGGGTCATAGACCACCGGCAGACGGCCAATTACTTTTCCCATGTGATCTTGTGGCCGTCTTTGTCCGCGAATTGGACGCTGATAATCTCGCCGGTGTCCGGGTGACGCAGGAATTTATCCACTGTCAGCACCGTGGCCAGCTTATAGCCCACCAGCTGCGGCGGATCATTAGGCTTGCGGCCCGGCTTCTGTACCCCGACGATGGGCACCTGATCCGCACGCAGCACAATGGACGGCAGTGCCATCACATCGCTGCCGATGCCCCAGAGTTCTGCCGCAGCCACAAAGCTGGTCTCTTCCTTCCAGCGCTCATGACTGCCCGGATGCTTGCCTTCCAATGCGGCGGCATCCTTGAAACAGTAGTCACTCATGTACGGGTTGAACACACCCACGGCGCACCACAGGCGGCTGTCTGCAAAATAGCGGCGTTCTGCCCAGCCCAGCGGGCCGAATGTTTCATTCAGGATGCTGCGCACTGCGGACGGGCTCGGCATTACAAAAAGCTTCACAGCATCCTTCGCTGTCTCCTGAACGATCACCACAGCTTCCGCAGGGCGCGTCTGCCGGGGAGTGGGGATGGACAAGGGAAACTGCACCACCGGTGCCGCCGGGCATTCCTGCGGGTGTTGCAAGGGTTTGCGGCGAGGCGTTGTTGCTTTGGTTGTTGGCATAAAGGTCAACACTCCTTTCTGTGCTATACACTGGCAGTGGCTTTTGTTTTATCTCCTGCCACCATTGGAGGGAAAAGAGGTGTCAGACTAATGCGACATTAAGAATCTGATCATTCCGAAGGATATAGCGGTTGTGCGCCGCTGCGATCCAATACACGATCATCGCAATGTGGCTCTGATGGCTGCTTTTAACAGCATTGAATCCAAACGGCTTTTCGACTGCCAGCATATCGGCGGCCACATCATCCTCGACCTCAAAATAGGCTACAGCCTTCAAAGCATCCAAAGATACTAAGTGTTCATGGTAGGTGTAAGTCACGGCAAACTTTTTCATAGAGCATCCTCCAGACGTGTGATCTCATAGATTGAGTTATACAGGTAGTGCCGCCCGCCCCGCAGGTATTCCAGATGCTGCAGCAGCATTTCCAGTGCGTACAGCGCAGGCGGCGGATCCTTGCCCTTCAGGTGAAAATCCAGCCAATGGATCAGCTCACCGTACTGGCTCCTGTCGATGCGCAGAGCTACGGAGGCCGGAAAGGTGTGTCCACGATCATCTGCGGCGTAGTAGCTCACGCCTACGTATTGCAGATGGCCGGAGTCCGTGGTATACTGGGGGTGCAATCTCTTTGTATTGGGCTTGTCCGTGTTGGCGCACGGGCAGGCTCTTTCTTTTTGCCCGGTCATAAGTTGAACAGCTTAGAGAGAAAAGCTGCCTCCTTGCTGGTAAACTCCTCTTTGCGGTCAGAGGGTTTCATTTTGTAGCGGGCAACAACGGCGGCTTTTACATCGTTCGCAAACTCGCTGGCCGCCGTCTGCAGCTGTTCGTCAGTCAGATCAGGAATAAGGTTGTCAACAAATGTTTCGATCATGGCCACTGCGAGGAGCATGAGGCGGTCAGTTCTCTTGCCCTTCCCGATAAAGCTAACTCCAACGTTATCTCCAATTTTTTCGATGATAATTTTCATACTGCACCTTTCTTTTCGTCTATGTCCTCCCGCGGGATCTTCTCCACATGGTAGATGTAGCGCCGCCGGGGATTGTTCTTTTTGTATCTGGCATGGCAGACAGCCGAGAAAAAACTGTTTTTGCTGGCATAGCCCATTTGCTGGACGATCATGTCAGCCGTCCCGCTGGCTATGATCTCGTCTGTCTTGGCCGAGTAGACCGTGTACCAGTTGCAAGGTTTAGCCATTGCTGTGCTCTTCTTTCATCAGTGCTATGAGGCCGTCAAGTTCCTCGGCCACAAGGTCGTAAACCTCGGCCCGTGCCTTGCAGCTGGCTTTTACCGGGGCAGCGGAAGCGTCCAGCAGGCTTGCGCTGTTCGTGTTACGCTGGGCAAGCCGCCTATACTGCCTGTTCAAGCTCTCCGCGTATTCAATCGCCGTCATGCCCATATCATGCACCCCGCCGGGCATCCTGATCCTGGCCATCGGTCACGGTCAGACTGTGGTTCTGCTTCTCTGCGCTGCGCTTGTAGTGCTCGCTGGTGGAAAGCATCCCGCTCACACTCAGCAGCAGACCAAAGCCCAGCGCGAACAGCACCCACGGCGCGGCCTTGACGGCCTCGGCCACGTCCCAGCCGCCGCGCATCACAAGCAGATGGACAATGGTGGTGTTGATCCAGACGCAGACCCGCGCAGCACCCACACCGGCCAGAAAAGCAACGGCAAGCGTTTTAAGATATTTCTTCATCGTTCTCCCCTCTTCACGCTCCAAAGTTCACCAGTTTGTCCGACTTAGCCGGCTTCTTTTTGGCTCTCTTGGCCTGAATGGCCCACGGTTTGATAAAATAGCCATACATTTCATCAGGCGAAATGCCCAAAAGTTCGCCGATCACAACAATTTCATCCACTGGAAAGGGCGCTTTCCCGTTCAGGCGGTTACTTATTGTCGCCGAGCTATACCCATCCAGCCTGCGGGCCATCGCTGCCGCAAGTTCCTTTTGGTTGTAGCCTTTGCGCTGCATCAACTGCTCCAATTCGATGTAAGGTTTAATCAGCATCGTGCTCTCCCCTTTCGTTTAATCCGGATTGAAGGTCTGGAACCGGTCGTCCTTGCGGTGCAACTCCCGGATTTCTTCCGGGGTGAGACCGGTGTCCTCGTACTGGCCGAGGCGCTGCACCAGTTCTTCCTTCTTGGCAGTGCTCCAGTAGCCGGTTTTGATGCCGTTGCACCGCGGGTTTGTCAGTCGCTCCATGTGCCGTCCTCCGTTTCAAGCTCCCATTCGTCACAGATGGTCCTGCACACCGGCTTAGTGAAGCCGATCAGATCCTCACCGCGCGCAGCCGCCAAAACGGCATCACCAACAATAGGGCCACCATAAGCGTACAGGTTCGTTGCACTCCTGTTCTCCGGCAGCTGACGCAGCAGTCCTTCCTCGTTGACGATCAGGCAGATGCAGTCCACCGGCTCCCGTGCCCAGCTTGGCTCCAAAAAGCTTTCAGTCTCCTCAGCGGGGCCGCCCACCAGCTGCTGCATGGTTTCCAGCTTGATGCTGTCCCCGTCATCACAGGCCACCAGTTTGCACGGACCATCTGCCGGGATGAAAATAATATAACGTTCCATGATGTACCTCCTTGTTTGATGTGCCCTCTTGCGGTAAAATGATTGCAGGAAGGGATGTGGGATGTATGAATTTCTACGAGACGCCTAACAGTGCCCGCCGGATAAACGACGTGATGAAAGAGCAGGCAAAGCAGCGTGATCAAATGCTTTGGGCTTCTCAGGCTGCTGCACTTGAGGAAGGTGCGCGTCAAAGAAAAATTGACAATGCGCAACTTGACTCAGCAGAAAATCTTCGTAAGATGCTGGAAATGATGGAAGCAAATCAGAAAGAGCAGGCAATTGAAAGCAAGAAAACGAAGATCATCTCTATCTGGGGGCTTATCATCAGTGGCATCACCTTGGCAGCCACCATACTATTTGGAATACTACAAGTGACACGTTGATTATCGTGACCACAATGTTGATCCGGGTGATTGTAGTTGCATCCCAGCCGTGCCTGCGGCTGGGCTTTTTGTTTTCCATGGGGTTCACCTCCTTGTGCGCACCTCGTTCCTGCGGTAAAATGGAGAAAACAGGAAGGAGGTGGAAATTATGAATGAGCAGAATTTTATGGCTGAAATCGAACCGACTCTTCAGCAAATGAGCGAAATGGTTCCGCAAGAACAGCTTTTGGCCAGCGCAAGAGCAATAACTGATGCTTTGATTTCTGCATTGGACTTTGACAGGGATATGCTTATGAACTCGATTCAACCTGCACTGGAAGAGATATCAGAGCTCATGCGGGCACAAACTCAGGATATGGCACAAAACTTGACGGCTCCTCTGCTGGAAGCTTTCCGTTCTGTTCCACCAGATGTTTTGGTTTCGGCTGATGAAGCCAAGACATTAGTGGAAGAAGTAAAGCCGTACCTGCCATTAGAAGCGGCAGCAGCTATTGACGAAAAAGTTACAAACGCTCAAACGGCCAATGCAAAAGTTCCTTGGAGCAAGATCAAAGAAATAATTTTGTTTGTTGTTGCCATCTGGTCGTTGCTTCTTCAACTTAAACCGGACCCTCAAACAGAGATTCAAGCTGAAATGCTTGAACTGCAAAGGCAAGAGGCAGAACAATCAGAGGAATTTCGTCAACGTACTGAGGAGCATTTCAAAATCGTTGAGGATGCGCAGGAACGAATCGCTCAAGCTGTTGAGATGCTGGTAGATCGTTTCGTCGAAACTGACGATGAGAGTTATAGTGTCACTGATCCGGTTGATTCTCAGAACATTTCGGAAGATTGTGATGCTTTGCAGGATCAAAGTAACCGTCAACCATGATGCCTGTCGCTTCAAACGTTTAATTTCGTTTTCCATTTTTGTCCAGCGTTCCGGTTCCAGCGGTTCGCTGGGCTTTTTGCTTTCCATGGGGTTCACCTCCTTGTGCACATCTCGTTCCTGCGGTAAAATAAAGAAAACAGGAAGGAAGTGCAAAAATGGAAAATGTCGTAAAAGTCGTAAATGGAATCATAAACTGGCTGTGGAATCGTGAAAACGTTACACTTTTGATTGCAATTGCAGGTTTCGGAATGTCTCTGTACAACTTTTTTCGGGCGCTGTGGGATAAACGATGCTCGTTCCTGGTTGACTATGTAAGCCATTACTGCTGTTTATCCAAAAGCGGAAAATATGCGGAACCTATGTTTCGCCTTAACTTTGTAAATCTATCCTCTGCACCGTTGACGGTTGTAAGAATGTTTTTACTGGTTGATGGTAAGAAATATGAGTTTTTGTTCCCGGAACAGCAGGTTTATCAAATGACTCGCCGCCAAAAGGGTGAAACGATTCAGACCGGAGAAGTTAAATCTCAGAAATTGCCCTTTCGAGTAGAAGGAAAAGGAGCTCTTGGTGGATACTTTGCGGTGTATCTTCCAACTAATATGGAAAAGACATTCCAATCTACTGGAAAATGGCAGCTTGTCGTTCAAACCTCGCAAAAGGAAAAAGTGTTTTCAATTATGGCGGATAAGCCAGGTTACGATATTGAGCAATATGGATACTGATGCTAAAGCCAACGTGATTTTAGACACTGATGCATCCGCCCCTTTCAGCTCTTTTCTGTTACCACAGCAACATTGCCAGCCCAATCCGTTGTTTCTACAACAGCTTCACACTGCCGCTCTTGTACCGCTAATACAAGGGCGGCAATTTCTTTGGGTTCGCCGATGATTTCAATTTTCATCTGCTTCACCCTCTTTCCAGCAGATAGTCAATGGAACAATGAAAAAGCTCTGACATTTTTTCAAGTTTAGACTGTGGGATATTCCCGTGAGCCATCCAGTTGTATACAGTTTTCCGAGTTACGCCAAGGCTCTTAGCGAGATCTTCTACGGTCATTCCTGCCCGGCTGCGCTCGGCATTGATGTTAGGATATGGCACCTTAAACGCTCCTTTCTTTCTCAAATTACTCATTTCGAGTAACTATAATTATAATATACCCAAAATGAATAATTGTAAAGAAAAATATTACCCAATTTGAACAATGCTTTTTTGTGCATCTTGCTCGAATTGGGTAATTTGAATTGATTGTGTACTCAAATTGTGTATTATAATATACTTAGAGAGAAAGGAGTCGATGCAAATGAACCGCCTATCTCAGCTCCGACAAGAAAAAGGACTTAACATGAGAGAGGCTGCCCGTCAGTTGGGAATGCCCTACACGACGTATGTGAACTATGAGAAGGGAACCAGAGAACCCAACTCAGAGACACTTATCAGTTTGGCAAAATTTTACAGCACATCTATTGACTATCTTCTTTGCAAATCCGATAGTCCACCGGGCAGGGATATCCCGCCGGGCTTTGAACCGATGCCCAAAATGAAAAAAGTGCCGCTGATTGGAGCCATCGCCTGCGGGGATCCCATTACCGCCATGGAAAACCGTGAAGGCGAAATTGATGTTCCTGAAGATTTTCGTTGTGACTTTGCTCTCCGGTGCAAAGGAAATAGCATGATCGGTGCTGGCATTCATGACGGCGATGCAGTCTATATTCGTATTCAGCCGGAGGTAGAGAACGGCCAGATCGCAGCGGTGCGCATCGGTGATGAAGCAACCCTGAAAAGAGTGTATCTCCATACGGATTATATCGAGCTGCGCCCTGAGAACCCGGATTATGAAAGCATCATCCGCCGCCGTGAGGAAATGAACGACGTGCACATTGAGGGCAAAGCCGTGGGATATACACATTGGTTCGGTTAACTTTGAACTATCGGAACAGTTCCGATAAAAATAAAAAGGAGTGTCGTGTATGAAAAAGAAAATTGCCTCATTATTATTGACATTGGCGCTGGGCCTTGTTTTAACAGTGCCTGCATTTGCTGCGAACTATAGCAAGTGGACCGCCACAGAATTTTCAGGCCAGACAGATTTCGGGTATTTTTACACCTATGCAGGGCAAGATCAATCAACTTATCCTTATCAAGATGCAAATTACAAATGCTTCTCGGTTGTCTCCGCAGATGGACAGCGTTTCTATGCGGCAATTAAAGATGCCCAGTATGAGTATGCCAAAGCTGCGCTCAATAACCAGCAGATTACACTGAAGGGATTGTATCAACAAACCGCAGGTGATGGTTCTCCTATTTTTTTAGCCAGTGAGGTTATCACGACAAACGAAAAGGGCGAAAAAGTGAGTACACTGTTTGGCAATGTTGTGTGGGCAGCTATAGACCACGGCAAAACGATTGCTGAAATTTTCAAAAAGTTCTATGAGGTGTACTCGGATCGCATGATTACTGTTGCCGATGACAGTTCCTACCTCATGATCGACACAAACCCCTATAATCAGAAGGGCGGAGACTCAAGGTTGATTGAGGCAGGCCTCGACCATATTGAAACGCTTAATAAGGCACTGGGCTTACCTGACTGGCTCTATGAAGAAATGCTGAAAACTCGCGCTTTGGACGGACGTCAGAAAGAGTCCTTTGATAATGTAACTGTGACTTGGTCTTATCATCCGAATCAAGGCATGGAAGTAATTTACCGTAGCAATCACTAATTTTAAATAAAAAACTCCCCCGGCGCGCCAACACCGGGAGAATTAACAAGAATACAGGAGGACAAAATCATGGGCTTTATGGATACTTTACAGAAAGAATCTTCTTACTCTACCGCATCCGGCAATTCGTACCAGTATGTGGTGCTGCAGGTGACCTTGAAGGAAAAATTTATCGGTACCGGCTCCGGCAACCTGACGGAACTGGAGAATGTTATCAACGAGCAGGCGGCTAAGGGCTATCGGCTGCATACCATCACCACGGCCAACGGCGGCAGTAAGGGCCTGATGGGCGGTGACCGCATTCAGGCAACCATGGTGTTTGAAAAGGTGAACTGATGGAAAACCAGAGCAAAGGCGAGATCATCATGTATCGGACCGAGGACGGTCTGACCGAGATACAGACCACGCTGGTAGATGATACGGTATGGCTGAGCAAAGCGCAAATGGCAGAACTGTTCCAGCGCGACCGCTCCGTGATCTCTAAGCATATTAAAAATGTTTTTGACGAAGGAGAACTTGCGCAGGCGAACAACGTGCAAAAAATGCACGTTGTTGGTGTCAAGCAGCCCGTTGATTTTTACAGTCTGGATGTTATCATCTCTGTCGGCTACCGAGTCAAGTCTCTTCGCGGCACCCAATTCCGTATCTGGGCCAATGGTATTCTGAAGGAATATCTAAAGAAGGGCTTTGCCATGGACGATGCGCGCCTGAAGAACTTAGGCGGCGGCGACTACTGGAAAGAACTGCTCGACCGCATCCGGGATATCCGCTCTTCAGAAAAGGTGATGTACCGTCAGGTGCTTGACCTGTATGCCACCAGTGTGGACTATACGTCGAACAGCCCGGAAACCGTGCGGTTTTTCAAAATTGTGCAGAACAAACTGCACTATGCAGCCCATGGCCACACAGCGGCAGAGGTCGTCTACCAGCGTGCTGACGCGGACAAGCCGTTCATGGGCATGACCAGTTTCAAAGGCGACCACCCTACTTTGCAGGAAGCGGGCATAGCAAAGAACTACCTGACTGAGGAAGAGTTGAAGGTGCTGAACAATCTTGTGTCCGGTTACTTCGACTTTGCAGAGATTCAGGCGATCCGGCACATTCCCATGTATATGAAGGACTACATCCAGCAGCTGGACAATATTCTTTCTTCCATGAGCGAAAAGAAACTGGTTGGCTCCGGCAGCGTGTCCCATGCACAGGCATTGGAGAAGGCGCGGGAAGAATATAAGAAGTACCGCATCAAAACACTGTCTCCGGTAGAAGAAGAGTATCTGCATACCATCACGGCACTGGAAAAAGAAGCAAAGAAAAAAGCAAAATAAAAGACACCCCCGGTGCTGCAAACACCGAGGGTGTCTTTATACAAAAAGGAGGTTTTCTCATGCCGAATCGTGTTGGAACAGCCTCATGGGATGAAAAGCGCCAGCTCTGGCGCATCGATGTCACCAATGAGCAGGGAAAGCGAAAATCATTCACTTCGGCCAAACCCGGCCGCACCGGGCAGCGCATTGCCAATGCCAAAGCAGACGAATGGCTCGCGTCTGGCGTTGCTGTCCCCTCTTCCAGAGTAGAAGAGCTCTATGTCCAGTGGATTCAGGACGTAATGCTCACTACCGACAAAAGCAACTATCTGCCCATCCAAAGCCGATGGAAAAATCATGTGCAGCCACTGATTGGCCGCAAAAAGGTTTCTTCTCTCACTGAATATGATTTAAAAAATATTGTTGATGTCGCCTATTCCAAAGGGCTCTCCAAAAAGACGTTGACAAGTCTTTGCTATGATCTTAAATCATTTTGCAAGTGGATGCGCCTGAAACGCATTTCCACGCTGCACCCGGAAGATCTCAAACCACCCGCCGGTGCCCGCAATTCTGTCAAGACGATCCTGCAGCCGAGCGATGTGCTCAAACTGTTCAACATCGATACCACTCTGTTACGCGGCCGCACAGTAGCGGATGAATATGTCAATGCCTATCGGTTTCAGGTCGTCACTGGCCTGCGGCCCGGTGAGATTATCGGTCTGCGGTGGCGTGACATCCACGAAAGCCGCTGTGATGTACGGCGCAGCATCAATATTTACAAAGAGGAAACGCACGGAAAAAATGAAAACGCCGTTCGTTCTTTTGCTCTGACCGATACAGCAAAGGCAGTCCTCAACGCCCAGCGCGAGCTTACCGGTGACTTTGAAAGCGTGTTTTGCATCAAATCAGAAAGCACCTACCGGCATCGCTGGGCACTCTATTGCAGCTCCAATAGCATCAATCCGTGCACTCCCTATGAGCTGCGGCACACCTTCGTTTCCATGATGAAACGTCTTCCAGAAGGTGAGCTCAAACAACTTGTTGGCCATAGCAAAGACATGGACACCTTTGGCGTATACGGTCACGCATTTGGTTCCGATGCCGAAGATACCGCGCAAGCTGTTAACGGTGTCCTGTTTAAAATTTTGAATCCAAAATCCGAAAATAGCGGTTGAATTTTATATTTTTTTGTTTGCATGTGCGTGACTTCCTGCGTGAGTAAAAGAAAAAGAGCGTTAATTCTTAACGAATCAACGCTCTTTTTAGTGATGGAGGCGATGGGAGTCGAACCCATGTCCGAAAAGAGTTCAGTGCAGGTGTCTCCGGGTGCAGGCGATCTACAACATTCCCG
>OLGZ01002030.1_pt1 | contig 10204 bp, 10 predicted proteins | sample 1605981 | NCBI WGS metagenome assembly OLGZ01 (sample SAMN03283291) | human gut metagenome | biome: human-associated habitat; material: feces | host: Homo sapiens | place: Peru | collected 2012
CACGACCCGGACGGCAAGATCCGTCCGCTGCTGTCGTTCGCGGGGGAGCAGCGCGGCATCGCCGACCCGTGGTACACCGACGATTTCGGCGCGGCGTATGCCGACATCGTGCGCGGCTGCACGGCGTTTCTGGAGCACCTGCGCCGCCGCGGAGCGGTTTAGCGGGCATAGCCGGCGGTGATGAAAATGCGCGCCGCGTGCGCGCAAAAATTTGTGGAGAAATCCCTTTGAAATTTGCAGTTACCTCTGCTATAATCAGCATACAGCGTGTGGCGTTCGTGCGTAAATCCAGTTGCAGAGTAGCCACGCGCTTTTTTGCGCACAGAAAAGCGCGGCAAACTTCATAGGCAGATCGTGTAGCAGAAATGCGTAAGTCCGGATGCATGGGACTTGCGCATTTTTTATTTTTCGGAAAGAAGGAGATATTTTTGGACACCGGAAATCAGTTTTTGGCCACCGAGCACATCGGCAAGCTCATGCGGCAGTACGCCATTCCCTGCATCATTTCGCTGCTGGTGGGTGCGCTCTATAACATCGTCGACCAGATCTTTATCGCCAACGCCAGCTACCTCGGCTCTTACGGCAACGCGGCCAATACGGTGGTATTCCCGCTGACGGTGGTGGCACTGGCCATCGCCGTCATGATCGGCGACGGCTGCTGCGCCTTTGTCAGCATGGCGCTGGGCAGACACGAGACGGGCAAGGCGAAGCGCAGCGTCGGCAATGTGGTGGTGCTGAGCGTTGCCAGCAGTCTCGTTCTGACGGTGGTGTATCTCGTTTTTGCAGACGGGATCATCGCCATGTTCGGCGGCACGGTGAACGAGGAGACCTTCCGCCACGCGCAGGAGTACTTCTTCTATATCACGCTGGGCATCCCGTTTTATATGTTCGGGCAGGCCATGAACCCCATCATCCGCGCCGACGGCAGCCCGCGCTTTGCCATGGTCTCGACGCTTGCGGGCGCTGTTATCAACATCATCCTCGACCCTGTTTTTATCTTCGTATTCAAATGGGGCATGATGGGGGCGGCGGTGGCCACGGTCATCGGGCAGGTGGCGACGGCGCTGCTCGCCGTGTGGTATCTGCTGCGCATGAAGGTCATCCGCCCGGCCAAGACCGACTTTGCCCTGAGCGGCAGTGTCTGCGGCCGGATGCTGACGCTGGGCATCACGAGCTTCCTGTCCCAGATCAGCCTCGTGGCGGCGATGGCGGCCATCAACAATATGCTGCGCAAATACGGCGCGCTCGACGCCGTGTTCGGGCAGGCACAGTACGCGCAGATCCCCATGGCGGTGGTGGGCATCGTGATGAAGTTCTTCCAGATCGTCATCTCCATCGTGGTGGGCATGGCGGCCGGCTGCATTCCCGTGGTGGGCTTCAACATGGGCGCCAAAAAGCCCACCCGTGTGAAGGAGCTGTTCACGAAACTGCTGCTGGCAGAAGCCACCGTGGGTGCCGTTGCACTGGTGCTGGTGGAGCTGCTTCCCCGGCAGCTCATCGCCCTGTTCGGTGCCGCCAACGAGAGCGTCTACTACACCGATTTTGCCGTGAAGTCCTTCCGCATCTACCTGTGCATGATCATTCTGGCCTGTGTCAACAAGGCCTGCTTCATCTTTTTGCAGGCCATGGGCAAGGCAGCGGAATCCACCGCCCTGTCCATGGTGCGTGAGGTGGTGTTCGGCGTGGGCTTTGCCCTGTTGCTGCCCCGGTTCTTCGGGCTGGACGGCGTGCTGTACTCCATGCCCATGTCGGATATCCTCACCTTCCTGATTGCAGGCTATCTGATCTGCAAAACCTACCGTGAACTGAACCAGAAAGGAGAAGTCTAATGGAAAAACGCATCATCACCATCAGCCGCGAGTTTGGCAGCGGCGGCAGAACCATCGGCAAGCTGGTGGCAGAGCATCTGGGCATCCGGTGCTACGACGCTGAATTGATCCAGAAACTGGCTGCCGAAAGCGGCTTTGACGAAAACTACGTCAAGGAGGCCGGAGAGTACACCCCCGGCGGTTTCCTTGCCTCTGCCTTCACCGACCGCAGCTTCGGCCCCACCAACGAGGACCTGCTTTGGAAGCTGCAATACCGGATCATCCGGGAACTGGCAGAAAAAGAGCCCTGCGTCATTGTGGGACGCTGCGCCGATTTTATCCTGCAAGACCGCACCGACTGCCTGAAAGTGTTCGTCCACGCCGACATGAAATTCCGGGCTGACCGCATCGTGCGGGTCTACGGCGAGCGGGAGAAATCGCCCGAAGCCCGACTGAAGGAAAAAGATAAACGCCGTGCCGCCTATTACCGCTTCTATACCGATATGAAATGGGGCGATGCCTCCAACTATCATATTGCGCTGGACAGCGGTGTCATCGGCATTGAAAAGTGCGCAGAACTCATTGAAAGCCTTGCCTGAACTGTATCCGATGCAAGTCCTAAGCCAATAGAGCAAAACACCGCCTACCTGCGTTTGATTACGCAGATGGGCGGTGTTTTTTCAATACGATTTTATGGGAAGATCCATTGTTCTCGTTTCCAAAGAAAACAAAAAATCCGAACCATTTTCCTCGGATGCAACTTCCGTCGCTTTCGCCAAACATCAGCGCCCCACAGTAGCCGCAGAACGGCTTGGTGGCAAGCATATGCCCTATACGCAAGCACCTGAAAGAACATTTTGAAATTATTATATAGATTGTAGCTTTCGGATTCCAATCCCTAAAAGTACGTTGCTGATTTCCACCACCTGCAAAATTTCTTCTTTGCTGGCATTATCATAGTGTATCCCCGCTGACACGACAACCGGACAATTCACAGCCTTAAACAGTTCTTCACACCAGTGCTGACAAAGACCGCCCTCTTTGTGTCCTTCAAACTGTGTAACTGTAATCTTCCCAGCAGGATCTGCAACTCCGACTGCTCCGATATGGGGCTTATCGCCGCCATACAGACTAACCTGCACCCCTCGCTCCGTTACGGTGAATTCTGCCGTGATGGGTTTTCCACGGAACATCTGCTCATGGGTAAAATGTTTCATGGATTCATGCCCTCCCACTCATAGCTTTCCTCGTCCAGATCAAACTGACTCAGGATCCGGTTGACTGTATGGCGGGTCATTTCCGCAACAGATGCCGGATGGTTATAGTAGGTCTGCATAGGCGGCAGAATGACTGCGCCGTACTGACTTGCTTTACACAGGTTTTCCAGATGCAAGGTGGACAGTGGGCTTTCCCGTGACACCAACACCAGCTTGCGGCGCTCTTTCAGCATACAGTCTGCGGCTCGCAAAAGTAGGTTGTCGCTGTACCCGGACACGATGCCTGCCACGGTTTTCATGCTGCAGGGGCAGACGATCATCCCCATACTTTTCCAGCTTCCGCTGGCCGGGGCTGCGCCGATGTTGGCATTGTCGTGCACCACATCTGCCAGAGAAAAAAGCTCCTCAGTAGTCATCCCGGTTTCCTGATGCAGGGTCATTTCACCGCCCTTGGTCAGAATCAGGTGTGTTTCCACCTCCGGTCGGTATTTCAACTGCTGCAGTAGCTCAATGGCCAGCGGCGCACCGGAAGCACCGGACACGCCAACAACAAGACGCCTTTTCATTGAAAAACCTCACAGTTCAAAATCCGGCAACCAGTGCTTGACCGCTACTTCTTTGAACACAGCCCGCTTGAATTTTTCTTTCAGCTCGAAGGGAACGGTGCAGTCAAAGATGGTCTTGGTGGAACAGCCCACATCCCGGATGGAACCGGTATACTCCGGGCAGGAACTGGGGTCCAACGGATGGCACCGCACACCGGGAATCGTGATAATGTCTCGGTCACCCTGAAAGCGGGTGTTCATCGCCCACAGCACATCGTTGGTGTCAAAGATGTCCACATCCTCATCCACCAGAATGACGTGCTTCAGTTCCGGGAAGGCACTGAACGCCAGCAATGCGGCCTGCCGCTGCTTGCCCTCATCGGTGTGGACCGTCTTTCTGCACTGCAGGATCGCCATATATTTGCCGCCGCCTGCGCGGTGAGAGTAGACGTTCAGCACCTTGCCGGGCAGTGCCTTGTCGATGAGGTTCAGAATACTGGCCTCGGTAGGGATGCCTGCCATATTCACGTGCTCCTCGCTGGGACCGATGCAGGTCTGCATGATGGGATGTTTGCGGTGGGTCACAGCTTTTACCTTCAGCAGCCAGCACTCATGGCTTGCCTTGCCGTTGTAGCCGGGGAACTCCGGCATCGCATAACCGGTGTGGCTGTTCTGATCCTCCACCACATGATTGCTGCCCGGTACGATCTCACCCTCAATGACATACTCCGCATTGGCAATGGCGTTTTCGCGGACCGTCAGGCAGGGGCACAGCTCCACCGGGCGCTTGCGCAGCGCACCGGCAATGCTCAGCTCATTGAAGCCCAAGGGGGTCGTGGGGGGTTCAAAGCAAGCGGTCACCTCAATGGCGGGGTCCACACCGATGGAAACACTGATGGGCAGCGGCTGACCCAGTTCGGTGGCACGCTCTGCCATGGCACCAATGTGGCGGCTTCCCGGCTGCAGGAAAATGGACAGCTCGTCCTTGGACTGGATGCACATCCGGTGGATGGTCACATCCGAGCAGCCCGTGTCCGGATGGGTGGCATAACACATCCCCAGCGTGATGTAAGGACCGGCATCCACCGGCGTATTGGTGGGCGCAGGCACCAGCTTGAACAGGTCAAATTCCGGGTCGGTGGCACGGTGCACCACTTCCTGACAAGGGGCCGGTTCGTGGGTGACGATGGGCTGAATGGGGTTCTTGGTACACTCACAGAGCAGATGGCCCAGTTCCTCCTTCTTCACGCCAAACGGGTTGGCTACCCGCTGGCGGCTGGCCAGCACGCCAATGGCAACGCTTGTGTCCGGGTGTCCCTTGACGTTATGGAACACCATGGCCGGACCGTCCACCTTGGTGGGGCGCATCACGGTGCCGCCTGCGCCCACATAGCGGTACACACCGGAAAGCTCTGCCTCCGGGTTCACTTCTACATCCGTTTCCACCAGCTGACCCGGTGTCTGGCGCAGCACGTCCAAGGCGGTACGCAGGTCTAAAATATCGGTACGATGGTTCATAAAACGCTGTCTCCTTTTTTACAAATCGCTGCTCTTTTGGCACAGCCCATCGATCCAGCTGAACAGCTCATTCAGATCATAATCTCCACTATGCGGCAGCCCCCACGGAATAGCAAAGTCTACCTTGTATCCTTTGTTCTTCAAAACGGTTTGCAAAATGTATGGAATAGCCAGTGCTGTATCACGATCGTAAGCACCGTGACGAATACGCCAGTATGGGGCGGTATCGGCGTTTCCGATAAATGTAAGTGGATTCATTTTTGCAATCAATTCAGGCTCGGCAAGAGTGCCTCCTGCCGTATCGTGTGTCTGGCTGTACGCTGTAAAATGCCGTCTTTCTAAAACAACCGACCCAAACTCCTCGTTTTCTGGTGAGGCGAGGTCTAATGCATCAAATGCAGGTGCTGTTTTCATGCGCATGATTGCACTTATGAACGCATTCCAGTCGATGCCCGTGACCTTCCCGTTTTCAATCGTCAGATAACCTTGCCGTTCCACTTCACTGCCTTTTACGGTAAGCCATGAGAGATTGTTGATTGTGGCATGGGTGTCCAGTTCTCGTTGTGCGGATTCCCGCACGGCATTTTTCAATGCTTCCAGAAAGCTGCCGGTACCATCTTCATTCAATGTCAAAGACGTACCATCGGCTGCCATTAAATCCAGACTATTAAGATAGTTTGGGAACAGTGCTTTTAGATCCTTTGAAATTTGCTTCTGCTGCTCGGTCTGTACTCCTGTGGTACCTTTTTGCACGATTTTTCCATCCTGTACGCTCATGCGAATCGTGCTGAAATGATCGTGTCCACAGAACATCCATTCATAAGCAGCATCAGCATTTTCCAAATTGTGGATAGGGCAATAGCAATTTGCTGCAAAAATGTTATCTCTCTCGTTTACGGCACCGATAGCTGCCAATTCATCGGAATACATCGGACTGTTGCCGCTGGCACCAGCCAATGCGGAAAGTGCGCCGCCAGCACTTGTGCCGCTGGACACGATCCGTTCTGTATCTCCGGGAACAACCATCCGATTTTTACGAAGCCACCGGATGCCTGCTTTCAAGTCCACAATGAACGCAGGGGCTTTGCCAACGCTGTGACCGGTCTCCTGTTGTTCTGCAATCGTTTTGGAACCCTCAAAAAACTCTGTGTTTTGATGTCCAGAAGTGCGTCCGCGTACACCGATGCAAACAACGATATATCCATGTTCCAGCGCACGAAACGCTGCATTGGGACGACCAAAGCGATCAAGTCCCGGACAGTCTGCCGGACCCGGCAGATAACCGCCTACTGTATTGGGTACAAAGATCGGAGCCGTATGCAGTGTATATCCATTGTGTCGTGCACCGTTGTAGTAATCCTCTGGGACATAAAGGTTCAGCTTCTGAATAGGGTCCACAGGTGCCGCACAGTACACGATGTTTTCAAATGCGCGGTAACGGACCGTGGACCCCGCCAGTGTGCAGTGTTTTGTAGTGTACGCCGTTGGGTCAAAACACAGGTCTTTTGCCATGAAAATCCTTCTTCCTCTTATTGTTCTACTCTTATCGCAAGTCAAGAAATTAGCGCAACATCAAGACGGCATCTCTGCGATATGCAGTTTGCGGATGTTGCTTGTGCATGAAAAGCACAAACTGCTATAAAAAGTTGAATTGCTATAAATTCAGCTGCCTGCTACCAACAGACATTTCGTGCTGCGGTGTAAAATATATTTCCGTATTTTCCGGGGTGTTCCTGCGGTCGCCCCGAAAGACCCGAAACCCCCATCATTTTCAGGGGAGCCGCTGCATCTCGTCCGGCTATAATATCTTCAGCCAATTCCAGATTATCCTGTAAGATACGCTTATCCGACCAGAACGTCCCATGATTGCGCAGCACAGTATCAAACTGGTCTTGGTATACCTGCAAATGACGCAGAGCTGCAACATACGTGGGAAGTATCTCCTTTGCCAACAGTGTCATTTCGCCACAAGCGTCCCCGAAGATTGCAACACGATCTTCCGGAATCAAGAATACCTGCATCCCGGCAGTATGTCCGGGAACGGGGATCGCCTGCACCTGAGCGCCGCCCAACTTCAAAACGGAATTGGCTTTTAAGGGGCTATAAGGTGCTGCACGGCCGGGCTGAAGATCCTGCGCCGTAAAACCTGCCGGAGCCCCGTCCGGTCCGCTGATGATTTCATCATAACGTCTTTGCCAAGTGTTGTGCTGTTTTTCCAGTGCAAAGTCAGCCTGGCTAAGGAAGACTTCTTCAAACTGGGCAGAGCCGCCTGCATGGTCCAGATGTCCATGTGATAACCAGACGTGATACGGTGTAGTGATCAGACTTTCAACAAAGCCGCGAAGATCACCGATGCCAAAGCCGGTGTCAAGCAGCACTGCGCCATTTGTTCCCTGCACAAGATATACACATACCCCACAAGGAAGAATAATTCGTTGAATATGCTGTGACACAGCCTGCAGCTCAAATCGTTGCATAATACGCCTCATTTTTGCCAAAGTACAAAAGGGACAGACTGGGGAAAATCCCTTTATCTGTCCCCTGGAGTTTTTGTCAGATCAAAGTTTCTTTTCGGCTTCAAAGTCGTAGGTCAGCCACTGAACGATGAAGCAGAATGCCATGCCGATGCCAGTGCCGATCAGAGCTTTGATAAGGTCACTCATATCGCCGGTCGGATTGACATAGTTGGCAAAACCGAAGATGCCGCTGCCGCCAAACAGGTAGATTTTCGTGCGCAGAGCACCCATCACCGCACCACCAACAGCACCGGAGAGAATGTTGATGGCATAAGGTTTCTTAGGATGGAGTACATCAGAGGTTCGCCAACACCACATACCTGAGAGATAAAGGAAGGCAGAGCCAGATCGCGCACCTTTTTGCTCCGGGTACGCAAAGTGATGCACAGACCCTGTGCCACACCGATCATAGGACCGATGCCGCCGGAAGCCATGATGTAGTCGAAGCCATTGATGCCGATGTTGGAAAGAGCCAAAGAAATAATGACCCAGTGCAGACCAAACATGACCAGAACGCCGAAACCGCCGCCGACCAGCGCACCAGCAATAATGCCGCCAACAACACCGCACTCATACAGGGCCTTGACCAGCATGAAGATGGCACCACAGATGCCCTGCGAAACGGGGCCGATCACAATATAGGTCAGAGGAACCGTAATCAGAAGCACCAGCACAGGAGTAAGGATGCCACGGATAGCTTCGGGCAGAGATTTTTTAAAGGTTTTTTCAAGTTTGGATGCGAGATACACGGCAAGCATGATGGGGATAATGCTGGAAGTATAGCCACTGCCCGGCATGATAATGGGAATGCCAAACAGGGTGTTATAATAGTCCATTGCAAAGGGCGTGCCTGCCAAGATCGTACCAGCTACTTCCATTGTAGAACCGATATTGACCATTGCCGGGTACACCAGTGCGGTACCGATCGCCGCCCCAAGATATTCGGAGCATTTGAATCTGCGTGCGGCAGAGAAACCCAACAGAATGGGCAGAAAATAGAAGAAGCCATCGCCTACTGCATACAGCAGCATATACAGACCGCTCGTAGTGGAAATCCAGCCCAGAGATGCAAACAGCGAGATCACACCTTTGATGATACCAGCGGCGGTCAGGATTCCCAGCGTGGGAGCAAGAACGCCAGACATCGTGTTCATCAGGGCATTGACTGGATTGTGCTTTTGTCCTGCAGGGGACTCGTTGTCTGCCGAATTAGTAGAAATACCGTAGGTTTCAACGATGAGATCATATAAGGCGTCCACTTTACTGCCGACAACTACCTGACACTGTCCACCAGCCATAATCAGCTGGATCACGCCCTGCAGTTTGCGCAGTTCTTCCTGATTCACCTTACTTTCATCCTTCAAAGTGAAGCGCAGCCGCGTAAAACAGTGCGCCAGGTTGACTACATTTTCTTTGCCACCGACATTCTGAATAATCGATGCGGCTAAAGCATCATATTTGTTTGCCACTTTGCTTTTCCTCCTGTTTCTTATCAATCAGCTGCCCGGGCTTCTGAATATAATATACAGCCATCTTGCAAAATTGTAAATATAACTTTCACACAAAGATTTTGTCTGTTCCTTGGCATCTTGCACAAATTTGTTTGAAATTCGTCTGTTTGTCAGTGGTTTTCAGGTTGTGTTTACGGTTAGCATTCCTATGCTTTGAATAAAAGTTTTATTTTGGCAGAGAGAAAGGATTGTTTTTTTATAAAATTTTGATACACTTGTCTTATCTTATAAGAAAGAAAGAAAGGCTTTTTATGAACCCTTTACAGCGAATGGAGCTTCACAAAGCTGATTTCACACAAAACGATCAAATCATCTATGATTGCATCATGAAAAATCCTGCTGGAATCACACACATGTCCACCAGCTCCCTTGCAGAACTGTGCGGCGTTTCTCAGCCGGCACTTTCTCGTTTTGTGAAAGGTTTAGGATATGCGCGGTATCAGGATTTTCGGGCAGAACTGATTGGCATGGTAGCACAGCAGACCGAGCAAGCCGAGCAGGGGCAGGAACATCTTTTGTACTTTAGTCAATTATATCAGCTATTGCATGAAACGGAACAATTACTCACGGCAAATTATTTACATGAACTCGGTAGCTACCTTTGTGAATTTCCACGGATATTTGCAAGCGGTATTGGAAAAAGCCGCCATGCAGCAGAGCTGTTAGAAATTTTGATGCGCAAGCATCGGCGCTTTGCGCAAGCAATCAGTCATGATGCACTGAATGAGCTTACGGATTATATGGAGTCTGATGATCTTCTGATCGTGTTTTCCGTAAGTGGTGGCGAACATATCATGGAAGAGGCTCTGCGAGCAAATGGTAAGGTTATGCTTGTTACCTCAAAGCCCGATCCACGGTATACTGATAAGGTTGATAAACTTGTTGTTCTTCCCCATTTATCGTCGGACCCGGAAACAGATTCTGTTTCGCCAGTTTTGTTTGATATCTTTGTAGAACTTGTCACATCGTTTCTTCCCTATAATATAGAGAGAGTATCTGATTCATAAATAATTTCGCAAAACCATCTTGACGCACCTTGAAAATTTTCTGTCCATCCGGGACTTCACTTCTGCAATGCGTCTGCATTTC
>OLGZ01002031.1_pt1 | contig 10197 bp, 7 predicted proteins | sample 1605981 | NCBI WGS metagenome assembly OLGZ01 (sample SAMN03283291) | human gut metagenome | biome: human-associated habitat; material: feces | host: Homo sapiens | place: Peru | collected 2012
TTGCTCTTATACGTCTTTCTCTCCTGCATATACTGTCTGTGTCTGTCCTTAAAGTCGCCTATTCTCTCATCGGACAGACGTTCCTGGCTGATTTTTACCACAAATGTAGTTCCTTGCCCATACTCACTGTGACAGGTTATACTTCCACCCATCATTTCTACAAGGTGATATGTGATCGCCAGTCCAAGACCTGTCCCCTCTATGGATCGGTTATTCGACAGATCAAGCCGCTCAAAATCTTTGAAAAGTCTCTCCTGATCTTCCTCTTTTATTCCGATTCCAGTATCACGAACAGCCATGATCAGTTCCACCTTATGGGGATCTGCACTCTGATCCTCCATATGGACGGTCACCCTGATCGAGCCTTTCTTCGTATACTTCACAGCATTTCCAATAAGATTTATCAGGATCCGGCATATTCTGGCGGCATCGCCTTTCAGATCATTGTATAAAATCTCCTGAACCTCGGCATCAAGCTCCAGATTCTTCTGTCTTGCTCTGGACTCCATAACGGACAACACATTGCTGAGCAGCTGGTTGAAATGATATTCCTCGTTGACTATCTCCATCCTGCCTGATTCTATCTTGGAGAAATCCAGCACATCCCTCACCAGATTTACCAGGATATCACTTGAGCTTTGTATATCCTTGGCACATTTCATGGTTTGTTCCTCGTGTGTCTCTCTCATTATTATCTCATTCATTCCCACTATGGTATTCAGCGGAGTCCTGATCTCATGGGACATATGCGCAAGGAACTCGGATTTGGCATGGTTCGCCACATCAGCATCATCCTTCGCCCTGATAAGCTCCTCATTTATCTGCTCTATCTCCTCCAGTTTACGCTTATATACGGCATTCTGGAATCTCACTATTAATCCGATGACTATGCCGAATATTATAAGGCTCTGGAGCATGTCCACATATACGCTTTTCTCATTTGCCAAAGGGATCACCAGCTCCGGGTATTTATACGAGACTATGTAGCACACAAGCACCATTATGATCTGGACAGCCAGCATGACATAGCAAAACATACCATCTATCAGAAGGAACGAGAATATCATGCCTAAGCCGAACCAGAAACCCATGCCGCTGTACGCTCCGCCTGAGGTGAAGAATATCATCGGAAACACCATCAGAGTTATAACAAAAACGATCACTATAGCACTCTGTCTCACCATTTTCTTTGCATTTGCAAGGTAAATGCATATGCCGAGCACAGCCAACGCGGCCAATACTGCAACATCTTGTATAAGTGGAGTTTTGATGATCAGACTCGCTATAAAGCTGATGGTCCCACCAATTGTGCCTCCAACTGTAATTATATTAAATAGAAGCAGCTGCATGTCCGTATCATTGTTGAGCATCTTCTTCCAAGGTGCAACCTTTGAACTTTTTTTATCAGATCTCTCATTTACCATATTCCCCAATGTGTCCCCCCATCTGTATTTAACCGATGACTCCGTACAAGGTCTCAAGGAATACTATTGGAAGGAACGGCTTTGTAATATAATCCTCAACTCCCATCTGTCTCGCTCTCTCTATCAGCTTATAATCCTTATAAGCCGTTACGAATATAACCGGTACGTCTGTGATCTTGCGTATCTCTTCCAGCGTCTGGAATCCATCCATGTCTGGCATCTCGATATCGAGCAATATCAGGTCTATCTGCTGATTTCCCACTATGTCTATGGCCTGCTTTCCGCTCTCAGCCGCAATAACCTTGTAGAGAGGCTCGTTTTGGCAGATATTCTCTATAAGTCTGATATTTATCTTCTCGTCATCTACAACAAGGATATTGCTGACCATCTTCTCGGCCTGTCTCATGTGGTAGTCTTCATCCTCGTCAATCATCCTGAGCATGACTTCTGCAATGTCCGGATCGAACTGACTGCCCTTGCCTTTCTCCATCTCATCGCGCACTATCTTCTGTGGCAGGGCGTATCTGTAGCTTCGGTTGGATGTCATGGCGTCATAGCTGTCCGCAACCGCTATGATCCTTGCACACTTTGGTATATTTTCTCCCTTGAGTCCACTTGGATATCCTGTTCCATCGTACCTCTCGTGGTGATACTTCGCACCCACCGCCAGGTCTGGAAATGCATTTATATTCTTGAGGATATGATATCCATTTACGCAGTGAAGCTTTATCATGGTGAATTCTTCATCTGTGAGTCTTCCCGGCTTGTTGATTATGTTGTCAGGAATACGTATCTTGCCCATATCATGGAGCAATGCTATCTGATATATCTCGTCCTGCTCCTTGATCGTGCCGCCCATCCGCTTCACCAGCTCACGGCTGTATCTGGCAACTCGCACGGAATGTCCTTTTGTGTATTTGTCCTTTGCATCTATCGTCTTGGCAAATGCCTGCATGACCATGTTATTCAGGTCTGTGAGTTCGTTATTTGTCTCATCGAGCTGGTTCAGAGTCGCATCCGTACTATTCTTGGATCTGGTACAGAAGAACACTATAATTATGTATAAAACTATTCCAACGCCTATGTCGTAGCCTATCAGGTTTCTTATTCCATGGTACAGATTCTCATTCGTGATGACCATGACCACATACCATTCATCAACTATGGAATATCTGAAAACCGTCACCTTGTCGTCATTGACAACCGCTTGAAATGGTTCGCCGTCACTGTCCGTTATGCCCTTCATGAGTGCGGACATTTCACCCTGAGTGTAGTCCTGCCCTATCTCTTTCTTGTCTGAATGGGTTATCACCAATCCGGACTTGTCGCAGACGAATGCATATCCCTGGCCATTTAACTTGATATTTTCCGTCTCTGACTGTATAGGATCCAGCGTTACATCCAGAGATATTACGCTCTCGCCATCGTAGAGTAACTGGCTAACTGACACCAGTATATCACCTGTCTGCGCATCGAGGTACGGCTGGCCCAGGGTTGGCTGGCCGTCTGCCGCCACTGCCGCCTTGTACCATGCGCGCTCCTGAGGCACATAATCATCGTCGGGAACCCAGCCTATACCATCTAAGTACTCGCCGTTTATAAGACCATATACACCTGTGAATGCTGCATCTATATCCTGTAGATAATAATCTGATTCATTTGTGAGAAAGTTCAGGATATCCTGCCCCGATCGGCCTTCCCTCATCATATGCTCCACAGTGATCTTCGTAACTTCCACCGCATCCACGGCTCGGTTCAGATAGGAATTCACATATTCCTGCTCCTGCTTAACTGTCTCTGCCGCCAAAGTCAGGGTATCATTCACTGATTTTCTATAAAATGTCATGATCGTACACAACGACAATACCATAATCGCCGCAAGACTCACTATCAGCGTCAGTATATACTGCCTCTTGCTTACATTTTTCATACCGAATTCCCCCATTTCACGTACATTATCCCAGTCCCAGATCAGCTCAAGTCCATACTTACATATAAATATAATTGTAACACACAACCGCCATTAATCAAATATTTAATGGTGCCGGAGGGGGGACGGAGGTACCTGGGGACGTAGGTACCTGTCCCCTTTTGGGGGTTTTGGCAAAAACGGGCGAAAAATGGCCCCGAGGGGGACGGAGGTACCTGTCCCCTCCGTCCCCGGAGACGAAAGTGCAAAAAAATAACCTCCTGGCGGTTTCCCACCAGAAGGTCATCAATTCCTACCCCGAAGAGGCAGGCCATTGCGTACATATTGTCGAATGTCGGCAGGCATTCGCCTCGCTGCCATTTGTAGATCGACACGGGTTCGTTGAATCCCAAAAACGTCTGCAATGTCTTTACTGTGATTCCTTTCTTCTCTCTCACTTCCTTGATCCTCCTGCCTGTAGCCTGAAGATCAATAACTGGGAATTCCATCTGTGCCATAATTATACCTCCCTGTTAAATATGATATTTAAATGTGCTATAAACTAGGTTCCACCAATTTTTCCAACCTAAAATGCCTATAGCAGGGTATGATATGTAAATATGTTTCGCAAATATAAATATTTTGCCGGACAAAATGCCGGTGAAAGCTTTCATGACACCTTTATTGAGTTTTAAAAGGAATCTTCATCTAATATAGCACATATAAACTACTAATTAAAAGTAAACCAGCGGTTTAATTTTTTTATCTGCCAAGTCCCAACACATCTCCGAGTACAGTGAATATGCACTCCAAATCCACAGGCTTTACGACGTGTCCATTCATTCCGGCGGAAAATGCCTTCTTCTTGTCCTCGTCGAATGCATTTGCAGTCATGGCGATGACAGGAATCTTCGCCCTGGTGTCTTCTAGTCCTCTGATGATCTCTGTCGCCTGGTATCCATCCATATTCGGCATCTGTATATCCATAAGCACTGCAATATAATAATCAGAAGGCCTGCTTCTGAGCATCTCAATACACTGGACTCCATCAACCGCACGGTCAACCAGAATCCCCCTTTCTCCAAGGAGTGTAACCGCAAGTTCGGCATTGAGGTCATTGTCCTCCGCCATCAGAAGCCTCCGGCCGCGAAGCCTGTCCGCTATGTTCTCCCAGCTCTGATCCATGCTCGTGAGCACTTCAGTGTTGGTTGCCACCGCAAATGTCAGCACGATTGTTGTGGTGGTTCCAACTCCCACTTTACTCTGTACATCTATGCTGCCTCCCATCATATCTACAAGCGACTTCACGATCGGTAGTCCAAGTCCTGTACCATCCACTCTGGTCTCTGTGCTGGTTCTCTCCCTGGTAAACTCTTCAAATATATGGGGCAGGTACTCTTCGCTCATACCGATTCCCGTATCCGCTACCGTAAATCTGTACGATGCTCTGCCCCGATCCCCCTTAGATATCTGTTCAACCCTCACCGATATACTGCCTCCATCCGGAGTATACTTCACCGAATTTCCAATTATATTGAGCAGGATCTCACGAACCTTTGTCTCATCATAACTCACAAACTCTTCCGTAACCTTGACAAGATAATCGCATGACAGCTTTTTCCTGCTGATCTCCGGTTCAAATACCGCCTTTATAGACTCTGTGAGTTCCCGCAGATTCCCCACTTCTTCATTCAATTCCGCTTCTCCGCTCTCTATCCTTGCCATCTCAAGCACCTGGTTGATGATCGACAACAGAACAGATCCCGATGCACTTATCTTGGATGTGTAATCATTCACCTTGTCCTTATCATCCGCATGCTCCTTGAGCAGCTGTGCAAATCCTATGATGGCATTCATCGGGGTTCTTATATCGTGACTCATATTAAAAAGGAACCTGGTCTTTGCCTCATTTGCAAGTCTGGCATCCTCCGCTGTCTTCTCTATCTCCTCCATATATGACTGCTCTTTCCTGTGTCTCATGGCGAACTGCCAGTACACCATCCCTATAAGCAATGCAACCACCAAACAAAGTACGGTTCCGAGCAGCATCTGGTTCCCGGATATCCAGCCTTTTACCGGAACAATATCAAAATACCATGTATCATTTGGCACATCACAGTCTACCTCGATATCATCTTTCAGCGATTCATCCTGGCAGCTGGCTATCATCGTCCTATGCCCCTCTTCGTCCAGCTTCCTCCACACCTGATAGTGATAGCCGGCATCCTCAAGCTTTGATATCTCCGTCTCATCTATAAATTTGTCCCAATTCACAATAAGAATGGCAAATCCCCAGAATTCCTTGTCCTTCTGATCACCTGTCACATATATCGGATCAAACAGCAGCGCTCCCACGCCGCCCTGCGCAAGTTCAAACGGTCCCGCAATGGTATAGTTGCCGCTTTCCTCGGCCAGCCTTGCTTCCCTGCTTCTTCTCGGATCGTTCAGCATATCAAGTCCGACCGCAGCTTCATTTCCCGCCATCGGATACACCATATTCACAACGCCATCCTTTGCCAGTTCCACTGCAGTAATGACATCATCATCATCCAGTAGGAAGCCGCCCAGCTTATTAAAGTCTTCTTCTTTTATATCATATCCCGACTCTATCATACGCTTTAACATATCCGTCTTGGACAGATATTTGTCAATCTGCGAACCCAGACGTCTTATTGTGGATTCTGCTGTATAAGTAGCCTTAAACTTCTCCTGATTCTCTGTATTCACGAGCTGGAGATGCACTACAGCGTTGATCGCTATAAATGTCAGTACAACCACCAGAAAAGTCCGCACCTTTATATTCAAATGGAATGAATGTTTTTTATGTGTTTTTTTGTTTTCTTTGTTTCCTTTTGCGGTCTCTGTTTTTCTATCTTTTGTACCGTCATGTACATTCTTATCAGTATCTACCTGTGCATGTATACGTTGTGTCTTATCCATTCTGTATCCTCATGATCTTATAATCTGTATTATTATCAAACGTTCACTTGTTCTGATTATATCACCTGCAAGCGCCCGCACACAACACAAAACCCCAAAAGGGGGACAGGTACCTCCGTCCCCACAGGGGCTGTTTTTCGCATGTTTTTGCACAAAACCCCAAAAGGGGACAGGTACCTCCGTCCCCCTTGGGGGTATACACAATGTAAATTTCTGGTCAATTTTATCTAAAGTGTCCATTAGCGAGGCAAATATATTGAATCCACATTTTTCTTATGCTAACTTTTCCACAACGTATCAGAACATCAGGAGGATTAATTTATGCCAAGAAAATATTATCCATTAACACCTTCACAAAAGATACATTTCAGACCAATCATGGAATTTGGCACCCAACAGGTCGCAAATATAAGCATTTGCATGACTTTGCAGGCACCGCTTGATTTCGGTCTGTTGAAAAAATGCATACAATTGGAATACGAAAGATACGAATGTCTGCGAATCCGTTTCACAAAAGTGGATGAAAACGGAGAAGTAAAACAGTATGTTGTCCCGCACGAAAGCAGAGATATTGATTATGAAAATCTTGCATGGCTTTCCGAGGAGGATGCTTATCACCACATGGAGGAATGGTCCCGGATTCCATTTGAGGGAGATAATGTTCCTATGAATTATATAAAAATGATCTCGCTTCCGGGTGGTTACAACGGGCTGTACATCAAAATCGACCACCGACTCATGGATTCCTGTGGTGCCATAGTCATGGTAAATGACATCATGGAACTGTACTGCCATTACAAATTTGGCACTTCTTATCCTGAGGATATGGCAAGCTTCACCGATATGGTCGAGCGTGATCTGAAAAAGAGCACAGATGAGAAGAGAGTTACAAAAGACCACTTGTATTGGCAAAATGTGCTGGAAGAGTATGGAGAACCCATTTACTCAGATATCCAGGGACAGCGGATACTTCAAGAGAGCAGGCGGCGCCATGATGACAAGTCACTCCGCGCAGCTGATCAGGAGATGGACAACATATCTGTCGCCACAAAAAACTATCATTTGGAAGCTGAGCCAACCCAGAATCTTCTGGATTTTTGCATGAACAATCACATTTCCATGACCAATCTCATTCTCATGGGCATTCGGACTTATCTATCCAAGGCAAATGGCGGCCAGACTGACATCTCCATAAGGAATTATGTTTCAAGGCGTTCCACGCATGCCGAATGGACGTCCGGTGGTTCTCGTGCGATGGCATATCCCTGCAGGACCATCATTGATCCGGACACCGAATTTCTGGATGCAGTGTTTATGATCCAGGATGTACAGAACCACGTATATCGCCACTGCAACTATGACCCAGAGCTTTTGTCTACTCAAATGAAGGAGATGTTCCACACACCACCGCACACTACATATGAGAGCGTAGGTCTCACTTACCAACCGCTCCCTATCAGACTTAAGAATCCTCATCTCAAAGATATTTCCATAAAGAGCATGTGGATTCCAAATGGAACCTCAAAGCAAAAGATTTACCTCACCGTCATGCACAGTGCCAATGATCTTGGTCTGAATTTCTATTTCAGATACCAAACCGCGAGCCTCACCGAACAAGACATTGAGCTGTTCTACTACTACCTTATGAAGATCATCTTCAAAGGTATTGCCGAACCAGAAATGACTGTAGGCGAAATCATCGAATGCATCTAACCCGTTTTGGGGACGGAGGCACCTGTCCCCTCCGATTAATTCAAAAAGGAGATTTTTAATATGAATAACAATACGGAATTTTTGAACATTGTTGCTGAATACTGTAGCACACCAGCTGATGAGATTACAAATGATATGCGTTTCATAGAGGATCTAGGCTTTAGTTCCCTTGATTTCATGGCTTTTCTCGGTGATCTCGAAGATACATTTGATGTGGAAATAGATGAGGATGAGATTGTCGATATCCATACAATAGAGGATGCCATCAAATATCTTGATAGCCTGACAACTCACGTTGCATCTGTCTAATATTTAAATGGGGGACGGAGGTACCTGTCCCCTTTTGAGCATTTCAGTAATTTTGTCCAAAAAAACACTTAAATGGGGACGGAGGTACCTGTCCCCCTTTACTGATTGGAAAGAAATGGAGATATAATATATGGAAGAAACTATTCTGGGAATTGTTGAAAAAAGCTGTCGGATACATAGAGATGTAATAGCTGTTAAATATCTGTCTCACAGAGAGATTGTTGAAAAGAGCTACGGAGATCTGTGGGATGACATTCGCAAGACGGCAGTTATTTTGAATAATAATGGACTACAGGGGACACATATTGCGCTGGTGGGCAGCAGTTCTTATGAGTGGATATGCGCTTACATGGCCATACTTTTCACTGGAAATACCGCTGTGCCGCTGGATGCCAATCTGTCTGCCCCGGAATTGCATGAGCTGCTGAATCGCTCCGGCTCAACCGCTTTATTCTGCGGAGCATCCAGAAAGGATGTAATAGCAGAGATGACTAGCAATTGCCCTGGAGTAAATGTTGTGATCACTATGGAGAAACCTGTCGATATAGAGCCGACAGCAGACACTGCTTCAAATTCACAATTGGCAATTATGTCATTTGAACAGCTCCGCGGCGAAACTGCCATACCGGAGGGCTTTGCATTTGCACCCCAAGACAAGGACAAAATGTGTACGCTTATGTACACATCGGGAACAACCGGCAAGAGCAAGGGTGTCATGCTGTCACAGTTCAACCTCGCCCAAAATGTTGAAAATGTATTTGTTGATCTGGAACCCGGAGTCACCATTCTGAGCGTTCTCCCAATACATCATGCGTTCTGTCTCACAATGGAGTGGATGAAAGGAATCTCACTGGGCGCTACAATCTGCATCAACGACTCGCTGCTCCACATGCTTAAAAACATGAAACGATTCCAGCCTGTAGGTATGCTGATGGTTCCGCTCATGGTCGAAACCATTTACAAAAAACTCAAAGACGTCAACCCTCTCCTTCCCAAAAAACTTGTCGCAAAGGAAGCATTTGGCGGCAATCTGGAATATATATTCTGCGGAGGAGCATACCTGGATCCTATGTATGTATCCGAATTCAAAAAATACGGGGTTGACATACTCCAGGGATATGGCATGACCGAGTGTTCCCCTGTCATTTGCTCCAACAATCATAGGCACAACCGTCCCGGTTCAGTCGGCAAGCCCCTGGACAACTGCACGGTTCGTTTTGTCGACGAGGAAATTCAGGTCAAAGGCACCAGCGTTATGGCAGGATACTATGATATGCCGGTCGAAACCGCTGAGGCATTTCAGGACGGCTGGCTCTGCACCGGAGATCTCGGCTATCTCGACTCTGACGGATTTATGTTCATAACCGGAAGGAAAAAGAACCTCATCATTCTGGCAAATGGTGAAAATATTTCACCTGAGGAGCTGGAAGGAAAGCTCTCCGTGGAACCGCTTATTTCCGAGATAGTTGTCACCGGTGACGGCAACCATCTCACCGCTCACATATATCCAGATCAGGATATGATCGAGAAGAAACATATGGATGCGGCAAAAACTGCCGACAAAATACAGAAGATTATTGATTCCTTCAATAAGAATCAGCCGACATACAAAAGAATCTCCGCACTGGATATAAGAAAAGAACCATTTGAAAAGAGTTCAACAAAGAAAATCAAGAGAAATCTTGTATAACCATAGACTCACACGCGTTAATGTTGTAACATTGCTGTAGTAAATAGTGACAAAACTGCAGGATCAGCCTGCAAATAAGGAGACAGCAATGAACAACTCAACCGATTCCCGATATGACCGAACCGAGGACGACCTTCTTGACGCATTTAAGATTCTCGCCGGTCAAAAGGCTCTGAACAAAATAAGCGTGTCAGAAATAACGAAACTCACTG
>OLGZ01002035.1_pt1 | contig 10172 bp, 9 predicted proteins | sample 1605981 | NCBI WGS metagenome assembly OLGZ01 (sample SAMN03283291) | human gut metagenome | biome: human-associated habitat; material: feces | host: Homo sapiens | place: Peru | collected 2012
GATATATTACGGTATGATTGCCACTGGCAATCATCACTATTTTAATTCGCTGCGCAGAGCACCACTGGTTCGGAATGACAACGTATCTTTCGGACTTTTTTGACACGCTGAGGGCTGCAAGTGTTTGCAGCAGCCCTTTGGTTGCGTAGTGACCCGCTGGAGATTCGCTGCCCCGGTGCTAAGGCACCGGGTAAGGAGTTGGCATCGTCGAGCCGATGCCAAGGAACAGTCCACCGGACTGTTACATCTAAATTTTCGAATCTCCGCGTGTATCAAAAAAGAGATATCCCCGAGGGGATATCTCTTTTTTGGTGACCCGCTGGAGATTCGAACTCCAGACCCACTGCTTAAAAGGCAGTTGCTCTACCGACTGAGCTAGCGGATCGCATTTGGCTGGGATGGCCGGATTCGAACCGACGCATGTCAGAGTCAAAGTCTGATGCCTTACCGCTTGGCGACATCCCAATGTTGAAGCGTCATCCTTTGCACGGACACTGGGTATTATACCATGAAATATAGGATTTTGCAATCCCTTTTTTCGGATTTTTTCCTCAGCCCGGCAGACCTGTAGCGCCGGTGACCAGGATTCCCAGAACTGCCCGGTAGATTTCCTCGAATTGGCTCAGGGGCAGGGGATTCTGGCCGGAGCCGCATTCGACGGTGTAGCCCGGCCGCCGCCAGACTTTTATGAACCAGTCCTTGTAACCGGCGAAGCTGGAATTGTAGGGGGTGTCTTCCAGGGCGTAGCCGCTGAGCCGGGCAAATTCCGCGCCCAATTCCTGAGCCCCGGCCACGAAATCCTCCTGAAATTTCCAGTAAATGGCCTTCCCCTGGGTGTGCAGGGCGATCACCAGAGCCGGGTCAACCCGCAGGGTGCAACGGGCCAGGGCGATGGCTTCCCGCTGATTCAGAGGCGCACGGCCTACGAAATCCCGGGGGCCTGGCCGGGTGTAGCCCTGGGAGAACTTGATGTCCCGGGCCTTCAACCAGCCTGCCGGGTATTGCAGATTCAGGTCAACCCCCAGAAGATTGGCCTTCCAACCCTCCGGGAAGGGGATGGCAGGGTAGTTTTCCGCAAACTGCCGAGCCTTCTTGTATTCCGGAACACCCGCTTCGATGGCACCGGTGACCAGATCCACCCCGTCCGGATTCACCATGGGCACGGCGAAAATGGTGGCGGCGTTCAAAATCGTTTTTGTGGGCACGCCGAAGAGGGTACCCTGGGCCTCGTCCGCCGCAGCCAGCTCCTCCAGAAATTTCAGCAGCACCGGGGCGGTGATCCACTCGTTTGCGTGGTGGGCGGCGGAATAGAGCACCCGCCGCCCACCCCGCCCGATGCGAAGCGCCTGGACAGGCCGGTCAAAGGCGGTGGTGGTCAGCGTTTCCAGCCGGAAAGCCGGGTAGCGATTGGCGAGGGCTGCCATGGTTCGGCGGCAAAGGTCGGAGGTCATGGGAACGTCCGTCTGTACGATAGCCAAAATATCACCTCCTGACAGTCTATGCCCGACGGAGGCAAAAGATGTTGACAATTCTAAATTCCGGAAGTATGATTAGTCATACCAATCGGAATTACAGGAGGGAATCATTATGGAAGTTCCGGAAGGAAAACACGCCTGGATGGTAAAAATCGGGGAAAAGGGTCAATTTGTCATCCCCAAGGAGGCCAGAGACCTGTTCGGCTTTCAGCCCGGGGAGACGGTGCTGGTGCTGGCGGACGAAAAGCGGGGTCTGGCAATCCCGGCCAAGGCAGACAGCCAACGGCTGATGGGGCAAATCTTCAGCGAACTGGAGGGAGAATAATGGCAACCATTGTATTTTTCTCCATTCCCGCCCAAGGCCACGTCCATCCCACCCTGGGGGTGGTGCGGGAACTGACCGCCCGGGGGCACCGGGTAATCTACTATTCTTATGAAGGGTTCCGGGAGAAAATCCGCGCCGCCGGAGGGGAATTTGTGGGATGCGAGAGCCTGGACCCCACGATGGGTCTGACCCGGCAGGCAGGCGCAAGGGTCGGCTCCGATCTGGCCTTGTCCACCCGGGTGCTGGTGGACACCCTCCTGGCTCTGGACGAGCCGGTCTGCCGGGAAATGGAAAGGCTGAGGCCGGACTGCATTGTGGGAGACTCCATGGCGGTCTGGGCCAAAACCGCAGCCCAAAAGCTGGGCATTCCCTATGTGTGCTCCATGACCACCTTCGCCTTTAACCGGGAGTCGGCCAAAATCATGCCCCACAGTCTGAAGGATACGCTGGGAATGCTGCTGTCCATGGGCAAGGTAACGAGAGAAATCCGCCGATTGCAGGAAGCGGGCTATCCGGTGAAAAGCGTGCTGGAGCTGATCGGCTGTGACGAAACCGTGCCCACGGTGGTATACACCTCACGGCTGTTTCAGCCGGCAGCCCAAAGCTTCCCGAAGAACTTTGCCTTTGTGGGGCCTTCCCTGCGGCCGGTGGAAACCCCGGTGAAAAAGACGGGAAAGACCCTGATTTACATCTCCATGGGCACGGTGAATAATGAAATGCCGGCTCTGTACCGGGCATGTATCGAAGCCTTTCAGGCCACGCCTTACCAGGTAATCCTGTCTGCCGGGGCGTGCGCCCAGGCCATAAAACAGGGAAAATTGTCAGAAAACGTTTTCGTACAATCTGCTGTAGATCAGATCGGCGTTTTGGAGAAAACCGACATATTTTTGACCCACTGCGGCATGAACAGCACCAGCGAAGGGCTGTATTTTGGGGTTCCGCTGCTGATGCTACCCCAGACTTCCGAGCAGAAAGGGGTGGCAAGACGGGTATCCCAACTGGGTGCCGGAGTGCTCCTGAAGGGCACCTCTCCCGGGGAAATCCGGCGGGCCGCAGAGCGGCTTCTGAGGGATCCCAGCTACCGAAAAAACGCGGAAAAAATTGGGGAAAGCTTCCGGGCTTCCGGCGGGGCGTCGGCAGCGGCTGACCGAATTGAGGCGGAAATTGCCGAAAAAGGGATGCAATACCGCTAAGTAATGTAGAAAAACAGACTTTAGAAATGTGCAATATACACATATTTCCCGGTGGAGGACAAAAACTGACCCATTGCCGTCCACAGACGGATATTGAAAGAAAAGAGAAGAAAAAGTTCGGCGGCATTTCGGGGCATTCTCCCGGAATGCCGCCTTCTTTTCACTCCGAAAAACCGCCGGAAAGCGGGTGCGGCTCTGCCCTTTTTGTCCGCGCCAAGGCCGGGGTGGGAAGAAAAGAGGAGGAGCGGCATCGGACAGAAAAAGGAATCAGAAAAATTACGTTTCGGGAAGTTCCGGGGATAGGCCTTCACGGGAAGGCCGGAGCCGTTAAGCCCCTGCCCGGCGGCTTTTTTCGACGCGCATGTCGAGAAAATCCGGAAAAATCCCCTTTCAAAGCCGAAAATAACCGTCAAAATGCACAACTGGACGTTCACAAAATGAACACAATCTACAAATCGTAGGGAAATACACAAATAATTCTTGACTTTGAAAACGATTAAGTTTACCATATAGGCAAGGAAAGGGACAACGTAAACGAAAATTGTGAGATTTGCAAGCGTATCCCTTAAAACCCGTGAAGAATAACAAGGAGGAAAAAACATGAAAAAACTGATGGCTATGCTGCTGGCTCTCGTCATGGTTCTGAGCCTGGCCGCCTGCGGCGGCAACACCGCTGCCCCCGCTGCAACCGAAGCCCCCAAGGCTGACGCTCCCGCTACCGAAGCCGCTCCCGCTACCGAGGCTGCCGCCGAGGAAGGCAAGGTCTTCAACATCTACGCCTGGAACGAGGAGTTCAAGGGCTTCTTCGAGAAGTACTACACCGTTCCCGAAGGCATTACCGTCAACTGGATCATCAACCCCTCTGACGGCGGCGTCTACCAGGACAAGCTGGATGAGGCTCTGCTGAACCAGGAGAACGCTGCTGCCGACGACAAGGTCGATATGTTCCTGGCCGAGGCTGACTACATCCTGAAGTACACCAACTCCGACTACACTCAGGACGTCAAGGCTCTGGGCGTCACCGATTTCTCCAACGCTTATGAGTACACCGTGCAGGCCGCTTCCGATGACGCCGGCACCGTCAAGGGCGTTTCCTTCCAGTGCTGCCCCGCTGCTCTGATCTACCGCCGCTCCATCGCTAAGGACGTTCTGGGCACCGACGATCCCGCCGAGGTTCAGGCCAAGCTGGACAGCTGGGACAAGTTCAACGCCGTGGCCGCTGACGCCAAGGCTAAGGGCTACCTGATGACCGCTTCCGAGTCCGCTACCTTCCGTGTGTTCTCCAACAACGGCGAGACCCCCCTGGTTACCGACGGCAAGCTGACCCTGAACGACGCCATCAAGGCATGGCAGGCTCAGGCTAAGGACTTCTCCGACAAGGGTTACACCCAGACCTGCGACATCTGGTCCGATGAGTGCACCGCTCAGATGTTCAAGGACGGCAAGACCATGTGCTACTTTGGACCCGCTTGGTACTACAACTTCTCCATGGGCAACGCTCAGGATCCTGAGAAGGGCTGCCCTGGCGACTGGGCTATCTGCGAAGGTCCTCAGGCTCACTTCTGGGGCGGCACCTGGCTGCTGGCCGCTACCGGCTCCGACAACCCCACCATGCTGGCTGACATCATGAACACCTTCATCAACGATGAGGAAGTCTGCACCAACCTGGTCAAGAACGAGATGCAGTTCTCCAACAACCAGAAGGTCAACCAGGCCTGCGCTGCTGAGGGCGGCAACGAGTTCCTGGGCGGCCAGAACGACACCGCCGTGTTCGTTGAGCTGGCTAAGAACATCAAGTTCGAGAACAAGACCATCTACGATCAGCTGCTCACCGAGGGCCTGCAGGGCTACTGGAGAGAGTACTGCGACGGCGAGGTCACCGAGGATCAGGCTATGGCCAACTACTACAAGTACATCAACGAGAAGTACCCCGAGATCGTCACTCCCTGATTGCTTGTAACAGCTGAATAAAACCTGTGGGGCAAGGCGAGAGCCTTGCCCCATTCCTTAATATGAGGAAGCAACCCTTTCCGGGAATTCCCTGGATATTCGGAGAGCCAACGTATCACGCATGTCATTGCGAGCCAGTGCGCACACTGGCGTGGCAATCCGTTTTCTCAAGCCTTCCCCTGGGAGGGGAAGGTGCCCGGAGGGCGGATGAGGTCGCTGCCCGAATGAAAAGTACAAAGTCATTCTTTGACCTGGCTTCAAAGCAGGGAAAAGCCTGATTTGAATCGAAGCCAAAGAAAGCAAGGAGGAGAAACAATGAGCCGTCTGCCTGACAATGCCGCCGGAAAGCGTAAGGGTATCAGCTACGCCAAATGGGGCTATCTGTTTATCGCGCCGTTCTTCATTATCTATGCCGTATTCAATCTGTATCCCCTGGCACTGACCATCTATAACAGTTTCTTTGAAAACTACCGCTCCGGTCTGAAGCAGGTGGGCCCCAACTTCGTGGGTCTTGCCAACTACGTCAAGCTCTTCACCCCGGATGATACCGGAACCATCGACATCCTGAAGTACGCCGGAAATACGGTGGTTCTGTGGGTGGGCGGTGCAATCCCTCAGATTCTCATCGCACTGCTGCTGGCAATCTTCTTCACCAGCTACCGGCTGAACATCCGGGGTCAGCAGTTCTTCAAAACCGTGATCTACATGCCCAACCTGATCATGGCTTCCGCTTTCTCCATGCTGTTCTACACCCTGTTCTCCAACGTGGGCCCTGTGAACCAGCTGCTGATGCAGAGCGGAATGGCAAGCCAGCCCATTGACTTCTTCACCATGAAGATCACCGTGCGAACCCTGATCTGCCTGATGAACTTCCTGCTCTGGTTCGGCAACACCACCATTTTGCTGATGGCCGGCATCATGGGCATTGACCAGAATATGTTCGAGGCCGCCAACATCGACGGCGCCAACTCTGTCCAGACCTTCTTCAAGGTCACCCTGCCTCTGCTGACCCCCATCCTGGTCTACACCGTCATCACGGCCCTCATCGGCGGCCTGCAGATGTTCGACGTGCCTCAGGTTCTGACCAACGGCGCGGGCAACCCCAACCGCAGCTCCATGACCCTGATTATGTTCCTGAACAGCTATCTGAAGACCAGCAAGAACTACGGCATGGCCGGCGCCATCTCCGTGATTCTGTTCATTATTACAGGCCTTCTGAGTATGCTGGTGTTCAAGTCTCTGACCAAAAAGGATTAAGGAGGGAATTCCATGAATGCAAATGCTTATGACAGCCTGAAGGCAAAGCGCCAGCTGATGATCAGCCGCTTCGTGGTGTATGTGATCCTGGTGTTCCTGTCCGTGCTGTGTCTGTTCTCTTTCTGGATGCTGTTCGTCAACGCCAGCCGCTCCAACGGCGACCTCCAGGGCGGCTTCCGGCTGCTTCCCAGCAACTACTTTATCACCAACCTGAAAAACGCCTGGACGGATGCTTCCATCAACATCCCCAGAGGTATGCTCAACAGCTTCGTCATCGCTGCCGCTACCTCCGTTCTGGCTACCTATTTCTCCGCTCTGACGGCCTACGGCATTCACGCCTATGATTTCAAGCTCAAGGGCGTGGCCTTCACCTTCATCATGGCTGTCATGGTCATCCCCAACCAGGTGGCGGCCACCGGCTTCTACCAGATGTGCGTGAAGCTGGGCTGGACCAACAACTACATTCCTCTGATTCTGCCCGGCGTGGCGGCTCCCGTTGTGTTCTTCTACATGAAGCAGTACATGGAGTCCGTGCTGCCCATGGAGATCATTGACGCCGCCCGGGTGGACGGCTCCGGGGAGTTCCGCACCTTCAATACCATCATCCTGCCTATGCTGAAGCCCGCTCTGGCGGTGCAGCTGATTTTCAACTTCGTCCAGTCCTGGAACAACTACTTCATGCCGGCTCTGCTCCTGGACAAGGCCGAGATGAAGACCGTGCCTCTGATGATCGCCCAGCTGCGCAGCGCCGACTACTCCAAGTTCGACATGGGCAAGGTGTACATGTTCATTCTGCTCGCCATTCTGCCCGTTGTGGTGGTGTACATCTGCCTGAGCAAGTTCATCATCAAGGGCGTTACCGCCGGTTCCGTCAAGGGCTGATTGGCTGTATCGCGCATATTTCCGCCGCGTCCCGATTTTTCGGGACGCGGTTTTTTCGCCTCAGAGTTGAACGAAAAAACCATGTCATTGCGAACCAGTGACCGATGTCACTGGTGTGGCAATCCGTTTCCTCTTTTAGTGCGCACCAGAAGAGAAGGTGTCATTGGGAACCAGTGCTCACACTGGTGTGGCCCTTTCCAAGGATTCCCTCCGGTCACAATCCGTTCCCCCTGCCTTCCCCTTGGGGAAGGTGGCACAGCATAGCTGTGACGGATGAGGGCTGCTTGCCTCTCCCCATGGGAGAGGTGCCCCGAAGGGGCGGAGAGGGCGATGTTTACCCTCTCAGTCACTTCGTGACAGCTCCTCCAGAGTGGGAGCCAAGGGAGAACGGGGGATACGGATTGCCACGTCGGCCATTGGCCTCCTCGCAATGACATACGGTGAACGTAGGTGCATGGAGCAATGAGGGGCGTGACCGGAGAGAATCCCTGGAAGGAGACGCACAAGTCGGCATGACATTGAAGCATGGAATTTACCTTTTTCGCCAATAAATTTATGTAAGCAAACACCCTGGGGCAGGGGAGCACCGGCGGGACAAGTCCCGCACCGGAGGGAAATTGCCCGGCCCGGGAAAAGCACCCGTTTTTCCGGACGGTCTCTTAGTCCTTGCCCGTTTGAAATAGCCGCCGACGAAAACTCCGACCCGGATTTGCAGGGAAAGGCACCCCGTTCCTTCAATATCCGGGCCGCCCGGCAGGGGACAGCGGCGGCTTTTGGATTTTTGGCAGATACCCGAATTGGGCTTTTCGGGATTCCGGCCACTTTTGCCCCCGGAAAATCCGACTCCGGCCGCTGCTTCTCTTTGAAACAGGAAGGATTCAAACTGCTACGGTTGCCCAATTGGGGCAAGAATAATTGTGAACATTTTGTTGACATTTCACTAGAAAGGTACTATAATACAGGGGACGAGCCGGAATGCGCCAACATTCCCGCTCTGCGTTTGGAAACGCGTTTCGCGTCCGCGGAGCGCCAAACTGTAAGGAGGGTAATATATGATTAGTTTCTTCGTATGCCTGGCACTTCTCATCGGCGGATACTTTATCTATGGCGGATTCGTATCCAAGACCTTCGGTCCTGACGACCGTGAGACCCCCGCTGTTACCATGGAGGACGGCGTTGACTACGTTGTCATGCCTACCTGGCGGATCTTCCTGATTCAGCTGCTGAACATTGCCGGCCTGGGCCCCATCTGGGGTGCTGTGGGCGGCGCAATGTGGGGCCCCAGTGTGTTCCTGTGGATCACCTTCGGTACCATTTTCGCCGGTGGTGTTCACGACTTCGCTTCCGGCTTTATGTCCATGCGGCATAACGGCCTGAGCGTCCCCGAGCTGACCGGTATGTACATGGGCAACGTCATGAAGCAGGTTATGCGTGTGTTCTCCACCGTGCTGCTGTTCATGGTGGGCGTTGTCTTCGCTGTAGGCCCTGCCGGCCTGCTGGCCTACCTGTGCGGTCAGGGCGGCAGCACCAGCATCCTGACCAACAAGTATTTCTGGCTGGTCGTCGTGTTCGCTTACTTCTTCATCGCCACCTTCCTGTCCGTTGACAAGATCATCGGCAAGCTGTACCCCGTGTTCGGCATCTGCCTGATCATCATGGCCATCGGCGTGGGCGCTGGCACCATTATCGAGGGCTACACCATCCCCGAGATCTTCCCCCTGCGCAACATGCACCCCGCTCAGGCTAACATCTTCCCCGCTATGTTCATTTCTGTGGCCTGCGGCGCCTGCTCCGGCTTCCATTCCACTCAGTCCCCCATCATGGCCCGCTGCTGCAAGAGTGAGAAAATGTCTCACATGGTCTTCTACGGCGCCATGGTCTGCGAAGGCATCATCGCCCTGGTTTGGGCCGCTGCCTCCTGCGCTCTGTTCCCCATCGAGGGCGGCCTGATGACCGGCCTGAAGGAAGCTATGGCTGTTGGCCAGTCCGGCTGCGTGTACAACATCTGCTACACCACCATGGGCGGCTTCGGCGCCATCCTGGCTATGCTGGGTGTTATCGCCTGCCCCATCTCCTCCGGCGACACCGCTTTCCGGTCTGCCCGTCTGACCATTGCTGACGCCCTGAAGATGGACCAGAAGAGCTACAAGAACCGTCTGATCCTGACCATCCCCCTGCTGGCTCTGGGCGTTCTGGTTTCTCAGCTGGACTACACCTCCATCTGGAACTACTTCGCTTCCACCAACCAGATTCTGGCCGCCATCGTCCTGTGGACCGCTGCCATGTATCTGCGTCACGAGGGCAAGAACGCTTACGTCGCCGCTCTGCCCGCAACCTTCATGAGCGCTGTGACCCTGTCCTTCGTCTTTGGCAGCAAGCTGTACCTGGGCGGTATCCCCTTCCTGGCCGGCATTGCCACTTACCTGGGTGTGGGCATCGCCGCTGTGATGCTGATTGCCTTCATCGCCACTGCCAAGAAGGGCGCCAAGGCTGCTCAGTAACTTGATTTGAAAGGAATTTTCCCTATGTACATACCGTCCAAAGCACTGTCCGAAAAAAAGCTGCCCCCGGAGGTTCTCCGGCCGGATAAAATGTTCTGTATCCACTATGAGGATTTCGGACTGGGCGATGCGGCGCTGTATGTGGGAATGTACGGCCTGAGCCGCATGGGCTATATCCCCCTGAGTGCCATCACCCGGGTGTTCAAACGCCTGGGAGTGACCAAGGGCTTCTTCGAAAACGGGAAGATTTACGGAACCCTGTGCTACCTGGTGGTTTGCTGGGACGGCAAGCAGAAGGCCTTCCGCTTTACCCACGAGGAGAATCTGGACGCTCTGCTCCAGGCCATCCGGGAGAAAACCGACATTCCTGTGGGAAAACCCTGAATTTCATACCCTATGCGCCCTCCGGCTTTCCGCCGGAGGGCGTTTTGCATTTTCTGGTGGCGGTTCGTATCACGCATGTCATTGCGAGGAGGCCGGAGGCCGACGTGGCAATCCGTTCTCCCAAGCCTTCCCCTCCGGGGAAGGTGGCACGGCGCAGCCGTGACGGATGAGGGCAAAGGCTCGGCAAATTGTCAAGCCAAGTGCA